>Ga0208594_1000017_pt1 | contig 73049 bp, 57 predicted proteins | sample LakMenEpi14Sep10_FD_150699 | JGI IMG/M metagenome (GOLD analysis project Ga0208594, IMG submission 150699) | Freshwater microbial communities from Lake Mendota, WI - 14SEP2010 deep hole epilimnion (SPAdes) | ecosystem: Environmental > Aquatic > Freshwater > Lake > Epilimnion/Euphotic zone ...
TGGTTTCTGGCTCAACGAAGGACTAGCGAATCAATTCGAAAACCCAATACACTGTGAGTTTCATTCACTGAAAGGTTCGCAAGAATTTTTCAGAGTTTGGGCGTTTAGCTCAGTTGGCTAGAGCATCTCCCTTACAAGGAGAGGGTCGGGGGTTCAAGTCCCTCAACGCCCACCAAACATTTCACTCCGAGGCTTCAAAGAAGTTCGGTTTTGTTTTGGTTTCCGCCACGTCGCAGCCCACTATCTAAACTGACATAAACAAAGTTCGGGGGACAAAGTGGCGCAAAATTTGACTGGGCAATTGGCGGGGCAGCGGGCTTTTATTACTGGCGGCGCTAGTGGCGTTGGCGCAGAGATGGCACGTCGATTTACGCGCGAAGGCGCAACTGTTGTTGTCGCCGATGTCAACGACACGCTCGGCAAACAAGTCGCGGTTGAAGTTGGCGGCGAATACGTTCATCTCGACGTAACCGATTCGCAAGCATGGCAAAAATTGATGCCAACATTCGAGCCGTTTGACATTGTGTGTCTAAACGCTGGTGTCTCGACGCATCAAAACGTGATCGGCAACATTTCGAATTATCCGTTAGAAAAAGTTGACAACGACGCCTACGAGCGCATCATGAGCATCAATGTTGACGGTGTCGTGTTTGGTGCGCGCTCGGTAATCCCTGGCATGGTTGCTCGCAAGAGTGGCCACATTTTGGTCACAGCATCGCTGGCTGGCATTATCGCCATTGCGCCCGACCCAATTTACGGATTAACTAAGCACGCGATGGTGGGTCTCGTGAAATCTCTCGGCCCCGCACTCGAGCCGCACGGTGTTTGCATCAGTGCGTTGTGCCCAGGCTTTTTAGACACGCCCTTGGTTAGTGAACTCGCGCGCGAATATGCAAAAACTTTCAGCATGGGTGTAATGGATGTTTCGGTTGCTGGTGACTTGGCAATGCGCGCACTGACCGAACGCATACCCGGTTCGCAGTGGACGGTGATGGCAGGTCAACCGATTTCGCAATATATTCCGGCGCCGCCGTTTTCGTAAAGACCCTCGCGGTCAGTGATCGCTAGCTGAGTCGCAGCAAGTGATTTTGCTCAGACAACTTGGCCATTATCGAATAAAAATCGCACTTGCGTAGAAGTGACGTATACGGTTCAAGAACCGTGAATCCAATGCCCACTGCTTGCTCGCCGCTTGAAATCAAATTGATAACTTCAATTGGCAAATCTGGCATCGTGCTCATTAGGTCGTCTCGAGAACGCTCGAGGCTCTGTTTGAACTTTCGTCTGGTTGGCAAATGATTGCGAGATGCAATTAAACACTCGAGTCGAAAATCAAGCCACGTACGACGACTCGGTAGCAAACCCATAACGAAACTGTCGTTTAAACCGCGATCAACACGTAGATCATTTGCTGCTCGACGATTGCTTTCACGATTCACATCTGACGAAAGATTAAGAAAGATCTGCATCGCATCGTCTGTTAGTGCTTCTTTGTCTTTATAGAAGTTGTATAGCGACCCGTTGGTTACGCCAGCGCGCCGCACGATTCGCGAGATTGTCGCATTGGCAAAGCCAGATTTTGCAACAACTTCAGCCACTGCGTCGATAAGCGCTGAGCGAATTGGGTTTTCGGTCTCGGGCTCGACCCATTTTGGCGGAGGTGAATTGATCGGAATCTTGACAGGCGATGCTTTGGCAGCCGCTTCACGAAGACTGTTGGCTATTGTCATCCAATTTGGGTTTGACTTTAAAACAAAAGTGCGCAGAGCCGTGCCGATTGATGCAGATAAACCGATAACAATCGTCGCGTTAGCAATTGGGTCATTTGCATTTGCTAAACCAAACTCAGAAAACCAATCTGTAACTTCAGGAATCACTACTTCTCCGACAGTTTGATTGCGACGAGAAATCACCAGAAATTCAGCACCAAGTTTGGCAATCTCATCTGGCGATTCGAGGTCTTTTGTGATCGTCTCGAGTGGGTTTTCGGCAGAGACTTTTAGCTTGTTGGCAGGTTGTGGATTTTGTTGCGTGGCGAGCATAAATTCAACGCTTCGCTGCAGTCGCGCCTTGAAGGGTTGTCTGATAACTGTTTGCCACAACTCAATGGCCATTTCGTCCGAGTCTTCGTAGCGTCCGTAGATGGCACCAGTGGTGAGACCAGACAATCTTGCTACTTCACCAATGCTGAGTTCGTCGAGCCCTTGGTCTACTGCATTACGGAAGATCGCCCGAAGCACTTTTGTGGTATTTGCCCGCGCCCGTGCCGATGACGCCCGCCGGGGGATCACTGAAGGTGAAGGCATGATTATTTGCATTTTAAACCAACCCGGTGATTTATTAGTTGAAAAACTCTCTTGACAAATTAAATATAGTATCTATTCTTATTAAGAGTGGAATATATATTTAAGCATTTCAACATGGGGGTTGGATATGTCAGGTGGCTTTTCTCGTGCAGGGCTCGTAACCAGCCTCGCGTCAATAGTTTGGATGGTTTTTGGCACGGTTGAGCCGGCTGGGGCCACGGCCTCCGCAGTAACAGTGCTCAACAACACAACCATTTCGTCGAACGGCACCACACTGAGTACGGGTGACTCGATCAGTTTGGCAGTTTGCTTTCAGGGCGAGGTTGACCGTGCTTCGGGAAGCAGCAATGCGGATGTCAAGTTGGTGCTCAACTCACGAGCTTCAACTGGCATCTCGTGGAACGGTGCTCGCAGCAGTAGCGGGGGAAGCAATAACTGTTTGACTTTCGCTTACACAGTTTTAAGTACTGACACTTCACAAACCTCTTTCGGACCATCATCGCTGACTCTGACTAACGCCGCAACATTGGACGTCACGGGTTACGACATAGTTACTGCGGCGTCGACTTCTTTATCTGGCAGCTTGTGCAGCGCTGGCGCATGCGGCGGGGCATCGGTGCCATTGTCAGTTGATGTGACAGCGCCGACTATCTTAAATCTTTCGCCAGCAGACGGGGCAACTGAAGTTCTCAATTCATCGAACTTGGTGATGACAACTAGTGAAGCAACGACACCATTTATCAGTGTGACGTCACGGTCATGTGCTGGTGGCAATACGGCGACGGTTGTTGCTCAGCGAAATCACGATATTGCGGTTGGTGATTTGATTTATGCATCTCAAGTTGGCCCAAGTTATGACGCTGGAGTAGGCGGCAATACATATTTTCGCGTAACTGGGGTTGCAGGGCGAAATATTTCATATGCAGTTAGTTGTACTAACGAGTCATCAACATCGACTGGTGGCGCGATCGCACCATTGAAATATCTTTCAATAGTCGAAGATGCAGAATCAGCCAAGACGATCAGCAACATCGCAATTTCTAGCAACATTGCAACTCTCACTTCAAATTCCCACGGCTTTCTAGCAGGCGATGTCGTTTTTGTTGATGGTTTGACGCAAAAAGAAAGCAACGGCGCGTTTGTGGTGACTGCCGCTGATACGAATACATTTTCAATAAATTTGACAAAGGCTGCTGCATCGAGTGCGTCAAATGTTGCTGGTGTAACAAACCTCGGCAGCAGTGCAGCCGCTGCGGGGGCGACTGCGCTTCGCGTAATAGAAGCGATACCAACACTTGACAGTTCGAGAGTGGCATACTCTGGCGCTGCACCATTTACGGTGACGATTAACCCGACTGCGATTTTGCCTGGCAATACAGCAATGCATGTGCGACTTGACTCTGGGGCGATACGTGACGTTCGAGCACTCAGTTTTGCGGGCATCGGTAACGCAACATCTTGGAACTTCACGACAGCAGCAGGTTCAGCAATTGTTGCCGACATCACTTCGTCAACTGCAAATGGCTCATATCGCTCAGGTGGTGGCACGTCACCAGCGATTCAGGTGCGATTCAATCAACCAGTTGTTGTGCAAGGCGTGCCAGAGCTATTGCTCAATTCAGGTAGTGGGGCAGTTGCGACTTACGTAAGTGGTTCTGGCACCAAAACTTTGACATTCACATACGCGATTGGTGCAAGCGATTCGACAGTGACGCAATCTGGTCAAAAATTGAATGTTGTTGGGTTCAATTTGCCAACTGGCGCAACAATGTCGGGGGTTACAAGTTCTTCATCTGTACCAAGTTCGGGTTCAGCTGGTTCGTTGAACTCAAACAAGAGCATCAAAATCGATAACACGGCGCCAGCGCCGCAAAGTTTGATGCCATTTCCAAATGCGGTTGGCGTGCAAGCAACTCAGGCGCTTAATTTAATTTTCGCCGAAAACATGGCGGTAGTTGCGGGCAAGAAGATTTTCATCAACTCACTGTCAGGTGGTGTTTATGAAACGATCACGCTTGGCACTGACAGCAACGCTGAGGTCACCCAGTTTGCGAATAACTCGGGTGCGATGATCACGATTGCTCGTGCGGGTAAAGCCTCGACTGTAAGTCTGATAACTGACCCACCGACTACTTACTTTGTGACTTACGAAGCGGGTGCATTTGCTGACTTGGCGGGCAACACCACGGCAGCGCTCTCGAGCACGACTGCGTGGCGATTTCAAGCGAGCCCTGACACAGTTGCACCAGTATTTTTGCCGAATCAATCTGATCCCACAAATAACATGACGAACTTTGTGTTAAATCGCAATATCGAATTGGCATTCAGCGAAGCAGTGTCAACTGTGGCAACTAAAACTATTCGTTTGTGCACAGGTGACGCCGATTGCGTCACACCAGTTGAGACGTTTACTTTGCCTTCTACGAGCGTCACGTCAAGTAGTGGCGGAATGCGAGTCGTAATTGACCCAGAAGCAAATCTCACCGCATCGACAACATATTTTTTGCTCATCGATAGCGGCGCCTTTGTTGATGGCGCCGGAAATCCAACTGCGAGTGCAGTGACTGCGGGGCAGTTTCAATTCACGGCGTCGCTACCGCCAATAGTTAGTGGTGGTGGCAGTGGCTCAAGTGGTAGTTCAAGTGGTGGTACTACAGGCGGAAGTTCGCCAGGTTTCAACTCACCAATTTTGGGTTTGCCAAATACCGGAGTTGTCGTCACTTGCGGTCCGCCTCCGTTGCCGCCGTGCAATGTTGGGCCAGGCATAAATTTTGGACCAGGTGGACTAATTCAAAATCCGAATGCGCTAATCGGCGCAGACATGGCAAATTTGCGACCAGATAATTTTGTTGGCTTCAGACCTGATGATGCACGGCTGTTGGGTGCTGGTGCGTTGCAAAATTTTCAGCCATCTCAATTTGGGGCATTGCCACCGATGGCAATGGCTGGCTTTGATCGAAATCAAATCAACAATTTGAACCCGGCAGCGATGGCTGGCATGAACCCTGCTCAGTTGCGTGCATTGCCGCCCGAAGCGATGCAAGGATTCAAACCAGATCAGTTGGCACAACTTTCGCCGAGCGCAATGACCGGCTTCGACCCGACACGAATGGCGGCGTTGCCACCGCTGGCGATGACGGGATTCAAGGCTGATCAGCTGGCGGCGTTACCACCTGCTGCGATGTCGGGTATGAAACTCGATCAATTTAAGGTTCTGCCTCCGACTGCGATTTCGGGGATGCAAGAAGACCAGTTTGCGGCACTACCGCCGCAGGCGATGATTGGCTTCAAACCAGCGCAGTTTGCAGCACTGCCACCAGATGCAATCTCTGGAATGCAGCAGAATCAATTCAAAGTGATTCCACCGAACGCGATGAAAGTTTTTACTCCGGTACAAATGGAAGCGATGCCGTTAGGTGCGCTGGCAGTAATTTCACCGAGTCAATTTAAGGCGTTGACCGCAGATGTAATTGCAGCGATGAGTCCTGAACAACGCAATGCTTTGCCAAAGCAGGCTTTGAACCCAGCTGCAAATTCAGCACCGACAAACATCGCAAACTCGGCGGCGCTTGCAGGTGCGCTGACTGGATGGAATGTCGACAAAGTGCCGGCAACTGCTTTCGCAAACTTCAAGCCAACTGATGCAGCGAAACTATCGCCTCAGGTTTTCTCGTCGTTGAACCCTGCGCAGTTCAAAGCAATGCCACCAACAGCGTTTAGCGGCATCAAGCCGAGTCAAGTAGGTGCTTTGCTGCCAGAAGTTCTGTCGACAATTAAACCTCAACAACTTGCGTTGATGCCAAGTTCTGCTCTTGTGTCGCTCAACTCAGAGCAGTTTGGTGCTGTACCACCAGCAGCATTCACCGCGATGAAGCCGAGTCAAGTTGGCGCTTTGCCGCCAGAGACCATGGCGACGATGAGCCCGAGCCAAGTCAGCGCGTTGCCACCAACTGCTATCGCAGGTTTGAAAGCAGATCAAGTCGCGGCGCTACCAGCAGAGGCGATTGCGACATTGAAACCCAAGCAGGTGGCAGGGCTGAAGCCGAAAGCCGCAGCAGGTTTCAGCGTCGAAAAATTGGCCGCATTAACACCGGCTCAAGAAAGAGCACTGAAGCCAGCATTTATTAATGCCCTAACGACGGAGCAAAAAGCGGCACTAAACAATTAAATTTAGTTAGCGACTCTCGAGGGCTGCTTCGTCGCGGCTCTCGAGCATCGTTAGCGCAATCAACGCACCAATCACGAAGATCGCACCGATAACTCGTGGCGTCGTGAGTGGCTCACTGAGAAAAATAATGCCCATCATGATGGCCAATACTGGCTCGATCGTGGTGATTACTGACAGCATGCTGGGGCCAACGCGCTTCATGCCGGCAAATGAAAACATGAAAGGCACCACCGTGCCGAACAATGCGAAGGCGCCTATGTATAACCAGCTTTTGGTATTTGACGGAAATTCAACCGTTAAATCAAACGGCAAAATTGCACAAATTAACCAATAGCCAAGCGATGCGCCGATGTTGATGAACGTGACACCCGTTAGCAGGTCGGTCTTTTTGAGCGTGTGTGACAGACCGAGAAGATAGAAGGCAAAAAGAAACGCAGAAACAAAAATTAAGGTGATTGCGCCACTCGAACCACTCTTGACTTGCCCCGTCGTTATTGCGATACCTGTGATCGAAAAGAAGAGTGAGACGACGATATTGCGTGACGGTCGCCTTTTGTAAATAATCCATGAGATGAAAACCACAACAAGCGGATTGCAATACCAAATAACGATTGCCAAGCCGGTGTCAATATCTTCGATTGCCAAGAAGTAGGTAAACGAGACAGTAGTGATGCCAAGCGCACCAACAGCGAACATTTCAAGAAGCAAACTAAACGAAGGTAGCGGTGCTTGGCGCATCAATATTTGCCGAGCCACCAGCATGAAAACGCTTGCAATCGTAAATCGAATTGTCATAACGCCAAGTGCGTTTGTGCCCGCGTCGTATGCATACTTTGCCAGAGTTGGGCCGATTGAAAAACCAAGACTCGACATCATGACGAGTGCTGTACCGATTACTCTTTGGTTTTTTAGCACCTTCAAAATCTAGTACGCGCAGTTTGTCTCGGCGTGTAGTCTCGGTGGTTATGAATAACTCTTCGAATGAAGATTTTGCCGACGTTGTCAGTTCAAATTCGCAGTTCGTCACGAGTTTTCAAGACGAGCACTTAACGGGCACAGCGCGTCGGGGTTTGGCAATCGTGACCTGTATGGACTCGCGGATAAACCCGTTGGCTGTAGTTGGCATGAAATCAGGCGATGCCAAGATTCTGCGAAACGCGGGCGCACGAGTTACTGACGACATGCTTCGCACTTTGGTGTTGGCGACTTATCTTCTTGGGGTTGAGAGGGTCTTGGTGATGCCGCATACCGATTGCCGAATGGCGAGCGGAGACGAAGAGTCAATTCATCGCAGCATTGAAACTAAGCACGGCATTGACACTCGAGGGGTTCAGTTCAAAATGGTGACAGATCAACGTGCGGCACTTGCAGCTGATGTCGCCAGTATTCGTAGCTATGAGATTTTGCCCAAAACTTTGAAGGTCGGCGGGGCAATTTACGATGTTAAATCGGGTCGGCTCGAATTTATTGATTGTTAAGAAATATTAAGAATCCCCACGCCGATAGCTGAGAGCGCGGCGATAAGTATCCAAGAGATTAAGCCGAGTGCAAGCGGGCGAGTGCCGACACGACGAAGTTTTTTCGCGTCGACACCTGCGCCAAGACCAACAAGAGCGCACGCAAGCAACGACTTTTCAACCCACTTGACGTTGGAGAGAAACTCGCTTGGCAAGTTAAAAGACGAGTTGACCGATATCGCAGCGATGAAGCCGATAATGAAAAGAGGAACAATCGGCGGAAGTTTTGCTTTCTGGGTTTTCGCGTCACCGACATTTGTGCGGTTTAATTGTTGGCGGCGAGTGAAACTAACAGCGGCAACCAGTGGCGCAAGAAGCATGACTCGAGTTAGTTTGACGACGATCGCAGCGTTTTGAGCATCATCGTTGCCTGAGGCGGCAGTTGCAACAGTTTGGGCAACATCGTGAACGCTGGCGCCAACCCATGAGCCGAACTCTGCGCCACTAAAGCCAATCACTTCACCGATTGCTGGCAAAAGAAAAATCGCAAGAGTGCCACAGATTGTTACGAGAGCGATTGCGTAAGCCATGTCGTCATCGTCGGCGTCGCTAACAGGTCGCATCGCTGCAATTGCTGAAGCGCCACAGATTGAAAAACCAGTTGCGACGAGCAGGCTCAAGCCAGACGACAAGCCCATCTTTTTGCCCAGCCATTGTGTGCCGACAAACGTGACTGCGACAACGACGACCACTAATGCCAATCCGGGTGCGCCAAGTTCGCGCACTTGAGAGAATGAAAGTTGTAGACCAAGCAAGACAATGCCGAGCCGCAGCAAGTTTCGCGCCGCAAAGCTGAGGCCCACACGGCATTTTTCGGGTAACAAACCAAAATTAGAGACCAGGGCTCCGAGCACCACTGCAATTACCAATGGCGAAATGATGACTGGCGTGTTGTTTTTGACAACGTATTCGACAACGAACGCGACTGAGGCAATCAGCGCGGCAACTGCGAGACCGGGCAGGTGTTTTGTCTTCAACATCGCATCACGAGATTAGTGCTCAAAATAAAAGAGCCCTGGCCGAAGCCAGGGCTCTTTCGAAATACTTCGCGATTTAAGCTTCGCGATAACCTTCGGCCTTTGAGCGGGCGATTGCGATGCCCAAGATCAAAAGACCATAACCTGGCTTAGCCAATACGTCGGCAATTGTGTAACCGACTTGGATAAGAGTTGACGAGTCGCCAGCTGAGAGGTCAAGTGCCTTGGCCAAGAAACTCTCGCTATCACCCAAGAGGTAAGCAATTGGATAAACCGACCAAGTCACCAACAACACATAACGAAGGTTGTTGAGCTTCTTGCCGATTTCACCAGACTGACCCTTGAGGGCTTTGCCAACTTCTCCTGCGAACAAGTTCCAGAGAATGTAGACAAAGAAGACCATCGAAACAATGAACCAGATCATGCTGGCATCGCTGCCTGCGGCGGCTGTTTCGCCTGGGTAGCCAGTTGCGATCATCAACAAAGCTGCGACTGCAAGCTTTGTTGTCAAGCCACTTGCTTTTTCTTTGGCGACGCCCGAGACGACTACGAGTTCTGCGACAAGTAGCGGCACTGTGAGCAGCCAGTCTGCATAGCGGTAACCTTCGTTCCAAGGTGCGCCATCGGCAAAATTGCTGAACATTCTCCAGTAGTGATAAGCGGCAATACCGCAAATCATTGCTGACATTGTTACCGCGCTGCGATAAGCAGGCGAAACTCGACTTCGTGACACCAAATAGTAAACAAACGAGATTGCCATCGCTGCTACGGCGAAAGAAAACGCGTTGTACACCAATTGGTCATTGCCTGTAACAAGCTTTTCCATTTGTGTCCTCCGGTAGTTATTGCAGAGACTCTGGCCACAACGTCGTGGCATTGAAGAATCCCCAATGAATATGTAAACACACTTAAGGCAGGCGACCTGAACTTTGTAAGGCGCTAAAACCCTTGTTTGATAGGGCTTGGTAGGGTTTGTGCATGGCAAACATTGCGGCTGCGGTTCGACGCAAGGTTGCCAACTGGACCGTCACGGCTGTACGAAAAGACGGCTCGCAAGCCAGCAAGCCCGACGTTTTGGTTACTGAAGAGCCTCTTGAGATTCGTGCAGAGTCTCCGCAACAAGAGGCTCAACCCGTCGCAGTAACGATGCGCACGCCGGGTCACGATTTCGAATTGGCTGTTGGGTTTTTATTCACTGAAGGAATGATCAAACGTGCTGATGATGTTCGTAATGTGCGATATTGCCAACTGCCAGATTCGGCCGAACAGCAATTCAATGTCGTCACAGTTGGTCTTTCGGTACCTTTTGATGAGGCGTTGTCTCGTCGTGGAATGGTGACATCGGCAAGTTGCGGAATCTGCGGCACAACTTCGATCGAACAACTTGCGCAGACCACAAGTCACATCGAGTTGACGACCGGGCCTGTGATGACCCCAGCAATGCTGACATCATTGCCCGACATAATTCGCAAAGCGCAACCAACCTTTGATCGCACAGGCGGGTTGCATGCAGCAGGGTTAGTCGACGCATCTGGCGATGCATATTGTGTGCGCGAAGATATTGGCCGACACAATGCAGTCGACAAAGTGATTGGCAAAGCCGTTCTCGACAGTAAGTTGCCGATTTCAAACCACGCACTAGTTGTGAGTGGTCGTTTGTCTTTTGAGATTATTCAAAAAGCAGCGATGGCGGGGATTGCATTTATCGCCGCCGTTGGTGCGCCATCAAATTTGGCAGTTGAAACAGCCGAAGACCTCGGCATCACTCTTGTCGGTTTCGTACGTGACGGTACGGCAAACATTTATACTCACAAACACAGAATTACAAATTAGATAGCCTGAGGGTCTTGCCCTTGTAGCTCAGTGGATAGAGCACCGGACTTCTAATCCGTTGGTCGTAGGTTCGACTCCTACCAAGGGCGCCAAAAACTTCTAGTTAAAAGTTTTAGTTAAACGCTGGCAGTTTCACCGCGCAAAGCAGGGTGAATCATTTTTTCACGAGGCAGAGCAATCGGTAGATATTCGCGAATTCTCGCATCGACATCTTCTGGAATATGGCTCGGGTAGTGATTGTCGAGAATGTTTTTCACCTTCGCGATCGCCACATCAATGATTTGTGGTCGACCGACTTCATTCCATTCTTTCGGACTCAAACGATCGCCAACCGCAGGGTAGATGTACTCGGTTTGCATGATGTCGAGGGTTTGCTTGGCGCCCAAGTAGTGACCAGGGCCGTCAATAACCGCAGCGCGAATTGTGTCGACCGACAATGACTCGTCTGTGACTTCGATGCCTTTAATTGTGCGTTGCACGGCGCCGACAATGTCGTTGTCGAGCACAACACCTTCAAGTGAGAAACCAAGGAGACTGCCGTGCATGCCAGCCGATTCGTAAATCAAGTTCATGCCGGCGTTACCAACGAGAGCGTGGTTGTAACCTTTCTCGGCGCCAGCCTGTGCATCTGGAATTTTCGAATCGCTAATGCCCGACGAGGTGCCACCAGTGAGATCGTAGAAGTGTGCCATTTGCGCACTTGCTGCCGAAAGAATTGCTTGCTCTGGGCTGCCACCTGACATTGCGCCTGAGCGCAAGTCAGAAACGAACGACCAAGTTCCAAAAATTGCTGGGTGACCTGGCACAAGAGCATTGACATAAGCCAGACCCGCAAGTACTTCAGCAACTTCTTGTACGAGTGCGCCTGCAAGTGCAGCAGGTGCAGTTGCGCCTGCTTGACCTGCCGATAGCAACAGCACTGGCATGCCACCATAGACGGCAGTTTCGAGACAGCGACATGCATCTGTTGCAAACTTAAGTGGTGGAACAACAAAGCAATTCGACTGGCTGACAAATGGGCGAGCGCGCCACTTGTCTTCGCCACCCGCAATGTCGTGCAACATTTTGAGCGATGCGTCGAGGTGGTCAGGGTGCACCCACGAGGTGCCGACATGTTTAGTTGTGCCACTGACACTCAAGTAGCAAGTGTTGATATCCATTTCGGCCGGATCTGGCAAATCGCGAGGCACAACTGTTCGTTGGTAAAAGTGGATGTGCTCCATTTGATCGACAAGTCGCGCGATGTCGTAAGCGTCTTGCGAAACCGATTCGCGGTATTCGCCCGTTTTTGGGTCAACGATGTAAACGGCTGCGCCTGCTGTGCCGAAATAAACTTTTTTACCCCAAGGCTCCATGTCGTATTTTGGGTCTTGGCCGTAAAGAGTAAATTTTCGAGCGGCGATTGAAAGTGTGTGTTCAATCAGACTGCGAGGAAACAACAACCGACCTTCAGGCGAAAGTTTGCAACCAAACGGCGTGAGTGCTTCGATGCAAGTCGGAATTGCGTCAGCGAGACCGATGTTTTCGAGTACATCAAGTGCTGCGTTGTGGACTTTCAAAACTTCTGCATCGGTTAGCGGCTTGTAGCGCCCGCTCTCCATGCCTGGGTTAACTGGGCGAATATCTAACGCGAGCGGTGCGGCGCGAAGTGCGCGTCGCGCACCCGGACCACCACGGCGACCTTCTTTTTGCGAACTTGTCATGTCGCCATCATATTACGACTTAACGCGCAAACTCTTGGGATCGTAGAAAGGATCGAGCGATGCGGTGGCGTTAATACGCTCGCCGGCAACTTCGATTTCGTATTTCGCGTCTGTGACAAAAGTTTTGTCGGCAAGACCATTTTTGTTCGTGACATAACCCATGCCGAGTGAAGCATTGACCGTGTGGCCGAACATGCCAGAAGTGATGCTGCCGACTATTTCGCCGTTGCGCCAGATTGGTTCGTTGTGATAAAGCAAGCGCTCTGGGTCGGCAAGTGAGAATTGCACCATTCGCTTATTGAGACCTGATTCTTTTTGTTTTGCGAGGGCATCGCGGCCAATAAAGCCGTTGCGTTTGTTCATCGCGACTACGAAACCAAGACCGGCCTCGAGTGGTGTGTCGTCAGGTGAGACGTCATGTCCCCAGTGGCGATAACCCTTCTCGGTGCGCAAAGAGTTGAGTGCGTGATAACCAGCATGTCGCAGCCCGAAATCTTTGCCGGCGGCTGTGATTGCATCAAAAACACCCATTGCAAATTCGGTCGGTATGTAGAGCTCCCAACCGAGTTCGCCCACGTATGTAATGCGGTTCGCTCGAACTCGGGCATATGCCAAGTCGATAATTTTTGAGGTGCCGAATGCGAATGCTTCGTTTGACAGATCGTCTGGTGTAATCGACGAGAGCAACGCTCGCGAGTTTGGCCCCATCACGCTTAAAACGGCTTGGCCAGACGAAACGTCGATTGCCATCGCCCGCGCCGAAGTCGGGATGTGGTCGCGAAGCCATGCGAAGTCGCGTATTTGTGTTGCGGCGGCAGTGACTATTAAATATGAGTCAATTGCCTGGCGTGTGACTGTGAGGTCGGCTTCGATGCCACCAGTTTCGTTGAGCCATTGGGTGTAAACGATTTTGCCAACTGGCACATCGACTTCGTTGGCGCAAATTTGATTGAGCACCGACATTGCATCAGGCCCTTGCAAAATAAATTTGCCGAACGACGACTGATCAAAAAGACCAACCGCGTTGCGCACCGCATGGTGCTCTTCGGCTGAATATTTGAACCAATTCTGTTTGCCATACGTATATATGTATTCGGGTTTCACGCCAGCAGGCGCAAACCAATTGGTACGTTCCCATCCGGCGACTTCACCAAAGCAAGCACCGCGCTCGGCGAGGCGATCGTGCAACACAGATTTGCGAACGCCGCGAGCGGTTTCTGGTTGTCGAAACGGCCAGTGCATCGCATAGAGCAAGCCGAGTGTTTCAACGGTGCGGTCGTGAAGATATTTTTTGTTGCGCTGATATGGCATCGATCGACGAACATCGACATCCCAAAGATCCATCGGGGGCTTGCCGTCCAGAATCCAGTCGGCGAGAACTTTGCCTGCACCACCTGATGACTGAATGCCGATCGAATTGAAGCCCGCAGCGACAAAGAGATTTTCAACATCAGGTGATTCGCCAAGTAGGTAGCGATCATCTGGTGTAAATGACTCAGGGCCATTGAAAAATAATCTGATGCCGGTTTTCGCAAGCAACGGCATGCGATGTGTCGCCGCAGCAACCAACGGCTCGATGTGTTCAAAGTCTTCGGGCAGCGATGTAAACGAGAAGTCTTCTGAGATGCCCTTCATGCCCCAGGGTTTTGCAACCGGTTCAAACCACCCGACCAAAAGTTTGCCTGCATCTTCTTTGAAGTAACCACAGCCATCTGGGTCGCGAAGTACCGGCATGTTCGGCGAGATATCTGGCACTGCTTCGGTGACGATATAAAAATGTTCGGCAGCATGTAGCGGAACTATCGCGCCAGCAGCATCGCCGAGTTCGCGCGCCCACATGCCAGCACAATTGACAACAAATTCGCTTCGAATCTCAGACTTTGTGTTGCTGCCGTCGCCCAAAGTTGTTTTCACGCCGACTGCTCGACCATCTTCGACGATGATCGAATCAACTTTGATGTTCTCGAAAATTTTCACACCGTGTGAGCGTGCACCCTTTGCGAGTGCTTGCGTTGTGTCAATTGGGTTGACCACACCGTCGTTTGGCAGATGCACACCGCCGACCAGGTCGTCGACACGCGCCAAAGGCACAAGTTCGGCAATTTCTTTTGGTGAAATTATGTTTACATCGAGTCCGAAAACGCGAGCCATCGAAGCGCCACGCTTGAGTTCTTCAAATCGCTCATGATTTGGGGCAACCGCGACTGAGCCCCGTTGCTGAAAACCCGTCGCCTGGCCAGTTACATCTTCAAGCGTTTTGAAGAGATTGGTTGTGTATTGCGCAAGGCGTGTGAGGTTATGGGTTGCACGCAATTGGCCGACAAGCCCTGCCGCATGCCAAGTAGTGCCACAAGTAAGTTGCTTGCGTTCGAGCAATACGACGTCTGTGCATCCACGCAAGGCGAGGTGGTATGCGACGCTGCATCCAACGATGCCGCCACCGACTATTACGACTCGAGCATTGGTCGGTAGGTCTGCCATTTGATGCCTCTTATTTAGTTCACAATTTGTTTATGCGCTTCTTAATTCTTTAGCCTTGACAACGCTACAGTTTGGCTCTGAGTTTTTAGAATTTGACGCCAAAAAGAATGCGGTTTTAGAGAGGGTGCAGTCAAGGCGATGGGCGAGAGAGCAAAAGTAGTAATTATTGGTGGCGGCATCGCAGGTTGCAGTGCGCTTTATCATCTTGCAAAAATGGGCTGCACCGATGTGCTGTTGCTCGAGCGCGATGAACTCACATCAGGTTCGACCTGGCATGCGGCAGGCAACGTGCCGACTTACTCGACCAGTTACAGCATCATGCAGGTGCAGAAATATTCTGCGGCGCTTTATCGAGAGTTGGCAAAAGACAAAGATTTTCCAATCAGCTATCACGTAACTGGTTCGGTGCGTTTGGCGCACAGCGAAGAGCGCATGGCTGAGTTTCGCCACGTCAAGAGCATGGCCCGCGCCAACGACATGGAATACGACATGCTCACTCCGGCCGAACTTGTCGACCGATATCCGTTGTTGAAGACCCACGATCTGCTTGGTGCTTTATGGGATCCACTAGATGGCGACATTGACCCCTCGCAAGTTACTCAGGCGATGGCGCGTGCGGCACGAGCACTCGGCGCACGAGTGCGACGCAACGAACGCGTAATCGGCTTGCGTCAGCACAAAAATTTTGAATGGACAGTGACGACCAGTGCTGCTGGCGTCGAAACCGAAATCGAGTGCGAAATCGTGATCAATGCGGCTGGCTATCGAGCAGGCGAAGTGATGGATCTAATCGGTCGACATCTGCCGATCATGACAATGGCTCACCAATACTTAATTACCGAAGAGATCGACGAACTCGCGGCACGTACCGAACCATTGCCACTTCTTCGTGACCCTGACACCTCTTATTACTTGCGTCAAGAGCGCAGTGGTTTCATTCTTGGGCCATACGAATGGCAGGCGACACCGATGTGGCTCGATGGTATTCCAGATCAATTCGCAAACATGTTGTGGTCAGAAGATCTTGAGCGTCTCGAAAAACAAATTCTTGATGCTGGCGAGCGCGTGCCCGTTCTCGGCGAAGCAGGAATTGCCAAAGTTGTTAATGGACCAATTCCGTATGCGCCAGATGGCAACCCATATCTCGGACCTGAGCGTGGCATGCGCAACTTCTTCCATTGCAATACATTCAGTTTCGGTATCGCGCAAGGTGGCGGTGCGGGCAAAGCAATCGCAGAGTGGATACTCAACGGTCGCCCAGAGTTTGATCTGTGGTCGATTGACCGTCGCCGTTATAAAGAATATGCAACTACCAAATACACGGTCGACAAAGCAGTTGAGGTTTATCAAAACGAATATGCAATGGGCTTTCCATTCGAAGAGCGACCAGCTGGCCGACCTGCATATGTTTCGCCTCTCTACGAAAAACTGAAAAAGAAGGGCGCTTCATACGGCGCGCGCGGCGGTTGGGAGCGACCAACTTATTTTGATCCAAAAAACGAAGTCACTGATCACTCGCTGTCGTTCTTCAGACGCAATGGCTGGCGCAAAGTTGTCGCTAAAGAAGTGTATGCGGCGCGAAATGGTGTGGCGATTCTTGATTTGCCCGGCTTTACCAAAATTGAAGTCAAAGGCCCGGGTGCGTTTGCGTATCTCGACAATTTGCTTTGCACAAAGTTGCCAAAAGTTGGGCGCATAAGTTTGGTTTACGCGTTGTTGCCAGATGGCAAAGTTCTTAGCGAGTTCACCGTTGTTCGTGTTGCTGAAGACAGTTTCTACTTGGTTGGTGCTGCGAGTTCAGAGTGGCACGATCTCGATGTGCTCGAGATGGCGTTACCTACCGATGGTTCGGTGACGCTCAAGAATGTAACCAAAGATTACGGTTCGCTGATTTTGGTTGGGCCACGTTCGCGAGAAGTTTTGTCGCAAGTCACGACGTCTGCACTTGATAACGCCGCGTTTCCGTGGTTGTCGGTGCGCATGATCGACACTGCAGTTGGCCCGGTTCGTGCTTTGCGCGTTAACTATGTCGGCGAACTTGGATGGGAGTTGCACGCTTCGAACGAGCAGATGGTCGCACTCTATGACGCGATCTGGAAGGCGGGCGAGCAATATCAAATTGCCGATATGGGCATTTATGCAGTTGACAGTTTGCGCCTCGACAAGTGTTATCGCGGATGGAAGGGCGACCTCGAAATTGGATTCTCGCCGTTTGATGCATCGCTTGATCGCTTCGTTGACTTGACTAAACCTTCTTTTGTGGGTCGAGAAGCATTGATTGCCGAGAAAGCCGCTGGCTCAAAATGGCGATTTGTGCCGATGACACTTGACGAAGACGGCGATGCGGATGCACCGTTTTGTGCTTCGGTGTTTAGCGGCGAAAAACGAATCGGCATCGCGACTTCCGGCGGTTGGAGCTTCACGCTGAACAAGAGTGTGGCGCTTGCCTACGTGCAACCAGAGTTCGAGGCTGCTGGCACCAAACTCGAAATTGAAATTTTCGGCGAACGCAAGAAGGCCACTGTTGGGCAGGAGCCACTGTTCGACCCACGCAACGAACGGCTTAGGTCGTAAGTTATTCGGCTATTTGGTCGTTCGTGGCGTATCCTTTGGGGTCTGATTGAGAAGGGTATTTAGTGAAACTTAAATGGAAAAAAGGTGACACAGTCATCTATCCACAACACGGCGCTTGCATCGTTTTGAACATCAAGCGAATGAAGGCTTTTGGCAAGACATCTGATTATTTGATCCTGCGCACCGTGATCAACGAAATGACTCTGTCGATTCCAGTTGAACAAATCTCTGCTGTCGGTGTACGCCCACCAGTTTCTTCGAGTGAGTTGCAAGACTTGGTCTCAGTACTTTCGAAAGCAGACCCTCGCGTGCCAGCAAACTGGTCGCGCCGATTTAAGAATCACCAAGAAAAACTCAAGAGCGGTGATGTTTATCAAGTCGCCGAAGTTGTTCGTAACTTAGCTGCACGTGATCGTGATTCGGCTTTGTCAGCCGCTGAAAAAACAATGTACGACCGTGCGCGAGTTAATTTAATTTCTGAAATTCAGCCTGCGTTGAAGTGCACGACCGAAGAAGCTGAAATTTACCTAGACAAAGCGCTTGAAAAGGGCGTTCTCAAGCCAGCGAAAACCGCCACTAAAGGTGCAGCCAAGACGGCGGCAACAAAATCGGCTGCAAAGCCTGCGGCGGCCAAAGCAGCAGCGAAAAAGAAATAGTTTTTCGGCGGGCTGACGCGAAATGAAAGTTGGCTTTTGCGGACTCGGCGTAATGGGTTCGCCAATGGCGCGCCATCTAGCCAGCAAGGGCCATGATGTTGTTGTCTACAACCGCAGTTCTGAAAAAGCCAAGCAGTGGGTTGAAAAAAATGGCGGAAGTTCTGCATTGACGCCGCGCGAGGTTGGCGAACAATGTGAAGTCGTGATGGTGTGTGTCGGCAACGACAACGACGTGCGCAGCGTTGTGTTCGGTGCAGATGGTGTGCTTGCAGGTCTAAAGCCGGGCTCGGTGCTCGTCGATCACACAACCGCATCGGCAACGCTTGCTCGTGAACTTTCGGCTGCATGCAAAGAAAAAAACGTTGGCTTCATCGATGCTCCAGTATCAGGTGGTCAGGCTGGGGCTGAAAACGGTGCGCTAACAGTAATGTGTGGTTGCGATGAGCAAATAGTTTTTGACCGTGTGCGACCAGTCTTCGATGCTTACGCCAAAGCGTGTCAACGTATGGGTGATGCTGGTGCAGGGCAATTAACGAAGATGGTGAATCAAATTTGTATTGCAGGTGTTGTCTCGGGTCTTTCAGAAGCACTTAATTTTGCAATGCGTGCCGGTCTTGATGCTGATCAGGTCGTAGAAGTTATTTCAAAAGGCGCTGCGCAATCGTGGCAAATGGAAAACCGCTCAAAGACAATGGTTCGTGATCAATATGATTTCGGCTTTGCAGTCGAATGGATGCGCAAAGATCTCGGCATTTGCTTTGACGAGGCAAAGAACAACGGCGCCGATCTGACGATGACGAAACTCGTAGACGCGCTTTACGCCCGCGTAATTGAAATGGGCGGCTCTCGCTGGGACACCAGCAGCCTGATGAAACTTCTCACCCACCCAAAAAAATAATTCGAGCGCATTCGCGCAAATATCTGAGTGAGATTTATTTGCCGGAGGCGGCTGTGGCGAAGGCGTCGAGCAGTTTGTCGAGTTGCGAGTCTGTGATGACAAGAGGTGGACAAAAAGTATTTGTATCTGCGTTGATTGCCCGAGTAATCGCACCAAGTTCAAGCATTCGATCGCGAATCTTGACGTTGTTTTGAGATGCATGAAGACCAGCAGCCCAAACAGCGCCATCACCACGGGCATGATCAATGACGCCATCTTGGGCAAGTGCTTTGAGTGCATCACCGATTCGCTTGCCAATCACAGTTGCGCGATCGCGTAAACCTTCTCGCTCGATTATCTCGAGGTTCACGAGCGCGGCGACACACGCCGAAGCATGTCCTGAATATGTGTAGCCATGACGCAAAAAGAAATCAGGGTCAGCCTCGAGTGGTTTACGAACGGCGTCGCCGACGAACACACCGCCGAGTGGTTGGTAACCCGACGTCACCGCCTTGGCGAAGCAAAGCAAGTCTGGATTGACGCCATAAAAATTTGCACCAAACCAAGTGCCAAGACGCGCAAATCCAGTTATGACTTCATCGAAAATCAAAAACGCACCGTGTTGATCGCAAAGTTTGCGCAGCCCTTTGAGATAGTCAGCCGACGGGGGGTAAACACCGCCTGCACCTTGCAAAGGCTCGGCAAGAATCGCGGCAATATTGTTGCCACGTTGCGTCATGATCACAGACAGTGCTTCGAGGTCATCGCTGGCGACTTGCTCAACATCTGGCACGAGTGGCCCGTAACCCACTTTGTTAAGTGGCAAACCTTGCGCGCTTGTACCGCCGTAGTTGGTGCCGTGATATCCACGCATTCGCGAAATAATCACCGTGCGCTCTGGTCGACCCGCTTGAACATGGGCGAGTCGCGCCAACTTCATCGCTGAGTCGACTGCTTCTGAACCACTGCCACAGAAAAACACTCGAGCGTCTGGCATTGGGCAAAGCGAAACAAGTTTTGCTGCAAGTTGCTCAACTGGCTCGCTCGTGAACGGATCGAATGTCGAATATGCCTCAAGAGTTTCGATTTGTTTTGCAACTGCATCGGCAATTTCTTTTCGGCCGTGGCCAACTGCGCAATACCAGAGACTGGCCATGCCATCAACAAGCTCGTTACCTTTGTCGTCCCAAACTAGAGCGCCTTTTCCGCGCACAAGTTTGATGAAGTTGTCTTTCGTAGGTTTGGCGAACGGGTGCAAAAACGCATTGCGGGCTTGATTCATGACAGTTCACGCTAGTTCGCGCTATCGCTCTAGGCTTATGGGCTGATGAAAGGCCTGATTCTCTCTGGTGGCGCCGGCACTCGGTTAAGGCCCATAACTCATACGAGCGCTAAACAACTAGTGCCGATTGCTAACAAACCAATCTTGTTTTATGGGATTGAAGCCATGGCGCGAGCGGGCATTCGTGAGATTGGAATCATCGTCGGCTCGACGCGCGAAGAAATCAAATCTGCGGTCGGTGACGGCAGCCAATTTGGTGTCAAAGTCACTTATATTCCGCAAGATGAGCCTCTTGGCTTGGCGCACTGCGTTTTGATCGCCGACAAGTTTTTGGGTGATGACGACTTCATTATGTATTTGGGCGACAACATGCTCGAACAGGGTCTTGAAGAATTCGTCAACGATTTTGAAAGCGCACGCGCAAGCAACGCCAAAGACAAGCCTTCGGCTCAGATCTTGTTGTGCCATGTTGAAGACCCACGACAGTTTGGCGTAGCCGAAGTTGACAAAAACGGACACGTGGTTCGTTTGGTTGAAAAGCCAAAAGACCCGCCATCAGATCTTGCTTTGGTCGGCGTTTATTTGTTTGACAAAACAATCAACAAGGCGGTGCGATCGATTAAGCCGTCTGCGCGAGGTGAACTAGAAATCACAGACGCAATTCAGTGGCTAGTTGACAACAAACTTTCGGTGCGACACAAAGTTTTGCAAGGCTGGTGGATTGACACCGGCAAGAAAGACCCGCTTCTCGAGTGCAACCGTCTGGTTCTTGATGCGATGTCGCATCGAATTGATGGCGCAGTTGATGCCGCATCACAAATTCAAGGGCGAGTGACCATCGAAAAGGGTGCGAAAATCTCAAATTCTCGAATTCGTGGGCCAGTAGTTATTGGTCCAGACGCGATAGTCGAAGATAGTTACATCGGGCCATACACATCGCTCGGTAAAAACTGCCGTGTGATCAAATCAGAAATGGAGCACTCGGTTGTTCTTGACGGCAGTTCGATTATTGGCGTATCAAAACTTACAGACTCGCTAATTGGCCGCGATGTCGAAGTGATGCGAAGTGTGCAACAACCGCGCGCGCTGCGTTTGATGTTGGGCGACGATTCGAAAGTTGAGCTTGAATAATGGCCAAAATAACCGAGTCAACTGTGATTAAAGGCGTGCAAATCGTTGAGCCGCAGATGCACGGCGACTCGCGCGGCATCTTCATCGAGACATACCGTCGCGAATGGTTTCCACTTGGGCGCGAAATGTTGCAAGGCAACCGCGGCGATCGACAAGCGGGCTGCATTGTTGGTTTGCACTATCACTTGCATCAAGCCGACTATTGGTATGTACCGATCGGCACGTGTCGCGTGGTGTTGCACGATTTGCGAGTCGGCTCGCCAACAGACGGAGCAACTCAAGTAATCGACATTGGGGCACGCGCCGATGGAACGCACGATCATCGTGGCATTTTTATTCCGCCAGGTGTTGCACATGGTTTTGCGTCGCTAACTGACATGACGATTACATATTTGGTTGACAGTTACTACAACCCAAAAGACGAATTGGGTTTGGCTTATAACGACGGCGCCGTAAAAGCCGACTGGGGCATCGCCAAACCGATTTTGTCCGAGCGCGACGCAGCAAATCCGACACGCGATGCAATCAAAGATCAGGTTCGCCCGTTCTGGCCGATGCGCACATAAGCAAAATGAAGATATTTGTCACTGGTGGTGCCGGGTTTATCGGCTCAAATTACGTGCGTTGGGTTTTTGCTAATACCGACCACGAAGTCACCGTGTACGACTCGCTGACTTATGCCGGCAACTTGTCGACACTAAAAGATGTCGACGACAGTCCGAGATTTAAATTTGTCAAAGGCAATATTTGTCAACCCGGCGATGTCGAATCGGCAATGGCCGGTCACGATGCTGTCGTGCACTTTGCCGCTGAGAGTCACGTTGATAGATCGATCGCTGGCAGTGAAGATTTTATTTTGACCAATTGCTTTGGCACGAATGTGGTTATTGACGCGGCTCGACGACTGAATATTTCGCGAGTTCTTCACATTGGTACAGACGAGGTCTACGGTTCGGTCGAAACTGGTTCGTCGCGCGAAGGTGACCCACTTGAACCAAGAAGTCCATATTCGGCATCAAAGGCCGGCAGCGATTTGATCGCCCTGTCGTATTTCTCAACTCACGGCACGCCAGTTGTAGTCACGCGCTGCACCAACAACTTTGGTCCATTTCAATATCCTGAAAAAGCAATTCCGTTATTTACAACGAATTTGCTCGACGGCAAGAAGATACCTCTGTATGGTGACGGCCTTAACGAACGTGATTGGATCTACGTCGATGATCACTGTTCAGGTGTTCATCTCGCACTTGAGCACGGCAAGCCAGGTGAGATTTACAACATTGGTGCTGGCAATGAAACTGCAAATCGCGTTCTTGTCGACAAACTTTTGGCTCTCTTGGGTAAGGATGAATCAAGCGTGCAATATGTAGCCGACCGATTGGGTCACGATCGGCGTTACTCGGTAGACATCACCAAGATAACGAAACTCGGCTGGAAGCGATCACGCTCGCTTGACGAAGCTCTTGAAGCGACAGTGAATTGGTATCGCGACAATCGCTGGTGGTGGGAGCCGCTGAAAGCGAAAAAGTAGTGAGAGTTTTAATCACGGGTAGTGCTGGACAACTTGGAATTGATCTAGTCGCAAGCGCCAAACATTCTGGGCTCGATGTGATTGCGACATCACATGCCGATCTCGACATCACGCAAAGAGATTTAGTTTCACAAAGGGTCGCAGACTCTTCACCTGATGCAGTGATTCACGCCGCCGCTTGGACTGCGGTTGACGCATGTGAGTCAGACACCAAAAAGGCAATGGCAATAAATAGTGATGGCACAGCGAACGTAGTTAGCGCGGCTCGCCAGATTGGCGCCAGAGTCATATATATATCGACTGATTATGTCTTTGACGGCACAAAGCCGACACCTTATATAGAGAGCGATTTGCCAAACCCTCAATCTGTATATGGGGCTAGCAAGCTCGCGGGCGAGCAGCAACTTGATTTAAGTCAAGACGCGGTAGTTCGCATTTCCTGGGTTTGTGGCGAGCACGGCAACAACATGGTCAAAACTATTTTGCGACTCGCAGCCACGAGTCCGACACTTACGTTCGTAAATGACCAAATTGGTTCGCCAACTTTTACGAGTGATGTGGCGCCAGTATTAATTGACTTCGCGACTCAGTCGCGCCCAGGCATCTGGCATGTCACAAATCAAGGTGCAACTAGTTGGTTTGGTTTTGCCCAAGATGTTTTGCGTGCGGCAGAACTAGACCCAAATCGAGTGCAGCCAATCGCAACTGCAGACTTGCGCCCGCAACGACCCGCAAAGCGTCCAGCAAATTCGGTACTAGAAAACGCCAAAATGCGTAAGGCGAACTTGACATTGCTTGACGACTATCACATTCCGTTACAGCGACTTGTTGATCGTTTGGCAAGTTAAGGTTGAGTTGTGGACGAGCGAACACTTCTAAAAGAAATCGAGCCTGTTGCGGCTGATTTACTTAATCGTCATCTTGGCGTCGCAAAAGAGTGGTTTCCGCACGAGATGGTGCCATACAGTCGTGGCAAAGATTTTGAACCAGGCAAGCAGTGGACACAAAATGATTCTGACTTCGGCGCTGACGAGATCGAGATGTCAGATGCGGTTCGCGGTTCGCTGTTCGTTAATTTGTTGACTGAAGACAATCTTCCTTATTATTTCCGCGACATCAACTCACTGTTTGGCAATGACGGTGTGTATGGAGAATGGGGACGTAACTGGACGGCTGAAGAAGGTCGCCACTCAATTGTCATTCGCGATTATTTGACTGTGACTCGAGCAATTGACCCAATCGCACTTGAGCGGGGTCGCATGCAACAAGTACGCGGTGGCGAAGTTCCAGCGCCGCTTGACTTGTACGAAGCGCTCGCTTATTTGAGCATGCAAGAACTCGCAACGCGCATTGCTCACCGCAACACGGGCAAAATGATGCACGACGAAGTTGGCGAAGCGATCATGGCACGTGTTGGCAATGACGAAAATTTGCACTATTTGTTTTATCGCGATCTAACAACAGCAGCGATCGCCGTTGACCCATCGAACATGGTGATAGGCATCGAGCGTGCTGTTCGAACTTTTGCCATGCCTGGTACTGGCATTCCTGATTTTGAGCGACTGTCGAGAGAGATTGCTCGCGTCGGTATTTATGATTTGTTAATTCACCACGATCAGATACTTCAGCCAGTCGTGATGCGTCACTGGAAACTTGAGCAAATTACGGGTTTGACCGACGAGGCCGAGAAGGCAAGGGAAGCGTTATTTAAGCGAATTGAGCGCATTGGCAAGGTTGGCGCCAAGTTGGCCTCAGACCGGGTCAGCGCTTAATTCGCTGTTTCACGAGCGCACGAAAACCCTGAATTTAGGGGTTAAAACACGCTCGAAGACTCATGAAGTTACTAGTTCGTAGTTTGCGGGGTTGTGTCGTTTGACATATAGTAATGAGACGGCTTGGTGGGGCCGGGCGTTGAGTAACAAATCACCGAGTTCATTATCCAAAAAACAAGGGGAACAAATGTCAACAATTGAGCAAACAACAAATGAAGTTTCGACAAATGGTTTGTCGCGACGACATTTCATTCAGGCAGCAGCAGCAACCGGCGTAGCAGTTCCGTTTGCGCAAATGATCGGCGGATCAGCTGTTGGTGCCGCAGGAACAGTTTTTCGATATGCAGCACAGGCTCAAGAAGGCCCTGCAGCCCCATGGATGTCCAAAGGTGGTACGCTCGGCATTCTCAACGCAGTGGGTTCATGGCTTTGTGACGTTGCACCATCTGGTGAACTCAAGCCAAGTGTCGCTACTAAGTGGAAGGGCTCGAACGGCGGTCAGACTTGGACCTTTACAATTCGCACAGATGTGAAGTTCCATGATGGTTCGGCGCTCACAGCAGACGATGTTGTTTACACAATCAAGTCGCACCTCAACCCTGCAAACAAGTCGCAATCAGCAGCGCGTATTGGTGACGTTGCAGACTGTGTAAAAGTAAACGCGACGACAGTTCGCTTTGACTTGAAGAAGGCAAACGCCAACTTCCCATACGCAGTTTCAAGCTCGAACTACGGCTTGCTTATGTTGAAGAATGGTGCGAAGGGCGACGAGTCTTGGATTACCAAAATGAACGGCACCGGAAAGTGGATTCTTGTTTCGCACAAGGTCAACGAGAAAACTGTGTTCAAGCGCAACACAGATTATTTCGACAAAGCTCAAATTCCGTCGTTCGAAACAATGGAGCAGATCCAATACGTTTCACAGAGCGCCGCAATCCCAGCATTGAAGACAGGCAAGCTCGACTCGATTCACTTGCTTTACGGCAACGAGGCAGACACGCTTCCAAAGTCGAAGTTCTACAAGAGCTTGGTGCCAACATGTGGTGGTCTCCACATGCACATGCGTGCTGACATCGGTCAATTGACTGACAAGCGCGTTCGCGAAGCGATCGCCTTGACACTCGACCGCGTCGCTTACATCAAGGGCGTTCTTGGTGGCTATGCATTGCTTGCAAACGACTCAGTAATGGACTCGTTCCCAACTGCTGACAAGTCAGTGCCACAGCGCAAGAAAGATATCGCTCGTGCAAAAGCACTTCTTGCAGAAGCAGGCGTGCCGAACGGTTTCAAAGTAACTCTTCAGAGTTGGAAGCGTGATGACATCGACAAGTTCACCCAATTTGTTAAGTCATCATGCAAAGAAATCGGCATCGACGTAACAGTTGACCTTGATGGTTCAGACGGTGGTGGCGCACGTTGGTACGCCTACTCGGTCTACCCATCGGTTAAGGGTTCGAAGGTTGCTAACAAGGGTGAATGGCTCGCTAGCGAATTCGGTATCGCCGAATGGGCAGGCCGTCCAACACCAGACGAGTACCTCGTTCGCGAGTGGAAGTCAACTGGTGACTGGAACCCGCACTACCTTGATGCGCCAGAACTTGACTCAGCAATTGATGCATGGACATCGGCACTGACTCCAGCCAAAAAGAAGGCTGCGAGCTCGGCGATTCAAAAAGCTGCACTCAAGTACACACCGATCATCGTTGTTTACAACGAAACTCGCGTTTCGGTAACTTCGAACAAGGTGAAGGGTGTCGAGTTCAACCAGCAAGGTGCAAACTGGACTTCAGGTAAGAACGCTTAATAGCGAATCTGAAATTCATAGTTAGTTAAAAAAGAGACCGGCCTAGAAAACTAGGTCGGTCTCTTTTTATTTTTTAGGCGACTATTAGGTACTGATGTGCCATTGCTAAACTTGGAAGTTCTATGTTGAGATTTATCGTCAAGCGAATCGGACTTTCGATCTTGACGCTCGTCATTGTTTCTTTGATCGTATTTTTGATGACATCGATCATGCCAGGTGACATTGCCAAGCAAATTCTTGGTAGAGATGCGACTCCCGAGGCTTTCGAGATTTGGAACAAAGAAAAAGGCTTTGATAAACCGCTAGTCATTCAATACAGCCGCTGGATGGGTGGAGTTTTGACTGGTGATCTCGGCACCTCTTTGCAGTATGAAATGCCAGTCTCAGAGATTCTGGCACCAGCAGCCAGCAAATCTGCCCAATTGGCAATTGTCGCACTGCTATTGATCGCCCCGATAAGCATTTTGGGCGGCATCGCCGCGGCGATGAATCGAGGTAAAAAAGTTGATCGCGCTCTGACGGTTGGTGGTTTGTCTGCTGCGGTGATTCCAGAATTTGTGTGGGCAGTTGTATTGATTCTTGTTTTTGGTGTAGCAATCGAGGCATTTCCGGTTTCGGCGTTTCCCGATGAAGAAAACCCGAATCTGATCAGCAGCGTTTATCACTTGATTTTGCCGTCGATTGCATTGCTATTTGTGTTGTTCGGATATATTTCGCGAATCACCCGAGCAGGTGTGATTGAGGCTCTTGATTCTGATTACATGCGCACAGCGGTGCTGAAGGGTTTGTCAAGAAAAACTGCAGTGTTCAAGCACGTTTTGCGCAATGCACTTTTGCCGACGATTGCCGTTATCGCAACCCAGGTGCCATATCTTGCGGGTGGATTGATCGCGATTGAACGAGTATTCAACTACCCGGGTTTTGGCAACATTCTGCTTGATGCTGTCATTGCAAGAGACTTTCCGTTATTGCAGACTGCGGTGTTTTTGACGGGTGTTGTAATTATTGTTTTCCAGTTGATTGCAGACATTTTGTTTGCAGTGCTTAACCCGCGAATTCGACAAAAGGTAACAGAATGACCGACGAAACAGCAAAGCAAGCGCAACAAACCGTGCTCAGTGAGCGCCTTGCTGTACTCAAAAAGAACAAGGCGTTCATCGTTGGTGTGTCAATCTTGGGCTTCTGGGTGTTCAGTGCAATTTTCGGCAAGCTGATTGCTCGCTATGACCAAGACTTCATGGACTACGAGTACATCAACTCTGCACCGTCGGGCAAATATTGGTTCGGTACCGACAGCAATGGCCGAGATGTCTATTCGCGCGTCATTGTCGGTTCACGAATCATCATCGTGATTTCATTTCTTGCGACGCTATTAGGTGCTTTTCTCGGTGCGTCTCTTGGCTTGGCCGCTGGTTATCTCAAGGGAAAATTCGACATGGTGTTGATGCGAATTCTTGAGGCGATCTCGGCAATTCCGGTGATCATCATTGCGTTGTTGGCCGTTGCGGCAATCGGTCGGTCTTCATCAATCATCACTATTTTGATCATTGGCTTCATTTTTACGCCAAATGTGGCGCGCACTGTTCGTGCCGCAGTGTTGGGCGAGTCAGAGCTCGAATATGTCGCAGCAGCAAAATTGCGAACTGAAAAAACTGCACATATTTTGTTTCGAGAAGTTTTACCAAACGTGCTGCCGACATTAATCGTTGAATTTACGGTGCGACTCGGATACGCAATTTTTGCCGTCGCGACGCTCTCGTTTTTGGGCGCTGGTCTTGAAGCCGGTTCACCTGACTGGGGTACCCAAGTGGCCGACACTTGGTCTTTGATCTTTACAAACGTCTGGTGGCCGACGCTGTTTCCGTCGCTGGCGATCGCGTCAGTTGCTGTAAGCATCAACTTGATCTCGGATGCTTTGTTAGAGGTCTTTGAGCTATGACCACTACGCCAACACTTGAATTGCGCAACCTCGAAGTTGCCTACACCGTGCGCGGTATCGACCGACAGGTTCTGCGCGGTGTTTCGTTTTCGATCGCGCCAGGTGAGGCATATGGGTTGGTAGGCGAGTCTGGTTGCGGTAAGTCAACTGCTGCGTTTGCGGCAATGCGATATCTGCCTCGCAACGGCAAAATTACAAACGGTTCAATTCTCTTTGAAGGCAAAGACATCGTTGATATCAATGATGATGAAGTAGCGAAACTTCGCCGATCGGCGATTTCGATGGTGTATCAAAACCCAGCAACAGCTTTGAACCCAACTATTCGTATCGGCAAACAAATCGCCGAAGTATTCGAATTGAACGGCGTTTCAAGTTCTGATGCAATGATGATGGCTGAACAGGCACTTACCAGGGTGCAGATCGCCGACCCTGCACGAGTTCTGCGACGCTACGCACACCAATTGTCGGGCGGTATGGCTCAACGCGTGGTTATCGCAATGGCGTTGGCATCTAATCCTCGATTATTAGTTATGGATGAACCAACGACCGGTCTTGACGCCACCGTTGAGGCTGAAGTTCTTGATTTGGTTCGCGAGTTGCGTCGTGACACCGGCACCGCGGTTCTGTTTATCAGCCACAACCTCGGAGTTATTCGCAATATGTGCGATCGAGTGGGTGTGCTTTATGCTGGCGCACTTGTCGAGCAAGGTGCCACATCTGAATTGTTCTCGAACCCAAGTCACCCGTATACGGTCGGTTTGTTGCGATGCATTCCACGTGGTGGTTTGCACAAGAGCACCGATCGTTTAGACACAATTCCAGGTACGCCGCCTGCACTTGGCACAAACTTCGATGGCTGTGTTTTTGCTGCGCGATGCTCGTTGGCTGACGATAAATGTCGAACTCAATTGCCCGAAATGGTGACAATTAATGGTTCGCATGTTGCACGATGTTTTCATAGTGATAAGGCAGGCTCGATGCCACGCTCAATTGAACAAATTGATTACGCATCTCAGTCGACAGGCCACAAGGCTCAAGTCGGCGACACACTGCTGAACATTAGTCATCTGTCAAAAGTGTTTAACCAAGATGGCAGCAAAGTTCGTGTGATTAATGATGTCTCGCTCACACTTGGTGTTGGCGAAACACTTGGCTTGGTTGGCGAGTCAGGCTCGGGCAAGACAACAATTGCAAAACTCGTGCTTGGTTTGACACCGCCTGAAGAAGGTGGAGTTGTCACACTCGATGGCAAAGGACTTGCAAAAACTTTGAATCGTCGCGATGTTGCCGATGTCGGGGCAATGCAGATCGTCTTCCAGAACCCAGATCAGGCTTTGAATCGTCGCCACAGTGTGACGCGAATTGTGAGCCGTGCAGTTGAACGGCTGCGTAAATTCAGTTTGACCGCGGCGATCGAGCGTGCTCACCAGTTGTTGTCGGGTATGCGTGTTGATGCGTCGCTACACAGCGTACGACCAGTGCAATTATCTGGTGGCTTGAAACAGCGTGTGGCTATCGCTCGTGCATTTGCTGGTGCGCCTCAAATTGTCGTGTGTGACGAGCCGACATCTGCACTTGACGTTTCGGTGCAGGCTGCAATCTTGAATTTGTTGGTCGACCTGCAGAAAAAAGATCAGACGAGTTTCATCTTCATTTCGCACGACTTGGGTGTGGTGCGATATATCTCTGACAAAATCGCCGTGCTCTATCTCGGTCGGGTGGTTGAATTTGGTACTTCGCAACGTGTATTTAGTGGTCCTTTCCACCCGTATACCGAGGCACTGTTGTCATCAGTACCAAATATTGACGGGTCGACACGAAAGCGAATACCGCTGACTGGCGTCGTGCCAAGCCCGAGTAATCCACCAAGTGGTTGTGTGTTGAACCCACGTTGCCCGCGCAAAGTTGGCTCTGGTTATGAGACCCTCTGCGAAACCGAAGAGCCGAACTTGACCGAAGTTGAGCCCGGTCACTTCATGCGTTGCCACGTGCCGATGGCAAAACTAAAGCAACTGCAAAGTTAATTTTTATTTAAGCGCGCATGCGCGAACCAGATGGGTCGAGCACTGGTTCTAGCTGTAGCGATGCAGGTCGCATGTTGCCAATGATTTCAATCTCGAAACCTGTTGTGCCTGGTTTAGCCAGTTCGGCAGGAATGTAGCCCATTGCCAGCGAGACGCCGCTGTAGTGGGCGTAACCGCCGCTGGTTATCCAACCGACAACTTTGCCGCCGTGAAAAACCGGTTCGTCACCGATGACATCTGCTGGTCGTTGTTTGTCGACATCGACGGTGAACATCACGAGTTTGCGTGCTGGGCCAGTTTTCATCTCGGCCTCGACTGCAGCACGACCGATGAATTCGTGGTCGAATTTCATGGCGCGCTCCATGCCTGCTTCGAGTGGTGTGTAGATCGGTCGATATTCTCTGAACCAAGTGCCGAAATTTTTCTCAAGGCGCATTGTGATGAGAGCCCTGAAACCAAAAAGTCGCATGTCGAACTCTTTGCCCGCATCCCAAATGAGATCGAACAAATAGCGCTGATATTCGGGGGCGATCCAGATTTCGTAGCCGAGGTCGCCCGTGTACGTCATGCGTGACAACCAGACAGGAGCGTTGCCGATATTGACCCGGCGAAAACTCATGAATGGAAAATCTTTTGTCGCCAACGAAGTGCTGGTGAGTTTTTGCAAGACATCGCGCGATCGCGGACCGGCAACCGTAAGGCCGACCATTGAAAGCGCCAAAGTTTCGAAGCGAATCTGTGAGTTCTTCGGCAAGTGAGCCAAGAACCAGCGCGGGTGATGAATTTCGGCGGCTTGAGATCCGAACAAAAAGAACTCTTCTTCGCCGATGCGCGAGATCGAGAACTCTCCGACTATTTTGCCTTCGGGGTTGAGCATTGCAGTGAGAACTGTGCGGCCAATCTTTGGCAAGGCATTGGTGAACAAGCCTTGTAGCCATGATGCCGAGCCTGCGCCACTGACTTTATATTTGGCAAAGTTTGACGCCTCAGAAAAACCGACACGCTCGCGAACTGCGCGTGACTCTTCGCCGACGTTTTTAAACGCATTCGATCGATAGAACGTGACATCTTCGATTGGCTCTTTGCCTTTGTCTTGAAACCACAGCGGATGTTCGAGACCGAAGCCCGCACCCATGACGGCATTGTGGGCAAGCAGGCGATCGTAAATTGGCGTCGTGTGCAAAGGTCGTGCTGCTGGAAGTTCTTCGTTCGGAAAAGTGATGCGAAAGCGACGTGAATAGTTTTCGCGCACTTTTGCATTCGTGTATTCGAGCGTGGCGAAGTCGCCGTAGCGAGCGACATCCATACCCCAAATATCTGCGCCTGGGTCGCCATGAACCATCCAGTTGGCAAGCGACAAGCCCACGCCACCGCCTTGCGAGAGTCCGGCCATAACTGCACATGCCGACCACATGCCCGGCATGCCTTTGATCGGGCCGACCAACGGGTTGCCGTCTGGCGAGAACGTGAACGGACCGTTGACGAACTTTTTGATGCCTGCACGGCCGACTGCAGGGAAGTGAGCGAAACCACGCTCAAGTTCTGGCGCGATGCGCTCGAGGTCGTGCGGCAACAGTTGAAAAACGAAGTCCCACGGTGTCTCTTTAGGTGACCACGGACGATTGTTTTGTTCATAGGTGCCAAGCAAGATGCTTTGGCCCTCTTGACGAGCGTAAATTTCGCCGGCGAAGTCGATCATGTGTGGCAACTCTTTGCCGTTGACACGGTTGAACTCGATGACTTCTTCCATCGGTTCGGTCATCAAATAGTGATGCTCCATTGCGAGTACCGGAAGTTCAATGCCGCACATGCGACCGACTTCGCGAGCCCACAGACCGCCGGCGTTTACGACATGTTCAGCGTGAATCGTGTGGTCTTTGTCTGTGATGACATCCCATGTGCCGTCAGGGCGATGGTTGAGAGCAGTGACCCATGTATTTGTGTAAACCTCGGCGCCACGATTCTTTGCGCAAATTGCGTAAGCGTGCGTAACACCATATGGGTCAACGCTGCCTTCGTCTTCGTCGTAAAGAGCGCCAACGAAATATTTCTCCTCGAGTAGCGGGTTCAAAACCTTCGCTTCTTTGATCGAGATGATCTCCATTTTCATGCCGAGGTAGCGACCACGGGCATGAGCCATTTTCAGCCAGTCGAGTCGCTCTGGTGTGTCTGCAAGTTGAATGCCACCTGGCAGGTGAATGCCGCAGTTTTGACCAGACTCTTTTTCGATTTCTTTATAAAGATTGACCGTGTACTGCTGCAAACGAGCAACGTTTGGGTCGCCGTTGAGTGTGTGCATGCCGCCTGCGGCGTGCCATGTTGAACCTGCCGTCAACTCTTTGCGTTCAACCAATACAACATCTGTCCAGCCTGCTTTTGTGAGGTGGTAAAGAACTGATGCGCCAACTACGCCACCACCGATTACCACAACTCGTGCTGAAGATTTCATTTCAATTACCTTTCGTTACTTTAATTTCTCAATTTTGCACATTAAAAATCTGTGGCGACTCCACCTTCGGCGACTCGTCGTTTGACGAATGCCTGCAATTCTTCTTTGGCTACTGGGTCGATTGCTGGTGTTTGATATGCGTCGAGCCAAGACTTAGCAAGTTCAGTTGTCTTCGTGACTGCAGTCGGGCTGCCACCTTCTTGCCAACTTTCATAGTTGCGCCAATCTGAGATCATCGGCTTATAGAAAGCATCACGAAAGCGATCTTGAGTGTGTTGAACGCCAAAGAAGTGACCGCCCGGGCCGACCTCGCCGATTGCGTCGTGGGCGAGTGTCGCTTCGTCGACAACTATCGGCTCGAGATACGCGGCGACCATGCCCATGAGGTCGGCATCAAGAACAAACTTCTCAAGAGATGAATGTAAACCGCCCTCCATCCATCCAGCTCCGTGCATCACGAAATTCACGCCACCTTGAACTGCGCCCCAAAGCGAGAACACACTTTCGTATGCGGCCTGTGCATCAAGTGCATTTGCTGCGCAAACATTGCTCGAGCGATACGGCACTTTGTATCGACGAGCAAGTTGGCCGCCAGCCATCGCAGTGCGCATATATTCGGGCGTACCGAATGCTGGTGCACCAGATTGCATGTCGACGTTGCTGGTGAAACCACCATATGCAACTGGAGCACCTGGTCGCACAACTTGAGTGAATACCATGCCAGCGAGTGCTTCGGCGTTTTGTTGCGAGAGAGCGCCAGCCAGAGTGATCGGTGCCATTGCGCCAGCCAATGTAAACGGGGTGATGATAATTATTTGGTTGCGTGATGAAAATTCCATGATGCCTTGAAGCATTGGCGTGTCTAGTCGCAGTGGTGATGAAGAGTTAATGATGCTGAACACCGAAGGCTCGCGGTCGAGGGTTGCGTCGTCAACTTGACGAGCGATTCGGCACATCTCGAGCACATCTTGGTTGCGTTGGCGACCAAGGCTGTAACAGTGAATCGCTTTGTCGGTCATTGTGAGAAGGTCGTATGTGGTTTCGATGTGGCGAATCGATGCGTGTAAGTCAATTGGCTCGACCGGGTAGCCACTGTTGAAGTGAATGATGTTGAAGACTTGTGTCAGTTTGAGGAGTTGTTGAAAATCAGCGCGAGTGCCTGGGTGGCGCACGCCATCGAGGCCGATGAAGTTCGGGGTGCTGGCTACCGAGCCGAAGGCCATCCAATTGCCGCCAATATTAAGAGTGTGTGCCGGGTTGCGAGCATGAAGTTTGAACTCGCTTGGGCAAGTCTTGATTGTTTCAAGCACCATTTCAGGATCGAAACGCACGCGCTCGTTTTCGACTTTCGCGCCCGCTTTCTTCATCAGTTCGCGGGCGTCTGGGTCGAGAAAGTCCATGCCATAGTCAGAGAGAATTCTCAAACTTGCCAGGTGAATTGACTCAAGTTCGTCATCGCTGAGAACCTTGGTCGGCTCGTAGCGCATGCGTGGTTGCTTGAAAGGTTTCTGGTCTGGAAGTTTGACTTCGGTGCTTGACGAGCGTGCACGACCTCGACGTCGGTTTGGCTCAAGACTCTCGGTAGTCACGAGATAAGACTCTAGTTTTTTTAGGGCAAATCCCGAGCATTTTGTCGGGTTTTAAGGTTTTTGATCTCTATTTATTTTGACGGCGGCGAATTTCTGCCGAGATTGCAGGCACGACCTTATGTAGATCGCCAATAACTGCATAACCAGCCTTAGTAACAATGTTCGCTTGTGCATCTGTGTTAATTGCCAAAATATTCTTTGAGGCCATAGCCCCGACCCAGTGTTGAATAGCGCCTGAAATGCCGCATGCGATGTAGATATCTGGTGCGATTCGCGTGCCAGTTTGACCAACTTGGTCGGTGTGATTGCGCCAACCGTTATTCGTGACTGCACGCGAACAACCAACAACACCGTTAAGTAGTGACGCAAGTTCTTCAAGTGGTGCGAATGCTTCAGCTGAGCCAACACCGCGACCACCACTGACCACAACTGGTGATGTTGCAAGAGTGACACCAGCGACCCGTTCGACGCGATCTTGAACAAAACTTTGCGCGACGCTCTCGTCGAGTTGCACGTCTACTGCTGAAATTGTTGCAGGCGATGAAGCTAGTTCTTCTTGCGGCTCGACTACGTGGTTGGCAAGAGTGACGAGTTTTATTGGTGCATCTACTTGTGCTTCTTCGAGCAATGAACCACCCCAGCGAGTGCGAACAACTTTCAGCGGCTGTGTGCCGTTGAAGTCTTTATCGAACTCTGAACAATTCATCGCAGCGGGCAGGTCTAGTCGAGCAGCTGCCTGTGCGATTATCTCGTGGCCTCGTTCTGTGCCCGTGCCAATGACAACACTTGGCGAAATTTTGCGCACAACCTGAGCGATTGACTCACCCCAGGCTTCTGGGCCAAAGTCTGCGAGCATCGCGTTGTGGGCCTGGTGCACAGTTGTCGCACCGAAATTGGCGACGGTTTCACTCAGACGATCGGCATTCGCACCAATTGTGAGAGCTTCGAACTTTGTGTTCATTTGTTTGGCAAGATTTCGCGCGGCTGTGAGCACGCCAAAAGAAGCGCTAGTCATCGTGCCGCGATCGTGTTCGACAACTGCAAGAACGGTCATTTGAAGACACCTAACTCTTCAAGAAGGTCAACGACTGCAGGAGCGGCTTCTGGGCCATTGCCAAGAATGACGGTGTTGCTGGCGCGCTCGGGTGGTCGACGCAAGGTAATGAGTTTTAAACCACCCGTTTCGCCTGTCGCTTCTGACCGATCTACGGCAACTTTTTTAGATGCAAGACGACCTTTCATAGTCGGGTAGCGCGGCAAATTGATGCCTTCTTTAATGCCGACGCAAGCAGGCATCTTCAACTTGTAAATTTCAACACCGGCGTCACTTTCACGACGGATGACTGCAACACCATTATCGATCTCAAGGCCTTTGGCGCCATTAACAATCGGACGTGCGAGCTTTAACGCTGCGCGAACGCCGACTTGATAGCCACATGCATCTGCTGACTCGTTGCCGAACAAAACCAGATCGTATTTTCCGTTTGCTGCTTCAAGATCGGCGATTACTTTGGCGATCGCCTGAGCGGTTTTTTGCGGGTCCCAATCGGTTGTATCAATTGGTACGAGAACCGCTTTGGTTGCGCCAACACTTACGGCAGTTCGCAATTGCTCTTCAGCTTCGGCTGGCCCGAGTGTAAGCACAGTGACATCGCCGCCGTGTTTTTCGATCAACTGAACTGCTTGCTCAACGGCGCATTCTTCGTGTGGACTAACGGTGAAACCCAAGAACGCAGTATCAACTTGCTGACCATCGCTGGTGATGTTGATGCGCGCGCCAGGTGCTGGCACACGTTTGACGCAGACGAGAATGTTCATCGCTAATTGTTTTCGACTAGCTCTTCATGCGTGCATCAGTCGGGTCAAACAATGGTTGACTGCCGACGCGTGCAACGCGTACTGGGAAGAGTTCGTTCATGTACATAACTCGAAGTTCGTTGCCTTCGACTGCATGTTCTGGTGTCAAATAGGCGAGCATCAAGTATTTGCCGAGTGACGGCGCAGCACCTGCTGTTGTTACGCGTGAGACACGGCCCTTGGCATCAACAATTCGGTCGCCAGACTTCGTCAAGATCGGTTCGTTGCCACCCGTTGGGTAGCGCTTAATGCCGGCCTTGCTTTTGTTGTCGATCATTTCGAGTGTGCACATGATTGCGCACGGCTTTTCTTCGCGCGCTTTCATGTATGCCGCCTTGCCGATGAAATCAGCCGACTTAACTTTTGGACGATTGAGCCCAGCCTCAACTGGGTTGTATTCGCTCTCGAGTTCGGCACCCATCAATCGGTATCCCTTTTCGATTCGACCAGTTACGGCGTAAACGCCCATACCAACCGGGATGATGCCGAATTCTTCGCCAGCTTTGGCAATTGAGTCCCACAGACGAAGGCCATGCTCCATTTTTGTGTAGACCTCCCAACCATTTTCTCCGACATAAGAAATGCGGAACATTGTTGCAGGAACACCATCGATCAGTACTTCGCGAACTGAGCCATACGGGAAGTTCTTCTGCGATACATCAAACGGCACGAGTTTGCCTTCGGCGTTGATGTTTTGCGTCGCCTTGGCCATTGTCTTTTCTGCGTTTGGTCCCCAAACACCAATTGTGCAAAGCGCACTTGACATATCGGTGAATGTCACCGAGCCGTCTTGCGGCATGAATTTTGAGAACCAATATTTGTCACGACCACCGTCGAATGCTCCGGTGATTACGCGGAAGTGTTGGTCGGCAAGGCGCATGATTGTTAGGTCACCACGGAACCCGCCACCCGGGGTGAGCAACGGCGTGTAAACCGAACGACCAACAGGTACATCGACGTTGTTGACGCACATGTATTGAAGGAAGTTGACTACACCTGGTCCGGTGAAATCGAATTCGTTAAATGCAGTGAGGTCGACCATGCCGACTGACTCACGCATCTGAAGATGTTCGGCGTTTGTAATTGGTGACCACCATCGGGCGTCCCACTCATGCGGACGAGCCTCGCAGGCGTCTTTGAACTTGCTGATCAACTTTTCGTTTGAGGCGAACCACTGTGGTCGCTCCCAGCCGCGGGCATCGAAGAACGTTGCGCCGGCTGCTTCTTCACGTGGGTAGAACGGGCTACGACGCATGTTGCGCTGCGTTGCCCATTGTTCACGAGGGTGAACAATGCCGTAGGTCTTATTGAAATGTTCATCACACCGTGCATAAATGTGGTGTTCTGTTTTTTCGTGAGGGTAGAAACGCGAAATGTCCGACGAGTGCGGGTCGCACAGATGTGGGTAACCGTATGTCATCCATTCGGCAACAAGTTGGGCGATGCCCGGGCCTTCTTTGATCCAAACTGCTGCGGCTGACCAGAGGTTTCTTACTTCAACTGTTTCGCCAAGAACTGGCATTGCATCTGGGGTAAGTGAAAGCAAACCGTTGATCGCATATTTGATTTCAGCGTCTCCGAGCATTTCCATGAGTTCAATTGCTTGCTCCATTTGCGGATCGAAGTCATCTTGTGTGAGCGGCAACTCGGTAGGTGAGAGCGCAGATGCCTCGTTTGACGGAATGTCGTCTGGGTGCATGAAAATTGCGCGGTGCGCGTAACTGCCAACTTCCATCGAGCCAGCTGTTTGACGCTCGTAACAAAATGTGTCCATGTCGCGGATAATCGGGTAAGCAACTTCAGCGTTTGATTTTTGCAAAATATCAATTGGGCCGACGTCTGCCATTTGGTGAACTGCTGGTGTCAACGGAATGTTGGCGCCCGCCATTTTTGCAATACGTGGACTCCAAACGCCGCATGCCACCACAACGTACTCAGCCTCAATGCGACCCTTATTTGTGACGACAGCCTTGATCGCACCATTCTCAACTTCAAGATCAAGTACTTCGGTATTTGCAAAGACACTCAAGTCGCCGGCTTTAACTGCACTCTCGCGCATGAGTGTGCCAGTTTGCAGCGAGTCAACAACCGACACGCTTGGGGTGTAGTAGCCACCAAGAATAATTTCGTCGTTGATGAAAGGTACGAGTTCTTTTACTTCTGCAGGTGACAACAGTTTCGCATCGATGCCCCAAGATTTTGCCGATGTCATTCGACGATTAAATTCTTCAAGACGCTCTGGATTGCGAGCAACCTCAATGCCTCCGCATGTGTTGTTCATGCCGAGTTCGATGTATTGCTGCTGTGACGCAAGAGTAAGTAACGCCATTTCTTTGTTGTGATCAGTTGGGAATATGAAGTTTGATGCGTGTCCCGTCGAGCCACCTGGGTTTGGCAACGGACCTTTGTCGATTTGAACCATGTTTGTCCAACCGAGTTTTGAAAGATGACCGACCAAACAGTTGCCGACGATGCCGGCGCCGATGACTACACACTTTGCTGATTTCGGAAATTCGCTCATTTTGTCCCCACTGATTTTTGTAGATATCTATTTGGTGATATATCATCACGATATCACTCGGATAGGATTGTCTCCAAATGGCTAAAGAATCGTTAAGCGAACAGGCGTATCGCCTTATTCGAAGCATGATCGTTCGCCTCGAATTAAACCCTGGGGCGATCGTTCGCGAGGAAGATCTTCAAGAGCAACTAAAAATCGGTCGAACCCCGATTCGTGAGGCTTTGCAACGTCTCGCCCGCGATCAATTTTTGATCGTGATTCCGCGCCGCGGAATGATCGTTTCAAATATTGACATTGCCGAATTGTCGACGCTTTATGAAACTCGAGCAATTCTTGAACCTTATGTAGCGCGCTTGGCATGCGAGCGGGGTACCGCAGATCATTGGAAGCAGATGCGAAAAGTTTTAGATAAGGCGAAGAAGCAAGCGACTACAGCGCAAGATCAAATTCAATTTGATGCACAGTGTCATGAAATTGTTTGGGAAGCGGCAGGCAATCGCTTTCTAACTGACACGCTCGATGTTCTGTATGCCCAGAGCGATCGCTTGTGGCATATGTATTTATCAGATGTTGCCGACATGGGTCATGCACTTGACGAACATGATGAGATACTTGCGGCGCTCGAATCTGGCGATAGCGAACTGGTTTACAAACTTTCTGCGGCGCACGTGCGAAGTTTTGACGCACAAGTTCGCGATGCTGTGCGCAAACGCCTTGAGTTGAGCGTTTCTTAACTCTTATTGAGTGCTGAGGCTTGCACGAAACTCACCTTCGCGCATTTTTTCTTGAATCTCTTTCGGAGGCTCATCTAATTTTTCGAGAGTAACACCAACAATTCGAGCAGTGCACTCGTAATTGTGTGGGTACGGCCCAACTGGCGAACCCGTGTCAACACCAACATCGAAGGTTTCGCCACTCATCGAAAAAACAAGTGGAACAGTTTTCTCGATTCGTCCGGTTGCAACCTCTGATTTGTCGACAAGCAAAGAAACATTTCCGCCCGCACCAAAGCCGCCGTCGTAGGCAAACAAAACTTCGACTAGATGTGAGCCAACACTCAGTGATTTTGAACTAGCAAAAGAAAAGTGTTCGTGACCGAACCAGTTGTAATGAAATATCGGCCGCGCATCGTCGTCAAGATATAGCGACCAACCAGCCATGTTTCCGCCTTGGCAGGCGATAACACCGTGATTTGATTCGCTGGTGATTTCAACTTCAGCACTAATGCGATATGAGCAGTTTTTAAGATTTAACACCGAACTCTCTGGCATTCGGGTGTGCGCTGTTGAGTATCTAATTTTTTTGAAACCATCAAGAGAGTGAGGTACAGCGAACTCGCCATTTCGCGGAGAGCCCGGGTCGCGAAGTGGGTAAATGCCGTATTTAAATGCCTGTTCATCGAAAAGCGCTTGAAGTTGCTTGAGTTTTTCTGGGTGCTTGGCGGCGAGATCTACTGCTTGCGAAAAGTCTTTTTCGATGTTGTAGAGCTCCCAGCGTTCTTGCGGTCCGTCAAACTCGAAACCCTGCAGTCGAATCCATGGAAGCCGACCATGAAAACATGATGCGATCCAACCATTTTTATAGATCGCACGATTGCCCAAGATTTCAAAATATTGCGAAGTATGAGTGCTGGCTGCGCTCGCATCATCAAACGAATATTTCATCGAAGTGCCGTGGATCGGCATTTGTTCAATGCCATTAACGAGATCTGGCGGAGTGATGCCTGCGACTTCATAAATCGTGGGTGCGATGTCGACGACGTGGTGAAACTGTGAACGCAATTCGTTGGTTGCTCTAATTTGTTTTGGCCAAGAAATTGCAATTGCGTTGCGTGTGCCGCCAAAGTGAGACGCGACTTGCTTCATCCATTGAAATGGCGAGTCGAGCGCCCACGCCCAACCAACATTGAAATGATTTTCACATTTTGCGGTTCCGAAATCGTCAATGTGTTCAAGTAGCCATTCGGGATCTTCAGGCACACCGTTTTGAAATGATGGCGCACTCCATGCACCGTGGATTGTGCCTTCGGCAGAAGCTCCGTTGTCGCCGGTGATGTAAATAACCAGAGTGTTTTCGGCAATTTCAAGTTCATCTAATGCGTCGATCACACGTTTGATTTGCGCATCGGTGTGTGCAAGAAAGCCGGCGAAAACTTCCATGAGTCTGCGCGCGATCGGTCGGTAACGCTCGGGGTAGTCATCCCATGACGGAATTTGCTCGGGCCGAGTTGTAAGAGCTGTATCTCGTGGTATCACGCCGAGTTTCAATTGGCGCTGGTAGATCTCTTCGCGTAATTCATCCCATCCACCATCGAATTTGCCTTTGTATTTTTCGATCCATTCAGTTGGCACATGGTGCGGAGCATGAACTGCTGGTGTCGAGAAATAGCAGAAGAAAGGTTTGTTTGGCGAAGACGCTTTCTGACGGTGCATCCAATTAATTGCTTGGTCGGCAAGGTCTTCGGTCAAGTGATAATTGGGATTATCAAGGTGCGGTGAGATCGGTGTTGTCTGGTCGTATACGGGCGGCTCGTATTGCGACGACTCGGCGCCCATAATTCCGTAGAAGCGATCGAAACCGAGACCAGTTGGCCATCGATCAAACGGTCCGGCCGGGCTTTGCTCCCAAGATGGTGTTAGGTGCCATTTTCCAAAACAGGCTGTGCTGTATCCAGACATACGCAGAACCTGAGCAACTGTTGCTGACTCAGGCGGAATCGCACTGTCATAACCAGGAAATGAATTGGCAATTTCGGTGATGCCGCCCATGTGCACAGCATGGTGATTGCGGCCAGTCAAAAGTGCGGCTCGTGTGGGCGAGCAAAGAGCCGTTGTATGAAATTGGTTGTAGATCAAACCGCTCTTTGCGACTTTGTTTAGACCGGGCGTATCGACTGGTCCGCCAAAGTTGGCAAATGAACCGAAACCTACGTCGTCGAGCATTATCAGCAAGATGTTTGGTGCGCTTTGCGGAGCTTGGGGATTAGTCAACTTTCTTGGTGTCGACTGAGGAATTGTCTTTGCAATCTTGCCTTCGAATTTTGGGGTTGAGTTTGGAAGTTTTTTCATGACTGCAAATTTTTAACGTCAAAGACTTGAAGCGCATGCTGCAATTTATAGGTGTCGCCTTTGACGGTCAGTTTGTTTTGGCTGAGCGCAACTGAAAGTGGAAGATCGCCAGCCAAAATGTCGGCCCATGTGTCGATGCTGCATTCCACTTTGATTTCAGCGCCGTTGCCGTCGGTTGGCACGGCAATGCAATTTCTGATGTGCAAGCCAATTTGTTTACGATCAGCAAACTTGAAACAAATGTGTGTGTCAATTTCAGGTGCACGTTCAGGTGCGAGAAGCACCCGCAATATGCTTACCGCAGTTTCTCCCGAAGAAGTCACAATTTGTTTACGTGACAAACGGTGCTGGTTGAATCTGGCTAAGTCAAATGTGCCGTCAAGGTCTCGAGCACGAGCAAGACACCAGTTTCGAATATTGGCAGCGGTCGTACGTTGGGCGATGAGGCGAAGCGTCTTCGCGAGCAAAAGCCTGTCGGGCTCGGTCGCTTCCGTGCTGTTGACGAGCCACGAACTCAATTCGCACGCCCAGCGTAAGTCATCGGCATTTATTGCGTCGTTTGCCTTTTGCCGCACAACCTCGCGACCGCCGAAACCGGTAATCATGCGATTTGAATGTTCTTCTCTTGGCAGCGGAAACAAGTTTGCTGGGTCGCCATCAAACCAACCCAGTAAGCCAGCACGAATCTGTCGCACGTGATGCTCTGCGACACCATAAAACTCAGAAGTCAGATTGTCTTCGTCAAAAAAGTCTGGCAGACGAATTGAATGACCTAGTTCAGTACTGGTGAAGCCACGGTTAGTCAAGCGAACTGTTTGATCCCACAAAAACTGAATTGAGTCGCGATATCTGGTGACTCGTCGAACGATCTCGGTGCTTCCACTTATTGGCATGCCATGTGCGCCGACGATGTGCGTTGGGTTGAGCGAAAGTAGATGATCGATGCCAGCAAGCATGATGCGGGGGTCGCGGTATTCTTCACCGCGAATTGCAAAGATATTGAAAAGCACCGGCCAAACGAGATTGTTGACCGCACAGCCAAGTGATTTAAACCAATAGGTAACTGAGTCGTCAGCGTCAGACGGCGCTGGAGTGACTTCAACTTCGAGACCTGCAACTTTGATCGTGCATGGTTGGTCGAAAGTGTGTGCAGGTTTGATGAAGCCGTTTGTCTGTGTCTTGTGTTCGGGGTTGCGATAAAAGCGACCAAGCCCAACATTCACGTTGCCGTCGGGGCCTTCGGGGGGCAGTGTTATAGCGAATTGCTCGACTAGTCCGCGGCTGTAACTAGGTGCGATCTCGGTTGCCGTGCGAACACGGTTGTAGGCGATCTTGCTGTGACCGTAAATCTCAACTTTCGTATCAGGTGATTCGTCGAGAACCGCTTGCGTACCTGCAACATAATGAAAGTGTGTGTAGAGAACTGCAACGATCGGTTTTTTTGTATGAATTCGCAGTTCGGCAATTGCGGCGCGCATTTCTTCGTTCGACTCACCTGTGTCAATTGCGATAATGCCATCCGGCGCTTCAACAAAAGTCTGATTTGATAGCCCGTTGCCTACAAGACACCAAACTTGATCGCTTACTTTGTAAAAGTTTCGAACAAGTCGCTTTGAGTGATCGACTAAATCACGATGGGCAACGTGACCAGTTTCTGTGGTTACGGTGTTGTTTGCGTTCGGCTCAAAACTTCGGGCTCGTTTGTATTTTGTCACGACGAACTGTATTCGCCCAGAACTTGTGCCGGGTCGGTTGAAACCGTGTCTGGCCAATTCGAGTACCAAATATCTGCAGCAGAAGTGCCGACATGCAACGGTGGGCGATCAAAACCTTCGATGGGGTCGAGTAAAGGTTCAACGATGACGTCAAATCTTGGTTTCGAAAAAAACGGAAACGACTGTCGAGGTTTACCAGATTTGTTGAACACACGGTGAGGTGTCGAAATCAAACGACCACCACTCCATAGTTCGAGCATGTCTCCAACATTAAGAACAAGACCATCAGGAGGACATTCGGCACTGATCCATTCGTCGGCACGATTGCGCACCTCGAGGCCGCCGATTGGGTCGTGGGCGAGCAGTGTCAGTAAGTTGAAATCTTTATGCGGGTGTATACCCCAAGTATCGCTCTGAGGAGGCATCGGAGGATAATTGAGCAACGTCATGTTTGTCAGCGGGTTGGTCATACTCGCCAAAATGATGTTTGCATCGACGCGTAGTTGCGAACAAAGGGCGATAATTAAACGCTCACTCACGCTTTCTAAAGCTTGCCAATACCTCACGACAGGTGTCTTGATATCTGCGGCGATTCGCGGCCACTTATTTTGGCCATAAAGCGCACTTACTTGGCAAATTGGGTCTTGCGGGTCTGTCTCGTTGTGTAGTTTCCAGGCTTCGTACTGATCGGCTTTGCCTTTGCCCGAATTAGGTGTGAAATATCCGAGCGGTACAAAGCCTCGGTAGTTGCCTTTTACAACCAGGTCTTGCGCCAAAATCTCTCGTGGCGTTTCAAAAACCGTTGCGACTGCTTGTCGCATGTCAGAAATAGTCGTTTCGTCGACCCCATGATTGATGATGACCGCAAAGCCTATTTCGCTCAACGCCGAGTAGAGCTTGCTGGCAGCATCGTCGTAATCGTTATCTGAATTTTTCGCAAGCGGTGAGATGTCGACGATCTCGAGACGCTTGTTGAGCGAACTCATTTACTCAGGCTTGGTGTTTTGAACGTGTTGAAACCCGAAGCGACCTTTGATGCACAAGTTGCCGTGTGTCACCGAGTGATCGCTTGGGGAAGTCACTTTGACAATCGTGTTGTCTTGAACGTGCAGTGTCAATGAGCAGCCAACACCGCAGTAAGGACAAATAGTGTCGGTTTGAGTTTGTTCTTCTTCTCTCCAGGTACCGGCTTCACGCATTTCATATTCGGATGTAAACATCAACGCGCCAGTCGGGCAAACTTGAATGCAGTTGCCGCAATAAACGCAGGCCGAATCTGTCAGATCAACTGCAAACTCGGTTGAAATTCTGGCATCGAACCCACGACCTGCGGTTGTAATCGCAAAAGTGTTTTGCCATTGCTCGCCGCATGCATCAACACATTGATAACACAAGATACATTTCGAATAATCGCGTACATAAAGCGCGTTGTCGATTTTCACAGGTTGGTGAACAGTCTCAGCAGTTTTGCCATCGGGCTGGTGATGGTGGCCAGTTACAGCCTCGTCCCGCTTGCCGTGATGATAAGAAGGAGCGCCGAACCGCGATGGCATTGCTTCGTAGTTGTCATTCCATTTTGAGACATTTTTAGTCAACGATAAATCAACGGATGAACCAAGAAGTTCGAGCACAAGTTTGCGGCTATGCGAAGTGCGCTCGGTGTCGGTTTTTACAACCATGCCCGCTTCTACTTTGCGAGAACAACTCGGCACGAGAGTACGTGAGCCTTCGAGTTCAACCATGCAAACGCGGCATGCATTTTTTGGTGTGATTGTGTCACCAAAACAGAGGGTCGGTATTTCTTTGCCCGATGCTCGGCAAGCATCGAGAAGTGTCGAGCCTTCAGGAGCTGTAATTTTTTTGCCGTCAATGGTGAGTTCAACACTCTTGCGAACTTGCAGACCCGTGGTTACCTGAGCGCTCATGCTGAAAATACCTTAAGTCGTGTGAGAGCAGAGTCGATGGCATTGTGGGCAGTTTGACCCAGGCCGCAAATGCTGGCGTCGCGCATTACTTGACCAAGATCGCGCAAAAGTTGAAGGTCGATTGCCTTGTCGTCGGCACTCTTTGAATTGACCAATCTTGCGAGGGCTTCTTGTTGACGCACGGTGCCGACTCGGCATGGCACGCACTGCCCGCAAGATTCGTCACGAAAGAAGGCCGCAATTCTTTGCAACTGATCAAGCATGTTGACGCTTTGATCTAGCACCATTACGACACCAGAGCCGAGTGTTGTGCCTGCTGCTCGGGCTGCTTCTAGGGTCAGTTCAAGATCTAAGTCTTGTGGGCCTACGAAGCCGCCAGCGGCGCCACCGAGTAGCACGGCCTGAATTGTTGAGCCTGATTTAAGTCCGCCTGCAAGGTCGATTAACTGGCGCAACGTGATACCGAATGTGACCTCATAAACGCCCGGCTTATTGACAGCACCAGAAACGCAGAAAAGTTTTTTGCCCTTAGAGCCAGTTGAACCCCATGATGCGTAATTTTCACCCGAGTTGTTGATGATCGGTAAAACGTTGAAAAGGGTTTCAACATTGTTGACAGTCGTTGGCTTGCCGAATAGACCAACTTCGACTGGGAATGGGGGCTTGTTGCGTGGTTCGCCTCGGTAACCCTCGATTGAATTGAAAATTGCAGTTTCTTCACCGCAAATGTAGGCGCCCGCACCTCTAAAAATCGTGATGTCGAAATTAAAGCCAGAGTTGAGAATGTTGTCGCCGAGATAATTTTTGCTTCGTGCAACTTCAACGGCATTGGTTAAGTTTTTGAGTGCGCGTGGGTACTCACCACGAAGGTAAATATAGCCATGTTGAGATCCCGTTGCGAATGCTGCAATCGTCATTGCCTCGACCAAAGCAAACGGATCACCTTCGAGTAGCACTCTGTCTTTGAAAGTGCCTGGTTCAGATTCGTCAGCGTTGCAAATTAGATATCGAGTCTTGACTGGCTGCGATGCGACCGCAGCCCATTTTCTGCCAGTTGGAAACGCGGCACCACCGCGACCAACCAAACCTGATGCAGTGACTTCGGCGATCACTTGTTCAGCACCAATCGCGAACGCTTTACGCAAAGCTGCGAAACCATTGTTTGAGATGTAGTCGTCAATGCTCAGAGGGTCGGTATTGCCAATTCTAGAAAGAAGCACCAATGACTTATCTGGGGTTTGCGGTGCCGCCTGTGCAATTGGTTGCTCGACCGGCGCGGATTTGCCGGCGACGAGTTCTGCAATTTGAGTTTTTGTCGCGGGGGCAAGAACTTCTTGGCGAACAGTAACGCCAGTTTCAATTACTAATACTGATGGCGCACGTTCGCAGGTGCCTAGACACGGGGATGGAATAGCACCTTCGGGAAGAGTTTCTTCAGTGCAACCTGATGCCGCACGACAGGCCAAATCAACGCAGACATGAACTTGGCGCGCTGGTCTTTCGTTTGTATCAAACAGAGCGTAAAAAGTTGCAACACCGTAAATTTCTGCTGGGGCAATGTCCAGGCGCTGCGAAATGTAGTTAATTGCGCCGCGACTTATGTAACCAACGCGATCATTGACGCTGTGCAGTGTCGGCAAAAGTAAATGCCGCAACTTACGAAGACTTTCACCACCTGTAGAAACTCGCATGCCCATTTCGTCGCGTTGGGCGCCATGCGAAGTCTCTTGTGGTGCGCCGAGCAATGAGTCAACGGCCTGACGCTCCTCGGCGCTAGCCGAACCTGATGCGATTTTTAGATCCATTGCCTCATTGACTTTACGACTTAAATCACTAAGACGGCGACTTGTCTATTATTGAATACATATATGACTACAACTTTCATGGCTGCAGCTGATTTTGTAGATCTCGATCGGTATCCAATAGACCGCGAATGCAAAGAGCGCCGTGAAGTGCTCACAAACGCACAGGCTCTGATTGAAGCTGATGGATGCGCGGTTCTCAAAGGCTTTATTCGGGCCGAAAAAATTGCTGAATTGGTTGTCGAATGCGACAGAGTTGAGAAATTTGGCCATCGAAATTTCACGCGAACAAACCCATACTTCCTTCCCGACCGTGAGGATCTACCGAATTCGCATCCGCTCCGCCGGTTTTACGACCGGTCTAACGCATTCGTTCCGGCTGACAATCTGGGCGCCGACAGTATCTTGCGCACGATTTTTGAGTGGCCGGCATTTTCGCCGTTCATAAAAGAAGTTTTGCAAGAAGAAAAGTTTTATCCTTATGCCGACCCTTTGGCTGACGTAGTTGTGAACCTCGCAGAAGAGGGCGGTGGATTTCCGTGGCATTTTGACACAAACAATTTCACGGTGACTCTGGCGATTCAAAATGCAGAGTCGGGTGGCGAATTTGAATTCAGTCCGATGGTTCGCTCGCTAACCGAAGAGAACTACGAAAAAGTTGAACGAGTTTTGGATGGCGACAAGTCGATGATTAAAACTGTGATTCTCGAGCCAGGTGACTTGCAGATATTCAAGGGCAGATATTCTCTGCACCGCGTTGCTCCGCTTCGTGGCAATCGAAAGCGGTATGTCGCAATTTTTAGTTATGTCTCTGAACCAGGCATGGTGAGCAGCCCACAGCGTGCAAAAGAACTTTACGGAAGGGTTCTGCCAATACATCTTGAGCGCGCGGGTTTGCGTGCTGATGCGCTGATCGACTGATCGAGATTTATTCGTGAAGGCGATAGTTACAACTGGCAATGGTGGGTACGACAAACTTGTCTACAAAGATGTGCCGATGCCAGCAGTTGGCCCGGGGGAAGTTCTTGTCCAGGTTTTGGCAGCGGGTGTCAACAACACTGAAATAAACACAAGAGTCGGTTGGTACTCAGATTCGATAAAGGTGTCGACTAACACAGTTGCCGATGATGGTGAATTGGCCGAGATTCAAAAAGCCGATGGTGGGTGGGATCTTGCAACGCCGTTTCCATTTATTCAGGGCACCGACTGTTGCGGAATAGTTGTTGAAGTTGCTGAAGACAAAAATAAGAAGCTTTTGAGTGAGCGAGTCTTGGTTCGGCCGTGCATGAGACCAGACGGGTTTAGCTCAATGCGCAACATCTGGATGGGCTCTGACTTTGATGGCGCATTCGCGCAATTTGTAAAAGTTCCGGCGAGTGAGGTTTTTCAAATCAATACAAATTGGAGTGATGTTGAATTGGGTTCAATTCCTTGCAGTTATGGTTCGGCCGAAAACATGTTGTTGCGTGCGAATGTTTCGATGAATGATCATGTGTTGATTGCTGGCGCCTCGGGTGGTGTCGGTTCGGCGACTGTGCAGTTGGCAAAACTTCGTGGGGCCCGAGTCACGGCGATAGTTGGTGCAAGCAAAGCCGAGCAAGCAAAGGAAATTGGTGCTGACAAAATAATCGAGCGGGGCACAGATTATGTCTCAGCATTGGGTCAAGAGTCTGTTGACGTTGTTGTCGACAACGTCGGTGGCAAAGATTTTGAATCGATGTTGCGGTTGTTGCGACGTGGTGGGCGGTATGTCTCGTCAGGCGCAATTGGCGGTCCGATTGTCAATCTCGATCTGCGAACTTTCTACTTGAAAGACTTAACTCTGGTTGGTTGCACAGCCTGGGATGAACCAGTGTTCGGCAATCTTGTTTCGTACATCGAGAAGAATAAAATTAAGCCGCTCGTGGCAAAAACTTTTGCCCTACGCGACATTGCCAAAGCGCAGAGCGAGTTTCTCGAGAAAAAACATTTCGGCAAGTTTGTACTAGTGCCAGAGCACTAGAGAAAACTATTCGCCTGCGACAGGCACTCGTTCTTTTAAGCGTTCGATTTTTACCGCTGCGGCTTTAAATTCGGCGGTACCAGATTTTGGGTCAGTGGCATCGATTGTGATCAGGTTTGTGTTTACCTGGTCAGGAAAGTGCATAGTCATGAACACGAGACCAGGTCGAAGACTCTTGTCGATTCGCACCGGCACTTCGAGCGAGCCGCGCAGCGAACTAACACGAACAATTTCTGAATCACGAATCGCAAGTTTTGCTGCATCTTCAGGCGAGACATCGATTGTTTCGCCGAAACGCAATGGGCTATCGAAACCGCGAGTCTGAACGCCGGTGTTGTAGGAGTCAAGTCTTCGACCAGTGGTTAGCCGCAATGGAAACTCAGGCGACGTGGCTTCGACTGGTGGTTCGTCAATGACGACGCTGAACGGTGCGAGACGACCACGTTTTGCCGGGTCTTTGTCCCACAAGCGACCATGCAAGAAGCTTGGCTCGAGTTTGTCTTCGCTATAGCAAGGCCACTGGATGCCGCCCAGTTCGGCCAATCGCTTATAAGACATTCCGGCGTGCATTGGCGAAAGGCTTCGGAGTTCATCCCAGATTTCTTCGGTGGATGAATATTTCCAGTCATGACCTAATTCGCTCGCAAGATCAAGAATGATTTGAATGTCGTCATGTGCGTTGCCTGGAGAATTAATTGCTTTTCGAACGCGTTGCACACGACGCTCTGAGTTTGTAACGGTGCCGTCGCTTTCGCACCAAGATGCCGAACCTGGCAAAACGACATCGGCAAGTTCGGCAGTTTTAGTCATGAAGATGTCTTGCACAACCAAGAAGTCAAGATTTTCGAGCAGATGTGTGGCGTGTGCACCGTCGGCTTCTGATTGGGCGGGGTTTTCGCCGATTACAAAAACTGCTCGAAGCTCTTTGCGCTCCATTGCCTCAAACATTTGCGTAAGGTTCCAACCATTTTTTGGCGGAATAGTGCAATTCCACTTTTTGTTGAATTTCTCGCGAGCGATATCGTCTTCAACATCTTGGAAGCCGGGTAACTTGTTCGGCAATGCGCCCATGTCGCCGCCACCTTGAACATTGTTTTGACCACGCAACGGGCTGAGACCGGCACCGGTACGGCCGACGTGCCCGCACAACAATGAAAGATTGATTAGGCCCAGAACATTGTCGACACCGTTGTGATGTTCGGTGATGCCGAGTGTCCAACACAATTGTGCGCTTCCGGCGCGCGCATACGCGTGGGCGAGTTCGCGAATTGCCTCAGCGGGAACACCAGTGACTTTGCTGCCGACTTCAAGTGTCCACGGTTCAACAGACTTTGCGTAAGTTTCGAAGTTTGTAGTGCTGCCTTCGATGAATTCTTTATTTGCCAAACCAGCATGAATGATTTCGCGCGCAATCGTGTTTGATAGCGCAATGTCAGAGCCAACATTTAGACCAAGCCACATATCTGCAAATTCGGCCGAAGCAGTTCGTCTCGGATCGACTACAAAAAGTTTGGCGCCGTTGCGCACACCTTGAAGTACGTGGTGGAAATAAATTGGGTGTGCTTCGCGGGCGTTTGAACCCCAAAGAACAATGACGTCTGTTGTTTCAACTTCGGCGTAAGAACTTGTTCCTCCGCCTGCTCCGAAAACGGTGGCCAGACCGACCACCGAAGGTGCGTGTCAAGTTCGATTACAAGAGTCGATGTTGTTCGTGCCGATAACAGCACGAGCGAACTTTTGGGCGATGAAGTTCATCTCGTTGGTTGACTTCGAGCAAGAGAAGAAGCCGACCGCCGATGGCGAGAAAGCATCTCGCGTCGTGGCTAGTCCTTTTGCTGCTCTTGAAATGGCTTCTTGCCAGGTGGCTACACGCAACTCGCCATTTTCGCGAACCATCGGTTCGGTGATTCGCATATAGGGGTCAAACTTGTGCTTTGCCATGAGAATTAACTTTAGCGACTCGCGATAGTTTGCCCCCGCTTAAAGCGAGGTCTGTAGAGTAAAGGGTCGCATAAATTTTGTTAAGACTTAATTAAAGGGGAGTAATGGGTTTTCCATCGGATCTTGAAATCGCGCGTAAAGCAACGGCAAAGCCACTAACTGAAATTGCAGCCCAAATGGGTATCGGCAGCGAGTTTCTTGAGCCATATGGCAAAAGTCTCGCCAAGATAAGTCTCGACGCGATCGATTCTTTGAAGTCGCGTCCAAAGGCGAAGTATGTCGTTGTAACCGCGATCACCCCAACACCTCTCGGTGAAGGTAAGACCACAACAACTGTTGGTTTAGGTCAAGCGATGAAGCACATCGGCAAAAAAGCGACTATCAGTTTGCGTCAACCGAGCATGGGTCCAACATTCGGAATTAAAGGTGGCGCTGCAGGTGGTGGCTACAGCCAGGTAATCCCGATGGAGTTGTTGAATTTGCATCTCACCGGCGACTTTCATGCTGTGACTGCTGCACACAACTTGTTGTCAGCAATGGTTGATAATCATTTGCACCAGGGCAATGAACTTGATCTTGACGTAAACAACATCACGTGGCGTCGCGTGATGGATGTCAACGATCGTTCGCTTCGCAACATGATTATTGGTCTTGGCACCAAAGAAGACGGTGTCGTTCGTCAAACTGGCTTCGATATTACGGCTGCGTCAGAAGTGATGGCGATTTTGGCGCTTGCAAAATCAAAAGAAGATATGCGTGCGCGCTTTGCGCGAATAGTTGTGGGCTATAACTCGCAGGGCAAACCAGTAACTGCCGAGCAACTTAGCGCTGCTGGTTCGATGGCCGTAATCATGGCAGATGCAATCAAGCCAAACTTGTTGCAGACAATTGAGAACACGCCGGTCATTGTTCACTCAGGACCTTTCGGCAACATTGCACACGGAAACTCATCAATTGTCGGTGACTTGATCGGTATTCACTCTGGTGACTATTTGATAACTGAAGCCGGCTTCGGCGCTGACATGGGTGCTGAAAAGTTCTTCAACATTAAATGTCGTGCATCAGGTCTTATTCCAGACGCGGCTGTTCTTGTTGCAACGGTTCGCGCACTCAAAGCACACTCTGGTAAATACAAGATTGTTGCTGGCAAGGCTTTGCCAGAAGATCTGCTCAAAGAAAACCCAGACGACGTGATTGCCGGTGCAGCGAACTTGGTCAAGCAAATTGAGAATGTGAAAGCGCACGGCGTTTCGCCAGTTGTGGCAATCAATAGCTTTCCAACCGACCACAAGTCTGAACATGAGGCAATTCGAAAAATTGCAGAAGGCGCTGGTGCGCGAGTTGCAATTTGTACGCACTTCGCCGATGGTGGCGCCGGCGCAAAAGATCTTGCCAATGCGGTTGTCGAAGCTTGCAATGACAAAAATTCATTTCACTTCCTGTATTCAGACGATGCGTCGCTCAAAGAAAAAATTGAAAAAATCGCGACGACGATTTACGGTGCAGCAAAAGTTGAGTACACAAGCCTTGCGACCAAGCAAATCAAAAACTACACAGATAATGGTTTTGCAAAATTGCCAATTTGTGTCGCCAAGACTCACTTGTCGATTTCGGGCGATGCATCGTTGCGAGGTGCCCCAACGGGTCACACACTGAACGTGCGCGAAGTGCGGGCATCAATTGGTGCCGGCTTTGTTTATCCAATTTGTGGTGACATGCGAACGATGCCGGGTCTCGGCACGAAGCCTGCCGCGGCAATTATCGACTTCGACGCGAATGGTGAAATCGTCGGCTTGTCATGATTTCTGAGGTTAAACGTACGCCAGGTGGGGCGATTCTGCTTGACGGCATCAAATTAAGAGATGAAACAGTTGCCAAAATCAGATCGACAATCGCGGCAGCCGGAAACCCAAAGATTTGTCTGGCGACTGTTTTGGTCGGCGATGACGCGCCTAGTCATATTTATGTAAACAACAAGCACAAGAAAGCCCAAGAAGCCGGCATGGTTTCGCGTGGCGTTAACTTGCCAGCAACAGCCACTCAAGCACAAGTTGAGCAGGCGGTTGCAGAACTTGTCGCCGATAACGGTGTTCATGGAATATTGGTGCAGTTGCCGCTTCCGAAACACATTGATACCGAGGCCGTGCTTAGTTTGCTGCCAGTCGAAAAAGATGTTGACGGCTTGACTGAGCGTTCACTCGGTCGCTTGGTACGCGGGGTTAAAGGACACGTGCCATGTACGCCACTCGGCGTGTTTCGATTGTTGCAAAGTTACAAAATCGAAACCAAAGGCAAACGTGTAGTCGTAATTGGGCGCTCGGCTCTGGTGGGTTTGCCGCAAATGTTGTTGTTGGTCGGGCGCGCTGCAGACGCAACGGTGACTGTTGCTCACAAATCGACCTCAGACATGATCGAAGTTTGTCGCGAATCTGACATTATTGTCGCGGCCGCTGGTGCCGCGCGAATGGTGACTGCTGCCCACGTTAAACCTGGGGCAACAGTTATTGACGTCGGTGTGACGCGCATTGATAACAAAATTGTCGGCGATGTTGATTTCGAAGCGGTTCAGTCAATCGCTGGTGCAATCACGCCGATGCCAGGCGGAACTGGCCCGATGACCATTGCGTGTCTGCTTGAGAACACACTTGAAGCAGCGCGAATGATGGGTACGATTTGAAAAAATTTCGAGGCACTTACGACTACATAATTGTCGGAGGTGGTTCGGCTGGTTCAGCGCTGGCAAATCGTTTGAGCGCGGATGCGAACAAAAGTGTTTTGGTTCTTGAGGCTGGTCGGCCAGATTATTGGTGGGACGTATTTATACACATGCCAGCCGCGCTGACATTTCCGATTGGAAGTCGCTTTTATGACTGGCTCTACGTTTCGGAGCCAGAGCCACACATGAACAATCGACGTATCACTCAAGGTCGAGGCAAGGTGTTGGGTGGGTCATCAAGTATCAACGGGATGATTTTTCAACGCGGTAACCCGCTCGATTATCAACGTTGGGCGAGCGACCCGGGTATGTCGACCTGGGACTACGCACACTGTTTGCCGTACTTCAAGCGACTTGAGAATTGTTTGGCGGCGCCGAGCGACGATCAATTTCGCGGTCACGACGGACCTTTAGTGCAAGAGCGCGGTCCAATTAAGAATCCGTTGTTCGGTGCATTCTTTAAGGCTGTCCAGCAGGCAGGTCATGAGTTAACTACTGATGTGAATGGCTATAAGCAAGAAGGTTTTGCGGCTTTTGATCGCAATCTACGTCGTGGGCGCCGGCTGAGTGCTGCTCGGGCTTATCTGCATCCGGTGATGCACCGAAAAAATTTGACGGTTCAATGTCGGGCGCTTGTAACCAAATTAGTTATTGAGAACAAAAAAGTAACTGGCGTCAATTTTGAGTTGCCATTTGGTCGCAAGCGAACGGCAATGGCTAAAGAAGTGATTTTGTGTGGTGGCGCATTTAACTCGCCGCAGTTGTTGCAAGTTTCAGGCATTGGAGACAGCGAGCATCTCAAAAAAGTTGGTGTTGAGCCGGTGCATCATTTACCGGGCGTCGGCGCGAACCTGCAAGACCATCTTGAGGTCTATGTTCAGCACTCATGCACGAAGCCAGTTTCATTAAACCCAATGCTGAAAATGCACTATCGACCGTTTATCGGATTGCAGTGGCTGTTTCGTCGCGGTGCGGGTGCTTCTAACCATTTTGAGGGCGGCGGTTTTATACGAGGCAACGATTCGTTTAAGTACCCGAATTTGATGTTTCACTTTTTGCCAATCGCTGTTCGCTACGACGGCACGGCACCTGCGGGCGGACACGGCTATCAAGTTCATATTGGTCCGATGTATTCGAACTCGCGAGGCAGTGTGAAAATCAAGTCGCCTGATGTGCGTGTGAAACCAGAGTTGCGTCTTAACTATTTGTCAACCCCCGAAGATCGGCAAGAGTGGGTCGAAGCAATCGCTGCCGCACGCAAGATTTTGTCTCAGCCTGCGTTCAAAGAATTTGATGGTGGCGAGATCTCACCCGGGCCTGAGTGTCAAACCGATTCACAAGTTCTCGAATGGGTTCGTCGTGACGGCGAAACCGCCTACCACCCGTCGTGCACATGCAAAATGGGTGTCGATGAGATGGCCGTGGTTGACCCGTTGACAATGAAAGTGCACGGAATTGAGGGCTTGCGAGTGGCAGATGCATCGGTGATGCCGTATGTGACCAACGGCAATATTTATGCACCGACAATGATGATCGCCGAAAAAGCAGCGGACATAATTCTTGGTGTTGATCCGCTGAAACCAGAGAGCGTTCAATACTTCAGGCACTCAAACTGATAGCGTTTGAACCGTTGTGCTGGAGACCCAGTTGACGAAAATTGTCTATTAGTAATGGAGAAATTGTGAGCAACGAAGAATTTCAAGACATTGATCTGGCCCAGTTGTCAGATGACGATCTGATCGCTCAGATGCACGACGATCTTTACGACGGTCTCGGGCCAGAAATTATTGAAGGTACAACAATTTTGCTCGACCGCGGTTGGTCAGCAACCAAAGTATTAGAGACCGCACTCGTCGAAGGTATGCGAATTGTAGGTATCGACTTTCGCGACGGCATTTTGTTCGTGCCAGAAGTTTTGCTCTCGGCCAATGCGATGAAAGGTGGCATGGCGATTCTGCGTCCGCTTCTCGCAGAGACCGGCGCCGAATCAGTTGGCAAAGTTGTGATCGGCACTGTCAAAGGCGACATTCATGACATCGGCAAAAACCTTGTCGCAATGATGATGGAGGGTGCTGGTTTCGAAGTTATCGACCTCGGCATCAATACAGATGCGAATAAGTACATCGCTGCTCTCGAAGAGCACAAGCCAGACATTCTTGGCATGTCGGCACTACTGACAACGACAATGCCTTATATGAAAGTCGTGATTGACACGATGAAAGAAAAGGGCATTCGAGATAAGTACATCATTTTGGTTGGTGGCGCTCCACTCAATGAAGAGTTCAGTGTCGCTGTCGGTGCTGATGCATATTGCCGCGACGCAGCAGTCGCTTCTGAAACGGCAAAACAACTCGTCGGTGCGCGTCGTTTGCGCAACGCAGAACCTCCTGGCCCGTCAGTCGCCTGAGAATTAGTTAGCGATGTCGCCTGACTCGCAACCATTGATAATTGCCTGTGGTGCTCTTGTAAGTGAGCTTCGTGCTGTGCTCGGTGCATCTGGCATTGAAGACTCAGTAGAAGTTAAGTACTTGCCGGCGAATCTGCACAACAGACCTGAGAACATTGCGCCTCAAGTAGAAGAACTATTGGCGCAATCCAAAGATCGTCGAGTGTTTGTGGCCTACGCAGATTGTGGTTCTGGCGGACATTTAGATCTGGTGCTGGCAAAGTATCCAAACGTTGAAAGACTGCCTGGTGCGCACTGCTATGAGTTCTTCGCCGGAAGCCGAGAATTCAAGGCCGCTCATGATGAAGAACCTGGCACTTTTTACTTGACTGATTTTTTGGCCAAGCACTTTGAGGCACTCGTCTGGCAAGGTCTCGGGCTCGACAAGCACCCTGAATTACGCGATGTTTATTTCGGCAACTATCGCCGCGTGGTGCTTTTCTCACAAGCGAACAATCCTGAAATTGTTTTGGCTGGCGAGACTGCCGCCCAAAAGCTTGGTTTAGAATTTGAACACCGACATGTCGGTCTTGAGAATTTTGCGAAGTCGGTGCCGGTTGAGTTTTTGAGACTAACTGACAAGCAATAGTTTCAAGTAAAAGTCGAGGGAGAACAGTAAGTGCCACGCGGAAGCAACGAAGTGATCGTAATTATGTGGCGCGATATTCCTGCGCAAGTGAATGCGCAGATGGGTCGTGAACGCAAACAGGTGCAACTCGCTGAAAAATTTCAGAGAGCCATCGATCGCGCGAAGCGAAAGGCACACATCTACACGGCCGAAGAAGATATTGCCCAGTGGCGGCGTGTGAGTTTGCCGCTCGTGGGTGACATGACAGAAGCTGCGCAACGAGAGGCTGATCGGCTTGACAGCGAGTATTCTCGAGAGCGCCTTGGCAAGCTCGCATTTGCGGGCGGATTCGAAGCAGATGTAAAAGACGACGAATTTACTAACCAGCAGTTGCTAGATCTTGAAGAATTAGAAGAAAACGAATAAACCGAATCATCAATATAAAAAGGAACAAGCGCAATGACCGACACAATTATTTCATCAGCGACCAAAGAAGTGGTTATCGGTTTCGGTCGCCCGTTCGTGATGATTGGTGAACGAATCAACCCAACCGGCCGAAAGATGTTGGCAGCCGAGATGAAAGAAGGAAACTTCAGTCGCGTTGAGGCAGATGCTTTGGCTCAGGTTGCTGCTGGTGCGCACATGCTTGATGTCAACGCGGGCATTCCGCTCGCTGATGAGCCCGCATTGTTGGCGCGCGCAATTAAGTTGGTTCAGTCAATTACTGACGTGCCGTTGTCGATTGACTCTTCAATTATTGAAGCACTTGAAGCCGGACTTGCCGTCTACCAAGGCAAGCCGTTGGTCAACTCGGTAACTGGCGAAGACGCAAACCTCGAACGCGTACTTCCGCTTGTTGCAAAATACGGCGCAGCGGTTGTGGCAATTTCTAACGACGAAACTGGCATCAGCATGGACCCGGACGAACGCTTTGCGGTGGCAAAAAAAATTGTGCAACGTGCAGCCGACCACGGAATTCCAGCAAGCGATGTCGTGGTTGATCCGCTTGTAATGCCGATCGGAGCGATGGGCGATGCAGGTCGCACCGCATTCAAAATTATTCGACGGTTGCGTGAAGAACTCAAAGTAAACACAACTTGTGGAGCATCAAACGTGAGTTTCGGTATTCCGGCGCGAAACAACATCACCGGTACTTTTTTGGCGATGGCGATCGGCGCTGGCATGACCTCGGCGATCATGAATCCGTTGCACGAAGAAGTGAAAACTCTTGTGATGGCTGCCGACGTTCTGGTTGGTAACGACGAAAACTGTTCGGCATGGATTCGTGCCAATCGTGACCCGAACGAAGTGAATGCCGAGCGAAGCGCGCGCAATAGCCGCGGTCGCCGTAGAACCGAATAACGCGCAACATGGACCGACACGTCGTCTTTACCCCTTCGGGGTTAGATGGTGTCGTTCAAGACGGCATCACAGTTCTCGAAGCGGCCCGACAATTGGGCGCCGATATCGACTCGGTGTGTGGCGGCCGTGGAATCTGCGGTCGCTGTCAGATCACACCATCTGTTGGTGTTTTTGCAAAATGGGGAATCACCGCGACGGCAGACTCGCTATCGGGTCTCGCTGAAACTGAGACGAACTACCGCGCGAAGCGAGCACTCGTGCCGGGCAATCGGTTGGGTTGCGCTGCACGCATATGCGGAGATGTCGTCATTGATGTGCCGGCAATCAGTCAGGTGCACAAGCAGATTGTGCGCAAAGATCTAGACCTTGAGCCGATAACCGTTGATCCAAGTTTTAGTTTGTTTTATTTGATGATTCCTGAGGCGCAACTAGGCGACTCAGTAAGTGCGGCCGATGCTCTCGCTGACGCAGTTGCCGTACAACACAAACGCAATGCACCGAGCGTTGCGCGTCGCGCTCTTAGCAGTTTGCATTCAGCGATGGCTAAAGCCGAAGGCGAAGTAACTGTTGCGGTTCGTCACTTGCAAGATGGCGATCAAATTGTGGCGGCGTGGCCTGGCTATGTAGACGCTGCATATGGCATTGCCGTAGATGTTGGTTCGACGACTGTTGCTGGTCACTTGTGCGAACTGAAAAGTGGTGAGATCGTCGCTAGTTATGGACTCATGAATCCGCAAATTCGATTCGGCGAAGACCTGATGAGTCGAGTTTCGTACGTGATGATGAACCCTGGTGGCGAGGTTGAACTGACCAATGCGATTCGCACGGCGCTCAACGAAATGATTAATGGTCTCGTAACGAAAGCTGATATTGATGTCGAGCGCGTACTTGAGATCACAATTGTTGGCAACCCGATTATGCATCACATTGTTTTGGGTATTGACCCAACGCCGCTCGGTATGGCACCGTTTGTTTTGGCGACAAGCGAGTCAGTCAGCGGTTGGGCAACTGAGCTTGATTTGAAACTGCCGAACGCAAGTTATTACGTCGGGCCATGCATCGCCGGACATGTCGGCGCCGATACCGCTGCAGCAATTTTGTCTGAAGGGCCACATCGTTCTAAAGAAATGCAGTTGCTTGTCGACATTGGCACAAACGCTGAAATTGTTTTGGGCAATACTGAGCAGCAATTTGCGGCTTCGAGTCCGACTGGGCCTGCGTTTGAAGGCGCACAAATTAGCGCAGGTCAGCGTGCAACAGCTGGCGCTATCGAGCATGTTCGAATCGATCGCGAAACTCTTGAGCCACGCGTGAAAGTAATTGGCTCAGATTTATGGAGCAACGAGCCCGGTTTTGTTGAGTCACTCGGAGATACCGCCGTTACTGGTATCTGCGGCTCAGGAATTATCGAAGTAATTGGCGAAATGTATTTGAGCGGCATAATCGATCAAGATGGCGTCGTGAGGGGCGAGCTGACCAGCAAGTCAACTCGCATCGTTGGTGATGATCGAACATTCTCGTATTTGTTCTATGAAAATGGCGACACAAAGCTTTACGTCACGCAAAACGATGTTCGCGCAATTCAGCTAGCAAAAGCAGCACTGCGCGCAGGCATCGACTTGCTTGTTGAACACGCAGGTTCGCCAATTGTTAATGACATACGTCTTGCGGGTGCATTTGGTGCACACATCGACCCTGTGTACGCAATGGTTCTCGGTTTGGTGCCAGATTGTCCGGTTGCAGGTGTACGTGCCGTCGGCAATGCCGCTGGCGCCGGGGCAGTTCAGTCGTTGCTATCGCGAAAATTACGTCATGAAATGGAAGATGCAGTTCGCAGGGTGACAAAGATTGAAACGGCAACTGAGCCGAGATTTCAGCAGTTGTTTGTCGAAGCAATGGCATTTCCGCATAAAACTGCCGAGACACCTAACTTGGCGAAAGTCATTGATTTGCCAGTTAGAAGTCTCACCAGCAACGATGGGCAGTCGCGCTCGGGTCGGCGTCGGCGCTCGGCTAGTGGCGTGGCAGAATAGAAATCATGTCAGATGTAACACGCACCAAGCGGTCAGGTGGGCGGGCGGGTCGCCAAAATTTACGAACTTCGCACGAACCAGAACGCGATGCATTTATTACGCGACTGATCAAACCATATGAATTGGTTTCCGATGAAGGTCTTGAACTAATCGAACACAATGCTGACACTGTTCTTGAAGAAGTTGGCATCGAAGTTCGTGATTATCCATCAGCGATTAAGCGATTCAAAGATGCGGGTGCAGATGTAGACGGTACGCGAGTGCGTTTTCCGCGAGGAATGTGTCGCAAAATAGTTTCGGCAACTGCACCGAGTGTTTATACGCAGCACGCTAGAAATCCAATAAACAACGTGCAGATTGGTGGCAATGCGACTGTGTTCGCCCCGAACTATGGTTCACCATTTGCATACGACATTGACAATGGTCGTCGGTACGCAACGATTGTTGACTTTCAAAATTTTGTGAAACTTGCTTACATGTCGCCACGTATGCATCACTCTGGCGGCACAGTTTGCGAGCCGGTTGACATTCCTGTGAGCAAGCGCCACCTCGACATGGTCTACGCGCACATTAAATACAGCGACAAAGGTTTCATGGGTTCGGTGACTGCCGGTGAGCGTGCGCAAGACAGTGTCGATATGGCTCGAATCGGTTTTGGCGGTGATTTGCAAGATCGCACGGTCATGACAAGTTTGATCAATGCATCTTCGCCCCTTGTTTGGGATGCGTCAATGCTTGCGTCAGCCGAGGTTTATGCGCTGAACAACCAAGCAACAATTATCACTCCGTTTATTTTGGCTGGTGCGATGGCGCCTTCAACTTCAGCAGGCGTTGTGACTCAGACACTTGCCGAGGCATTGGCCGGCATGACATTTACGCAACTAGTTCGACCTGGCGCACCAGTTGTTTTGGGTTCGTTTGCGTCGTCGATGTCGATGCAAACAGGTGCGCCAACATTCGGTACTCCAGAGCCGGCAATTGTGTTGTACACGATGGCTGCCTTGGCACGCCGTTTGGGCGTGCCTTTTAGATCTGGTGGCTCGTTGACTGCATCAAAGTTGCCCGACGCGCAAGCGGCGTACGAGAGTGCTGCAACATTGATACCGACTTTGATGGCGGGCACGAATTTCGTTCTTCACGCCGCGGGTTGGCTTGAAGGTGGACTCGCAATTGGTTACGAGAAATTTATTTTGGATGATGACCAACTCGGCATGATGGCAACATTCGCAAAAGGTTTAGATATTTCACCAAACGGTCAAGCGCTTGACGCAATTCGCGAGAACCCGCCAGGCAATCACTTCTTGGGCACTGCACATACGCTTGCAAATTTTGAGTCAGCGTTTTATCGCTCGACAACTTCTGACAATTCGAGTTACGAGCAATGGCTTGAAGACGGTGGCGATGACGCTGCCAAGCGTGCCAACAAGATCTGGAAAGAGCGACTTGCGTCATATGTGGCGCCACCACTTGATGATGCAATTGATGAAGAACTTAAAGAGTTTGTCGCCAAGCGCAAGAGCGAGTTGCCTGACACCTTTGGTTAAAAACCCTCTAGTATTGGGAAAATGTCAATTCTTTCACGCCTCAAAAAATCTTCAGTCAAGGTCACGCCAGCAGTAAAAGAACTCGTCGGCAATATGCGCTACGAGTTGATACCAATGAAGAGCATCGAGCAGGGCATTCTTGACTTGCCGGCTGGTGCGCCAGTCTCGGTGACCTGCTCTCCGGTTAAGGGCATTAGCGCTACTCAAGAAATCTCGGCGCGATTGATCGCCGCCGGACACGAAGTAGTGCCACATTTTGCAGCACGTTTGGTTGAGTCGCGTGAACATGTAACGAAACTTGCAACATGGGTGCGCGAACAGGGGATTAAAGAAGTTTTTTTGATTGCAGGTGATGCAGAAAATCCTGCCGGTCCGTACAAAGACGGTGTTGAATTGCTGCGTGATTTTCTAGACAGCAACAGTGGCGTCGATCGTGTCGGCTTCGGCAGTTACCCAGACGGTCACGCGTTTATTAGTCGCGAAGATCTAAGCACAGCGTTGCATCACAAACAGAAATTGCTTGAAGAGGCTGGCGTTCAAGGTCTTGCGTCGACGCAAATGTGTTTCGATATCGCACTTATTCGCTCTTGGCTCGAACAAGAACGCAACAACGGATTCAAAATGCCGATTCAACTTGGCGTGCCTGGTGTCGTTGACCGCACTCGATTGATGACTCTTGGTGTTCGTGTCGGGGTTGGTCAATCAATGCGTTATCTGAGTAAGAACAAAACCTCAATCATCAAGATGCTTTCACCTGGTGGTTATGACCCGACAGAACTCGTTGCCGGGTTGGCAAAAGATGCCAAGCGTTTGAATATCGTGGGCTTACATTCGTTTACGTTCAATAGCGTCGCTGACACTGCAGTTTGGCAACGCGAAGTGATGGCTAGCTAGTGAAAGCAGACGTAGTCGTAATTGGTGCCGGCGTAATCGGCGGTGCGGTTGCGTTCGAACTCGCGAAAGCTGGCCGTTCAGTAGTCATCGTCGACAAAGGTTCAGCCGCAGGTGCTGGTTCGACATCGGCGTCGTCGGCGATTATTCGTTTTAGTTATTCGACGCTTGATGCGGTCTTGATGGCCTGGGAGTCTGCGCCAATGTGGGAAAACTGGGCGAGTTATCTTGGCGTCAATGACCCCGATGGCATGGCGAAGTTCATTCGCACTGGCTATCTCGTGTATCGCACCGAAGGGTACAGCGGAGAAACCGTTCGCAAAATTTGGGACGAAATCGGCATTCCGTACGAAGTGTTAAGTGCCGAGCAATTGCGCCAAAAATTTCCTGCGCTTGATGCCGGAAGTTACTGGCCGCCAAAAAAAATTGACGATCCGGCCTTCGGCGATGATGCGGTAGGCGAGTTGAGCGGTCTCTATGATCCGCTCAGTGGATTTATGGACGACCCGATGTTGGCAGCACATAATTATGTGCATGCGGCTAAGCATCATGGCGCTGAAACGAGATTTAAGTCTGAAGTTGTTTCGATCGACAACGACGGCAAGAAAATCACTGGTGTCACACTGGCAAGTGGAGAAAAAATTGAGGCTCCGATTGTCGTTAATGCTGCTGGGCCACACGCGAGCAAAATCAATCGAATGGCTGGTGTTGCCGCTGAAATGAATATTCGTCATCGACCACTGCGCCAAGAGGTTTATGTCGCGCCAGCGCCTGATGGTTTCAAATTAGAAGATGATGCTCCGGTAGTTGCCGATCTTGACACAGGTATTTATTTCAGACCGCACCCAGGTGGCACTTTGAATTTGGGTGGCACCGAGCCTGCTTGCGACGAGTTGCATTGGGTCGAAGACGCAGATGATTGGCGCCAAGAAACGACCGTTGAAATTTGGGAGACGATGATGTTGCGTCTGGCAAGGCGCATGCCGAATTTTGGTGTTCCTGTTTCGCCGTCGGGTATCGGCGCACTTTATGACGCAACCGACGACTGGGTGCCAATTTACGATCGCTCAAGTTTGGACGGGTTCTTCATGGCATGCGGCACCAGTGGCAATCAGTTCAAGAACGCACCGCTGGCGGCGATTTTTATTCGACTATTGATCGAAGCGGCTGAGGCCGGCAAAAACCATGATGACGAGCCAATTCGCTATGTCGGCCCGCGATCGGGCAAAGAAATAAACATCGGCGCTTTTTCACGGTTGCGACAAGCTCTCGCTACTTCTGGAACGGTGATGGGTTGATTCGCTGATGCGAACCTCGTTAAGCGACTTGCTCGCGACGAAAAAAATCATTCTTGCAGATGGTGCGACGGGCACAAACTATTTTGCGCTTGGGTTGACATCTGGTGAGCCTCCAGAGTTTTGGTTAGATTCACATCCGGAACGCGTTGCCGGTTTGCACCAGCAATTTGTAGACGCAGGCGCTGACATTATTTTGACCAACACTTTTGGTTGCAACAGTCATCGTTTGAAATTACACAATGCTCAGGCTCGAACCTATGAACTTGCCAAGAAGGCCGCTGAGATTGCTCGAGGTGTTGCTGATTCATGTTCGCGTCCTGTTGTTGTGGCTGGCTCAGTTGGGCCAACAGGCGAGTTGTTTGAACCGCTTGGTGCCCTGACACACGAAGTTGCAGTTGCAAGTTTTGAAGAACAGATTCGTGGATTAAAAGACGGCGGCGCAGACGTCATTTGGATTGAAACAATGTCGGCGATTGAAGAAGTTCAAGCGGCTGCTCAAGCTGCAATAAATATTTCGATGCCGTATACGGCGACTTGCAGCTTTGACACTGCGGGTCGAACGATGATGGGGCTTAAGCCCGACGGGTTGGCCGAGGTATTCGCGGGTCTCGCAAAGGCGCCAGTCGCGATGGGTGCAAATTGCGGGGTTGGTGCGTCAGACATTTTGGTAACTGCACTTGAGATGGGTGCCACTGCTTCGCATTCACATCTGCCAATCATTGTGAAAGGCAATTGCGGTATTCCGCGATTCGAAGGTGTTGACATTAAATACTCGGGAACCCCTGAATTGATGGCGCGTTATGCAACCATGGCGGTTGACGCTGGGGTGCGAATTGTTGGTGGTTGCTGCGGCACATCGCCCGAGCATTTAGCGGCGATGCGAATGGCAATCGATAGCCATATTGATGGTCCTAGGCCAACTATCGACACGATAATTGCCGATATTGGGCCGCTCACCAACAAGCCACCGACTGATAATGATCCGAATCGTCGCAAGTCGCGACGCGGATAATTTCTGATTTCGCTGTATTGCGAAATTATTTTGACTGAATAATTTGTTGAAGTCGTGTGTCGGCCGAAGGGCGCGCACCCAAGTGTTCGATTACCCAGGCTGCAACTTTTGTCGCGAATTTTGCAGCCTCGACCGGCGAGTTTGACGTCAGATAGTGGGCAAGAAAGGCACCTGCAAATGAGTCTCCTGCGCCAGTTGCATCAACGAGGTTGTTGGTCGCTGGTGCGATCTCAGTTGCAGTAGTGCCGTCAAAGACAAGTGCGCCGTCGGCATCGAGTTTCAAAATTATTAATGCATCGGTATAGATGTTGGCGAGCGCGCGGACAATTGCATCTGGTTCATCGCAACCAGTAAGAACTCGACCTTCTTCAAAGTTCGGAAAGAAAATATCGATTGCTAGGTCTTTTGTCCATGACAAAAATTGATCAACGCCCATTTCTTGAATCATTTGAAACGACGCAGGGTCAAATGAGATTGTCAAATTATTTTGTTGTGCTAGTTGTGCAGCCATTCGTGCCGCAGAGCGGGGTGGGTCGGTAAAGAAACTCCATGCGGTGAGGTGCAGGTGATTTGACGAGATGATTGCGTTTCGCGGAAGTTCAGATGGAATCAAATAAAAGTCGGCGCCGTGGCCTGAAACCATGCTTCGCTCACCTGTTTGGTCGACGAAAACTGCAACACTGCCCGTGAGATGAGCATCGGTCTCAACAAAGTGATGTTCGATTTTTTCTTTTTCTAAATCCTCGCGGGCGAGTTGACCGAAACGGTCGCGACCAATCTTGCCGATGAATCGAGTATTGAGACCGCAACGCTTTGCCCAAACAGCCAAGTTAGCGGCACTGCCTCCGGGGGTGAGCATGACTTCGCCAAACGAATCGCCACCCTTGAGCAGGTTGTTGTTTGTGCGAATCAGAACATCCCATGCAAAATCGCCGACAACGCAAAGTGATGTTGACATCACCTTTAACGGTATCGGCGGAAACTACTGGTGAATGATTCGTGTGGCACTGCGTGATTCGACTGTCGCAAGCACGCCAACTGCGCCGATTACAAACGTTGCTCCAATTACACGCGGAACTGTAAGCGGCTCACTGAGAAAGATGACCCCAGCGACAATTGATGCAACGGGTTCGAACGTTTGAATAATCGCCGTCTTACCTGTGCCGATCAGGTTCATGCCGGCATACAAAGTCGCAGTCGGAATGACGGTTGCGACAATTGCCATCATCAACACGCTGACCCACCCCGAGAGAGAACCTGGGAAGACAACAGAAACCGAATCGGGAGCGACAATTGAATAAATCGCAAACGATGTTGCTGCGCCGAACATCACGATTGTTACACCAGTCGGCAAGTCGACATTTGGCAAAACTTTTGAACTAATGATCATGTAGAAGGCGTATTCAACGGCGACTATCAAGACAAGAATCACGCTGATTGCGTCGGCATTGCCGACTTGACCAGCGGCAATCGCTACGCCGATCAAGGTCGAAACTAGGCACCAAACGATTATCGGGCTTGGTTTGTTACCGAGCAACCACCATGAGAGCAGCACAACAATAATCGGGTTGCAATAAAAAATTGTGATCGCAAGACCGCTATCGATGTTTTCGATTGCGGTGAAGTAAAGAATTGTGGCAATGAAATAGCCCAGTGCTCCGAGCAGAAATAGTTGCCCGAAAATCTTGGGTCGTGGCCATTTGGCTCTTGGTTGGTTAGTCGCCTGTTTCTTGCGAGAAATAGTCTCGCGAACGACCAACATCAGCAGTGTGGCTACCGAAAAGCGGGCAAGCAGAGTGCCGACTGCATTCGCGCCACTGTCGTATGAGAATTTTGCAAACGTTGGTGCGAGTCCAAAGCCGATGCTGCTGATAATTATCAGCGCTACGCCAAGAACATTTGGGTTTTTACGCACTCGGTAAATCTATTACATGTTGCGATGTCAATTCGTAAAGAATGTCGAAGTGATTTCGTGAGGCGAACTCTTTCTGCCTTGCTTTCGAATGGTCGTTAACGGATGTCCAAGCATTGGCAAAATCTGTCGATTGTCGCTTGAACTCGTCTGTCTCATTTTCACCCCAGATCACAGCGATTGGTGTATCTTGCGCATTGGCAACAAAATTGATCGGCGAAAGTGCTTGTGCTGTCTGCGTTGTTAGTTGTACCGCTTCGTTGACTGAAGTATTAACGATTGGTGCAAGATCAAGGACGCCCGAGACCATGATTGCGCCGCCGAATTTTGGTGAGTTAGGGTTACAAAGTTTCGTCGCCACAAGTTGCGCACCAGCAGAATGTCCGATCAGAGTGATTTGTTCGGGTGAGTAACGCTCTAGCAAAAAGTCGATTGCTTGCGAAGTTTGACTTACGAGAGTGGGCAGCGACTCGTTGGGGCAGAGTGAGTAGTTAACTGACGCGACATTAAAACCTAAGTCGTGCCAGCCCGGCGTTAGGAATGTGCCGTCGTCGGCGGACAGTCGTCGCCAAAACCCGCCGTGCACAAAGATGATTAGTTTTTGTGACATCGCGTTCTCTGCCAGCCACAGCCATGCGTCGTTATGAGTGCCGTATTGCAGTTTGGCGTGACTTATTTTTTGGCGCGAGACTTGGCCGGCGCGCGTGTATTCATCCAAATAAACCTGAATGTTTTCGACGCGTGATGCGGGGGTGTACTCGCGCTCGAGTTCGGCCGCGCTGTAACTATGCCAAGTCATGACGATTTCGCGTTATCGGCCTTTGAACTAGTTGATTGGAGCGGGTGACGGGGATCGAACCCGCATAACGAGTTTGGAAAACTCGGACTCTAGCCATTGAGCTACACCCGCATTTCTGCGTTGTCTTATTTTATCACTTGAAAAGTTGTCGCAGATTTGTAAGCATGATTTCAACTAGTCTTTTTTCATGATTCCGAAGTTTGTACGCAAAAAGTTTGCTGGCGTGCAACAACCTCTCGGTCGTTGGATTCTCCGCCACGTTGTTGAGTTCGTCGTTTTATCTCCCGCCATCCTCGTCACCTGGCTCTGGCTCAAAATCCGCCACAAAGAAGTCCTCTTGGTCGGTCAGTTCTCAAATAACATTTCAAATTTTTTAGCACCTCTTGAGCCTGAATTGCGCCGGAGAAAGTTGGAGACGGGTGCTCTTGACAAGGCCGTTGTTTTGAACTTGTCCACAGATGCGAACTCGCAAATTCGAAGGATGTATGACCGGATTGTGAAAATTTACGGATCCGAATCTCCGATTAAGCGGCGTCTGATTTGGTGGGCTTCACAAAAAGCGGTGCCTAGAAAAGATCTTTGGGAAGTTCAAAGTGATCCAATGTGGGTCGCTGCTTCTCCCAGTATTGAATTTACAAAAGAAGAAGAATCTGAAGGCGCGAAGTTTTTAGCTAGTCACGGCTTAGAAAAGAATAAATACATTTGTTACACGGTTCGAACAGAGTCTTACTATTTGGCTCGACAAAAAGAAGGGGTTCTGCTTAAGCCTCAAACTCTGAGAAATCCATCAGAGTTGACGTATCTTGAAGTTGCGTCAGCTCTCAATCAGGATGGATTTCTAATTGTGAGAATGGGGAAGGATCTATCGTCAAAAATCGAGAGAGATAAACACCCCGAGGTCTTGGACTATGCGACGCACGATCGGTCTGATTTTTTGGATGTTTATCTTATGAAGAATTGTAAGTATGCATTTGTTGGTAACACTGGAATTGTTTACTTTCGATGGTTGTTTAATTTGCGCAATGTTCACGGGGATAGCTACCTAATTCAACGGAATCAGATTAGGGGTGATATTTTTATTCTGCAAAGGGTTTGGCTTGAACGTGAGAACAGATTTGCGACTTTCAAAGAGATGCTGCTCATGCCTGGTTATTCGGAAGAGAAGCATCAAGAACGTTTAGGTGTTCGTCTAGTAAAAAACACGGCCGAAGAGATCAAAGCTGCATGCGACGAAATGAATACGCGAATTGATGGAACTTGGGTTACGACAGCCGAGGATGAAGAACTGCAGCGCCGATATCAAGAGCTGATAGTCAAATACTCAGATAAGCCAACGTGGAATGGTGGGGGGAGGATTGGGGCGCAGTTTTTGCGTGACAATCAAGATTTACTGCGTTAGTTGAGCACCAAAGCCACGACTGCAACACAAGAAAGATAAATCGAACCGCGAGCCAATAGCGTAATGGGGGTGAGCGACGACATTCTTGATGTTGATTTGTTGGCGTTTGAACAGGGTTCGGCGACAGCGCGCAAGGCCGTAGTCGAAGGCGTGCGACGCAGTCTTGAGACTGGCTTTGTTTACACAAGTCACGACCTTTCTGAAGATCTACTCGACACCGCATACGGCATGCTTGCCGAATTTTTCTCGAAGTCGACCGAAGAAAAACAAAGGTTTGTCGCGCATGGCACAAACGGCCAAACCGGTTACACGGGTGTTCTTCTCGAAACCGCAGCGTCAAGTGACAAGCCCGACTGGAAAGAAATGCTCAACTGGGCGACGCCGATACCTAAGGGGCATCCGTTGCGTCGTCGCTATCCGCAGTCGTATCCAGATCCGCTTTTGCCCGAGGCCGCAGTGCCGGGCATCACCGATGTGTTGTTCAAGTTTCATGATGCAATGATCGACCTGCAAACTCGTTTCTTGCGCATCATCGCTGTCGGCATCGGCTGTCACGAGTCGTTCTTCGACGAAATGGTTAGTTATGGATCAGCATTGACTCGTGCAATTAGATATCCGTCGATGAAACAACTGCCGGAGCAGGGCCATGTTTGGGCCGCTGAACATGGCGACATTAATTTGATCACTGCACTGCCGCGCGCAACAGCGCCAGGTCTGCAAGTCAAATATAAAGGCGAATGGATCGACGCGATTCCGCCAAAGGGTCGCGTGATTATCAACTCAGGCATCATGCTCGAGCGAATTACAAATGGTGTTTTGCCAATTGGTTGGCATCGCGTTGTGGCGGCCCCTGGCTACGAGGGTGAGCGCTACAGCGTCGTCCAGTTTTGTCATCCGCAACCAAGCACGATGTTGGTGCCGGTGCCAAGTTGTGTGACACCAGAAAATCCATTGCGATTTTCAACAGTCTCAGCGGCTGATGCTCTCGAAGAAGTGATCTACCAAATCAATTTGGTCGAAGATGCCCGTCGCGTTGGCGACTAAGAACCCATGAAAATCGGCGTACTCACCGGCGGCGGCGACTGCCCGGGACTTAACGCAGTTATTAGAGCAATAGTTCGCAAAGCATGCGACGTTAAGGGCGACCAAGTCTTTGGTTTCTACGACGCCTGGGATGGTGTACTCGAACAGAGATACGTCGAACTCACGACAAAAGAAGTTCGCGGAATTCTGCCGCGTGGTGGCACAATTCTTGGCACTCGCCGTGGCAGTCCGTTCGACACCAATGACGGTGTCGAGAAGTGCAAGAAAACTTTTAAAGATCTAAATCTTGATGCCCTAATAGTGATTGGTGGCAACGGATCATTGACTGTCGCTTCAATGTTGCACCAACAACACGGGCTGCCGATTGTTGGTATACCAAAAACGATTGACAATGACGTCGTCGGCACGGACGCAACTTTCGGTTTTCAAACAGCAGTGCAAATTGCTACTGATGCGATTGATCGCCTGCATACAACAGCAGAAAGTCATGACCGAGTGATTGTTGTCGAAGTAATGGGTCGCGATGCGGGATGGATTGCGTTACAGGCTGGTATCGCCGGCGGCGCAACAGCCATCGTCGTACCTGAAGTGCCGTTTGATATTGACGAACTTTCGCAAATCGTGCGTAAACGCCACGATCGTGGACGATATGCCTCAGTAGTTGTAGTTGCCGAGGGTGCAAAGCCAAAGGCAAACACAATGAAAATTCCTGAGCGAAAGCTTGATGCTTATGGTCATGAAAAATTAGGTGATATCGCCCACGCGATTGCACCTGAGATTTCGGCACGCACTGGTTTTGAGACGCGTGTTGTACAACTCGGTTATATTCAGCGCGGTGGCACGCCGACGAGTTACGACAGGGTTCTATCAACTCGCTTTGGTCTGGCGGCAGTTGATGCCGTGCACAACAAAAAATTTGGCCAGATGGTCGTGCTCAAAGCCGGTCAAATAGAAACCGCCGACATGTCGGTGACAGCGAATCAAACTCGCACGATTGATTTGAAACTATTCGCTGACGTTGCAGCAACATTTTTTGGCTAGCTAATAGCCGGGTTAACAATTAAATTTCAGTGCGGGGGCCCGAATTGACGGTCGCCAGCATCCCCAAGACCGGGCACGATAAAAGCGTTTTCGTTTAGATGACTATCAACCGATGCTGTGATGATGTGCAGGTTCATGCCAGTCGAGCGCAAAAACTCGATGCCTTCAGGTGCGGCCAGCACGCAAGCAATTGTTAAAGGCATCGGTGCGCCGCGATCTGCGAGAAGTTTGCAACCGTGGGCGAGTGAGCCGCCTGTTGCCAGCATCGGGTCAAGCACCAAACAAGTTCGACCATCGAGGCGTGATGGCAACTTTGCGACGTATTCACTTGGCTCATGAGTCTTCTCATCGCGTTGCACACCAACGACTGCGATGTCGGCGTCCGGTAAGAGTTCCATCGCGGCTGGCAACATGCCAAGACCAGCGCGCAAAATTGGCACCAGAACTGGTCGACTTGCGAGTGCGATGCCATCGGTTTCGGCAAGCGGTGTACGCACACGCGTATTAACTGTTGGCAAATGTCGTGAAGCCTCGGCAACTACAACGAGAGACAGTCGGCGAAGTTCGGCGCGAAAGAATTGATTCGTTGTATTTTCGTCGCGCAAATGAGTGAGCGCTTCAGCAGCAACTGGGTGATCAACGATGGTTACTTCAACAGCCATGCCGTCAATCATTGCCGAATAGATAGTGTTTGTTCAAATGGCGAATATCGAATTGGTTAATGATCCGCAAAAAGCCCAGCAACTCGCTCAACTCTTGGCCGAGGTGTGGGGCGAGAAGAACTCCATTTCAGTAGATGTCATCATCGCTGTAGTTCACTCTGGCGGATATGCGAGCCTTGCCAGCAGCGACTTGTCTGGCAAAAAACAAACTGTTGGCGGTTCTTTGGCTCTAGTTGGCCGACATGACAATAAGTTGCACTCGCATGTGACCGGTATTAGAAGCGATCTTCGAAACTCGGGTATCGGAAGCGCGCTAAAACAGCATCAATGGGCATGGGCTAAAGAAAATAACTTTGCCGCGATTTCATGGACATTTGATCCGCTGGTAAGGCGAAATGCTCATTTCAATTTGGTCTCGCTCGGTGCCAAGGTCGTGAGTTACCACCGCGACTTTTACGGCGAACTCGACGATGTCATTAACTCTGGCGACAATACCGATCGACTTGTTGTTGAGCGTCAAGTTGCGGGCTGCGACATTGCACCACATGCTGAAACGGTCACTAGCAAAGATGGCGAAGAGCTAATTGAAACCCCACAAGATATTGTCGCATTGCGCCAAAGTGGCGTGTCTGCCGACCAGGCGCTTGTGCGTAAAGCGCGTTTAGCCCAGCGCGAGAAGTTCGAATCAGCCTTTGCTGCCTCAAAATTTGTGCGAGGATTCACGGCAGATGGTTCATATGTCATTAGTTCGAAGGTGAGATAAAGAGTGTTACGGGCGATTGAGCTTTGGCGAGGTGGCATAGACCTTGTGTCGCCGTTTAGAACGTCATTCGGCACAGATACATCGCGCGACTTGCTATACATTCGCGCGGTTGGGG
>Ga0208594_1000018_pt1 | contig 72566 bp, 90 predicted proteins | sample LakMenEpi14Sep10_FD_150699 | JGI IMG/M metagenome (GOLD analysis project Ga0208594, IMG submission 150699) | Freshwater microbial communities from Lake Mendota, WI - 14SEP2010 deep hole epilimnion (SPAdes) | ecosystem: Environmental > Aquatic > Freshwater > Lake > Epilimnion/Euphotic zone ...
AGGGGGACCTGCGGGCGCTGCTGGAGCAGCTGCCGGAGCTGCAGGGGCGGGTGCTGAAGATGCGCTACGGCATCGACAGCGACGGCAGCGGCATGGTGGAGCCGATGAGCCTCAGCTCGATCGCCAAGACCCTGGGGATGAGCCGTGACAAGACCCGCAACCTGGAGCGCAAGGCCTTGGAGGGCATCCGCTCCCAGTCGCGCATGCTCGACGGCTACCTGGCTGCATAAACGAACGGGCTATCTAAAAGAACTGGTCGAAATTGTCGAAGTCCACGGCGCTGAAGGTGCCGTCCTGCACCTGGCCCATCAGCCGCTCAAGCTGCACCCAGAGGGCGCCCGCCGTGCCCAGCGACAGGATGAAGCTCACCAGCAGCGCCGCGCCGCTGGAGAAGCCGAACACCTGCAGGCTGCCGCCGATGAAGAGGGTGACACCGATCACCACGCCGATGTAGGGCAGGGTGGTGGCCGCGTTGCCCAGGGGGAGCAGTGCCAGTCGGTCCTGTTTCCAGCCTTCGAGACGGTCCTGCACCAGCCGGGCAAAGGTGAGGCCGCAGAGCACGCTGATGGCCAGGCCCACGCCGGCCACCAGGTATGGGGGCTGGCTGATGGGGGCGAACTCCAGCAGCAGCTCGGCCATGTCCAGGTCGCCGAAGTCGCCGCTGGCAAGGTCGCTGGCGGCCTCGCTCAGGCTCACGGGGGCAGGGAAGGGCTCAGGGGGCACGGCCGGCGGGGATGGGGCGGGGCTGACCCTAGCCAGCTCTCGCCTCAGGGCTCCCAGCGCTGGGCCCCCAGGAAGGTGAGATCGGTGAAGGTGCTGGCCTCACGGTCCTTCGGGCCAAGATCCAGCCTGAAGCCACCCAGGTCGAGCTGGCGAATGGATTCCAGCCCGCGCATCAGGGCCTCCCTGCTGGGCCGGGGCCCGGCCCGCTCCAGCCCCTCAGTGACCATCCTGGCGGCCAGAAACCCCTCCAGGCTGGTGAAGCCGAAGCTGGCCATGGGCGACCGGCGTTGCATCAACCGCTGGTAGTCGGCCACCACCGGCAGGCGCCGGTTCCAGGGAAAGGGCACCACCTGGGCAATGCCGATGCCGCTGGCCTCGCCCCCTGGCAGCGCGTCCTGCAGGCCGCGGGTGCCCACGAATGACACATTCATCAGCTGGGCTGTGCTGCGGCGCCGGCGCAACTCCCGGCTGAAGGCGGCCGAGCCGGGGTAGGCCGCGATGATGATCACCCCGTTGGGACGGGCGCGAGCGATCGTTGCCACGGCACTGCCCACCTGGCTGGAGTTGCGCTCCACCCTGGCCGTGGCCACGGGCTTCAGGCCGTGGCGGGCCAGGGCCTGCCCGCTGGCGGCCAGGCCATCGTCGCCGAAGGCGTCGTTCTGGGCCACCACCGCGATCCGGTGGCGGGCATCGCGCACCAGGGCATCCGCCATCCGCTCGATCTCTGCCTGGTAGGGGGCCCGCAGGTGGAACACTGTGGCTCGCAGGGGCTGGCGCAGGACCTGGGCGCCGCTGAGCGGGGCCACGAAGGGGACGCGCCCCCGCTCCACCAGGGGCAGCACGGCCTTGCTGGTGGGTGTGCCCACATAGCCGAACAGCGCCAGCACCCGGTCCTGCTCCAGCAGCTGGCGGGTGTTGCGCAGGGTGAGCGCGGGTTCGTAGCGATCGTCGCGGCTCACCAGGCGGATCGGCCGGCCGTGGATGCCGCCACGGCGGTTCACCTCGGCGAACCAGGCCTCCGCCCCCTCGCGATACTCCTGGCCCAGCTGGCCCGAGGGGCCGGAGAAGGGGGCCGACTGGCCCAACAGCAGAGGAGGCGGAGCGGCGTTGCTGGCCTGGGTGGCCGGGCCGGGGGGAGTGGGGATGGCAGCCCTGGCTGCGGCCATGGCCAGCAGCAGCACCACCGTGCCGCCCAGCCAGCGCCCCCGTACTCTCAGGCGATCAGCCCGGGCTGCCATGGCCGCGCGCAAGCAGAAGCGCTGGAACATCCTGGCCGCCGTCTCGCTGGTGCTGGCGATCATTCTGGGGGTGCTGGGCCTGGCCCACATCGACGTGGTGCCGATGCAGAACCGGGATGCGCTGCGGCTCACCTCCGCTTCCCGGGCCCTCACCACCGATCCGGCCCGGCTGCGCGCCGGCGACTGGACCTCCCTGCGGGGGGAACGGCTCAGCGAGGCGGAGACCGCTGAAGATCAGCAGGCCCTGGAGCGGGCGAAGCACCACCTGCAGGTGGGCGTCTACGCCAACAGCACCTACGACCTCGATCTGAGCGTCCCAAGTTTTTCCTCCAACGGCTACGTGTGGCTGCGCTGGGATCAGCCGCTGCAGGATCTGCTGGAGGCCCAGCAGGTGGGCATCGCCGAGCGGATCAACCTGCTCAATGGTCTGGTGTCGGACGCCGAGCCGGTGCTGCGGCCCTTCTCCGACAAACCCGAAAAGCTCAACGACGGCAGCTACTACCAGCTGTTCGGCTACATCGGCCGCTTCTACATCGATCGCGCCAGCTTTCGCCACTATCCCTTCACCACGGTGAGCCTGCCGCTGGTGCTGGAGGTGGACGACGTGGACGGCGGGCTCGACTTCACCAACCTCCGCCTGGAGCCCGATCTGCAGAACAGCGGTATCGGTCTCTATGCCGGCATCATCGGCTGGCTCAACCGGGGATGGTCGATCGCCGAGTACCGCCACCACTACGCCACCAACTTCGGACTGGGGGGCCCTGAGAACGACTACAGCCAGGTGGTGTTCGACATCGCCTACGGCACCTCGGCCTGGGCGGCGTTCTGGCGCCTGTTGCTGCCGCTGGCGGTGTTGATGGCGATGGTGCTGCTGGTGTTCAAGGTGCGGCCGGATGAGCAGGATGCCCGCGCCAGCATTCCGGTCACGGTGTTGCTCACGCTGGTGTTCCTGCAGCAGACCTACCGGGCCGAACTGCCCCAGCTGCCCTTCCTCACCTTCCTCGACATGGTGTACGTGGTGGCCTACGTGGTCACCCTGGTGGCGTTTGTGCTGGTGCTCTGGATCGGCCGCCGCTACGGCGACATGGAGGCCCTGGCGGAGGGGGCGGAGCGGGAGCAGATGGAGCGGCGGCTCACCCGCCTCGACGAACTCTGGCCCCTGGTGGTAGTGCTGTTCAGCTCGCTCACGATTGTGGTGTGCTGGCTCACCATCCCCGCCGGCAGTTGATCTCAGGCCGCTGATCTCAGGTTGCTGATCTCAGGCTGCTGAGCTGAGCGGGTTGAGCCGGGCCAGCATGCCGCCGGCCAGGCGGCGGGGGGAGAAGGTGCGGCGCAGCAGGGAGGCCAGGGCGCGCAGGTCGTCAGTGTGCAGGTGGTCGCCCTGCACCAGGGTGAGCAGCAGCCGCTGGCGCAGGCTGCCGCCATCGGGGCCGAGCAGCAGGCGCAGGCCCGAGCCCATCACCGGCAGCAGCTCGGGCCCGGGTCCCTCGCCCTCAACAACCGCCAGCAGACTCTCCAGCCGCTCCACCCGCAGGCGGCCCTGGGGGTCGAACAGCACCTCCAGCAGCTTCTCGCGCATCTCGGCGGTGTCGCCGGCCAGCAGCCGCCGGGCCACGTAGGGATAGGCCACCTGCAGGATCCGGAAGGAGGGATCCAGCCGCATCGCCAGCCCCTCCTGGCTCACCACCGCGCGGATGATCAGGGCGAAGCGCGCCGGCACCCGGAAGGGGTAGTCGTACATCAGCTCCGAGAAGCGGTCGGTGATCGCCTTGAAGTTGAAGTCGCCCACGTTTTCGCCGATGGCTCCCCCCAGCACCTCGTCGAGGGCGGGGATGATCTGCTCGAGATTGGCGCTGGGGTTGAGGAAGCCCAGGGTCACGAAATCGTTGGCCAGGGCGCGGAAATCGCGGTTGATCAGGTGCACCACCGCCCCGGTGAGGGTGAGGCGGTCGGCGTCGCTGATCGAATCCATCATGCCGAAATCCACGTAGCCCACATGGCCCATGGCGCCGGTGCGGCCTGGCAGGGCGAACAGGTTGCCGGGGTGGGGATCGGCGTGGAAGTAGCCGAACTCCAACAACTGGCGCAGGCCGGAAATCACGCAGGTGCGGATCAGGGCAGCCGGGTCGAGCCGCTGCGCCTCCAGCGTCTGCCGTTCCTGCAGCTTGGTGCCGTGCAGCCAGGTGGTGGTGAGCACCCGCTGGCCGCTCAGGTGGCGCTCCACCGCCGGCACGGTCACCTCAGGGTGGCCGGAGAACAGGGTGGCGAAGCGCTCGGCATTGTCGGCCTCGCGGCGGTAGTCGATCTCCTCGAACAGGGAGCGGCCGAATTCGTCGATGATCTCCCCCAGCCCGAAGCCCAGGTTGAGAGGTAGAAAAGGCGCAGCCAGTGAACCCAGCAGGCGGATCAGCACCAGGTCGCGGCGCAGGATCCAGTCGAGGTTGGGCCGCTGCACCTTCACCGCCACCCAGTGGCCGCCGGCCAGGCGGGCGCGGTACACCTGGCCCAGGCTGGCGGCAGCCATCGGGTGGTCGGGGAACTCCACAAACAGCTGGTGGGCCGGAGCGCCCAGCTCCTGTTCAATCGTGGCCAGGGCCACGCCATGGGGGAAGGGGGGCAGGTTGTCCTGTAGCTGGGTGAGCTCCTCCAGCCAGTCGCGCCGCACCAGGTCGGGGCGGGTGGAGAGGGCCTGGCCCACCTTGATGAAGCAGGGGCCCAGCAGGGTGAGGGTACGCAGGATGCGCTGGCCGAGGCGGCGCTGGGTGGCGGCATCGCTGCTGCTGGCTTGCACCAGCAGCACCACCACCAGGCTGCCCAGCTGCCAGAGCACGGTGGTGAGGCGGCCCAGCAGCAGCCAGGGGCGGAGCAGCAGCCAGCGCAGGTCGGCGTCGGGGCGGTAACCGGTCGTGGAGGAGGAGATCCCCGGAGCTGCAGGGGTGGCGGGCGCGACGGGCAAGGGCGTGGCCCGCCGGGGGCGGCGGCGGCTGGACTGGGCAGACTCTAGAAACTGCAGCCCGCCGGGGTGATGCGCCCGCTGTTGCCTGCCCTGCTGCTGCGCCGATCCTGGCGGCCACTCCCTCTGCTACTGCCCCCCCTGGCCCTGCACCTGCCCGCTCACGGGCGCGGCCGGGGGCTGGCGCCGCCCCTGGCCCGGCTGCTGCGCCAGCCCCCCGGCCGCTGGGACCTGCCGGAGCTGCCGGAGATCGGCGGCCCCCTGGAGGCCGAGGGTGGGGTGGCCGAGGCCCAGCGCCGCTGCGCCGCCCTGCTCGGCGCCGACCACTGCTGGTTCGGGGTGAACGGCGCCTCAGGGCTGCTGCAGGCCGCCCTGCTGGCACTGGCGCCGCCGGGCAGCCGGGTGCTGCTGCCGCGCCAGCTGCACCGCTCGCTGTTGCACGGCTGCCTGCTGGGCCAGCTGCGGCCGGTGCTGTTCGACCTGCCCTTCGATCAGGCCACGGGCCTGTGGCTGCCGCCCGATCCGGCCTGGCTGGAGCGGGTGCTGGCCGCAGCCCTGGGCAGCGGTCCGCTGGCGGCGGCGGTGCTGGTGTCGCCCAGCTACCAGGGGCTGGAGGCGACCGAGCTGCCGGCGCTGGTGGAGCAGTTGCAGGCGGCGGGGCTGCCGGTGCTGGTGGATCAGGCCCACGGCCGCGGCGAGGCCCTGACCACCGGCGCCGACCTGGTGGTGCTCTCCTGCCAGAAGGCGGGCGGCGGCCTCGCCCAGAGCGCCGTGCTGCTGGCCCAGGGGCAGCGGGTTGCGCTCCCGGCCCTGGAGCGGGCCCTGCTCTGGCTGCAGACCTCCAGCCCCAGTGCCCTGCTGCTGGCCTCGGCCGAGGCCTCCCTGCTGGCTGCCGCCAGCCCCGCCGGCCAGGGCCGCCGCCGTCGCGCTGAGGCCCGCGCCGCCCGCCTGCGCCGGCGCTGCCAGGCCCTGGGCCTGCCGCTGGTGGCCAACCAGGACCCGCTGCGTCTGGTGCTGCACACCGCCGCCCTGGGCATCAATGGCCTGGAGGCCGATGCCTGGCTGCTGCAGCGGCGGGTGCTCGCCGAGCTGCCGGAACCGGGCACGCTCACCTTCTGCCTGGGGGAGCAGCCCCCTGCCGGGGTGGAGTGGCGGCTGCCGCGGGCGCTGCTGGCCCTGAAGGCCGCCCTGGGCGGGCCGCCGCTGCCGCCCTTCGGCCGGCCACCCCTGCCGCTGGTGGCCGAACCGGAGCTGCCGCTGGGCCTGGCCTGGCGGGCCGCCAGTGAGGCGCTGCCCCTGGCCGCCGCCACCGGCCGGATCGCCGCCGAGCCGATCTGCCCTTACCCCCCGGGGATTCCGCTGTTGATCCCGGGCGAGCGGATCGATGGCGAACGGGCGGCCTGGCTGCAGGAGCAGGCCCGGCGCTGCCCCGGCCAGATCGCTGATACGGTGAGGGTTGTGGCCTGTTGAGCCAGCGCCGGAGCCGTGGCCGGATCCCCACCCCCCTACCACTGGGATTTCGTGACGCCGGGCCTGCCCGACGCCGCCTTCGCCGACGCCCCCGGCTTCAGCCCCACGCCGATGGAGCTGCGGGTGATGCTGCTGGCCCACCTGCGCCCCCAGAGCGATTCCCTGGTGTGGGACGTGGGCGGCGGCACAGGTGCCCTGGCCCTGGAGATCGCCCGGCTGATGCCCGCCGGGGCGGTGCATACCCTGGAACGCGACCCGGAGGCGATCGCCCTGCTGGAGCAGAACCGGCTGCGCTTCGGGATCAGCAACCTGCACATCCACGCCGGTGCCGCCCCCGACGGCCTGGCCCTGCTGCCCCCCCGCCCTGACCGGGTGCTGCTGGAGGTTGGCCGGCCCCTGGGGGATGTGCTGCAGGTGGTGTGGCAGGCGCTGCAGCCGACGGGGCGGCTGGTGATCAGCACCGCCAGCCTGGAGGGGCTGGTGGACGCCACCGATACCCTGGGCCAGCTGGCCGCCATCGACCTGCAGGTGGTGCAGGCCACCGTGCACCGCATGCAGCGGCGCGGCAGCCAGGCCAAGCTGGCAGCAGCCGAGCCGCTGTTCCTGATTGCGGCCGAGCGCCCCTGATCCTCCCTCCCCGCTCGTTTGTCCACTGAGATCCGACCCCGGCAGGCCACCTCCCTGGCCCGGTTGCTCAGCGGCTGGGCGGCCGGGGGCATCGGCTTCGTGGTGGTGTGGCTAGGGGGCTGGTGGTTCACGGTGGCGGTGGGCCTGATCGTGCACCTGGGCCTGCTGGAGTACTTCCGCATGGCCCAGTTCAAGGGCATCCGGCCGGCCACCAAAACCACCTTGGTGGCGGTGCAGCTGTTGCTGTTCAGCACCCAGGCGGCCAGCCAGGCGGGCAGTGGCTGGCTGGCGGGTGATGTGGCGGCGGCGGTGCTGCCGGCATCGGGGGCGGTGATCTGCGGCTGGCTGCTGCTGCAGCCGGTCACCGGCACCATCGCCGACATCGCCGCCTCGGTGTTCGGCCTCTTTTATCTGGGCTTCCTGCCCAGCCACTGGATCAAGCTGCGCGCCCTGCCCGATGGCGGCCTGGCCCTCACCCTGCTGGCCTGTTTCCTGATCGTGGCCACCGACATCGGCTCCTACGTGATCGGCCGGCGCCTGGGCCGCCGCCCCCTCTCGCCGATCTCCCCCGGCAAGACGGTGGAGGGGGCCCTGGGCGGCGTGGCCTGCGCCATGGCGGTGGGGGCGATCGGCGGCAGCTGGATCGGCTGGCCCTGGGGCTGGTTGGTGGGCGCCCTGCTGGGGGCGGTGGTGGCCCTGTTCGCCCTGGTGGGTGACCTCACCGAGTCGATGATGAAACGCGATGCCGGCCTAAAAGATTCCGGCGACGCCATCCCCGGCCATGGCGGCATCCTCGACCGGATCGACAGCTTTCTGTTCGTGCCGGCGGTGGTGGTCTCACTGGCCACCCTGGTGCTGCCCCTGCTGCAGCGCTGACCCCCCCCTCGCTGGGGCTGGTGGGGATCAGGTGGTGATCACGGTGGCGCTGCCCTCCAGCACCACCAGGCCCGCCTCGATCGCCGCCCGCTCCACCGTGATGGCCGGGCCCAGCGGCAACAGGGCGTCGTTGCCACCGGCGGTGGCGCTGATCCGCACGCCGCCGTCCTCGGCCAGGAGGGTGGTCTCCAGCTCCAGCGGTGTGCTGCTGCCCACCCCCTGGGCCTGGAACACCAGGTGCTGGTCGCGGATGCGCAGGCTCACCAGTGGGCTGACGCCAAGCAGCTGCTCAGCCAGGTCGTCGGCCAGGGTCTGCCACTGGCGCTGGAGCAGTGAGCGGCTGAGGGCTTCCGGGGTCAAGCCCACGAGCCCGGTGATGGCGATCTCGAGGGGCAACTGCAGGGGCTGGCCGCGCCAGAGCTGGCCCAGCTGCAGCTGCAGATCGCCCACCCGCAGGTCCACCAGGGCCAGCTCGAGCTGCTGGTACGTCACCCCCCGGGCCTGCACCCGCACCCCCGCCAGGCGACCGCGCAGCAGCTCGCGGCCAGAGCCCAGCAGCTCGATCTCCAGGCTCTGCACCGCCTCGCACTGCTGGCGTAGCCACAGTTCCAGCGCCTTTGAGAGCAGCTTGAGCAAGGGCTGGTCAGCCATGGGGGGTGGTGCGTTGGGGCAGGGCGGCCAGCCAGCGCTCGGCAACCCTCTCGGGCTGGTCGATGTGGGGCAGGTGGCCGCAGTGCTCCAGCGCCTCGATCCGATCCCCCAGCAGCGCCTGGGCCGCCTGCTTCTGGGGGCCGCGCAGGATGCGGTCCTGGTTGCCCCACAGCACCTGCAGGGGCTGGGGCGGCAGCGGATCGCCGCAGCCGGCGAAGCCGCCAGAGCGGGCGAAGGCTCCCAGAGCCTGGGCCCAGCGGGGAGCCTGCAGGTGCAGGGAGGCGATCTCCAGTTCGGCGGGGCCCACGTCGCGCTCGGGATCGGCGAAGGCGCTGCGGCAGAGGCCGCGGCGCACTGCGGGCAGAGCCAGAAAGCGCACCCCCAGCCCATCGAGCAGGGGTGGCAGGGGCATAGGCCGGCCGGTGAGGCCGGCGGGCGCCAGCAGCAGCAGCCGGCCGATCCGGCCGGCCTGGCGGCGGGCCAGTTCCACGGCCACCGCCCCGCCCATCGAGGCGCCGATCAGGCCGATGCCTTCCCCCGGCTGGTCTGCGCCGCCGCGCTCAGCGATCGCCTCCAGCAAGGCATCCAGGTGGGCCAGCACCCCCGCCGGGTTGAACGGGCCCTGGCGGGGCCGGGGGGTGAAGCCGAAGCCGAACAGGTCGGGGATGAACAGCTGGCAGCTGCCAGCCAGCAGGGGGGCCAGCCGCCGGAATTCCAGGAAAGAACTGTCGAAGCCGTGCAGCAGCAGCAGCGGCGCACCGGCCCCCAGCACGGCCACCGGCCAGCGGCCCGGCAGCCCGGCCAGGGGCCACCACTGCACGGCCGCAGCCAGCTGGCGACCCTGGGGATCCAGCAGGGCCGTAGCCGCCTGATGCACCAGCGCCTCACAGCCCTGCTGGTCGCCCGGTTGGATGGAGAGGGCTGGCGGGCTCACGCGGGCTGGCGCTCGCCGCTGGTGGTGCTCACCAGGGCCGCCAGCAGGTCGGCCGGGGCCACGGCAAAGGGCAGGTGGTGGAGGTCGGAGCCGGGGGCGCAGGCGAAGGCGCTCACCTGCTCCAGCTCCGCCAGGCTGGTCTGCCCCAGCCCCAGCTCGGCCAGGGTGCAGGGAATGGGCAGGCTCTGGAACAGCGGCAGGAGCTGCCGGCGGGCCTGGGCCGCCAACTGGGACCCGCCCAGCAGTTCCTCCAGGCGCAGCTGCACCAGGATGCCGAAGCCCACCTTCTCGCCGTGCAGCACCCCGTGGGTGGCATGCAGCTGGGTGAGGCCATTGTGCACCGCATGGGCGGCCACGGTGCGGCAGCGGGCGCCGCCGATGCCGCCGATCAGGCCGGCGGTGAGGCCGCAGGCCTCCGCCACCCGCACCCAGGCCTCGCCGCCGGGCTCCCGCAGAGCGGCCTCGGCGTCGAGCAGCAACTGGTCGCGCAGCACCCGGGCCATCTGCACCGCCTGCTGGATCAGGCCGTCGCTGCTGGCGCCGCTGCTCACCGACGCTTCATACCACTTGGCCATCGCGTCGGCGACGCCGCTGGCCAGGGTGCGGGCCGGCGCCTGGGCCACCAGCCCGTGGTCGAACACCAGCAGGTCGGGGCAGCGGGCGAGGGCCACATCCCCCCTGAAGGCCCCCTGGGGCGAATAGAGGTTGGCGAGGGCCGTCCAGCCGGCACAGGTGGCGGCGCTGGTGGGCACGGTGACGCAAGCCATCTGCAGCCGGTGGGCCAGCAGCTTGCCGGCATCGAGCACCTTGCCGCCCCCGGCCGCCAGCACTAGGTCGGCCCCGGCCGCCTGGGCCTCCTGCGCCAGCCGCTCCAGGTCGGCCTCGCAGCAGTCATGCCACAGCAGCCCTGGGGTCACCCGCAGCCCTGCGGCCTCCAGGTCGGCCTGCAGCTGGCCGCGCAGGCCCGCCGTGGCTGTACTGCGGCCCAGCAGCAGCACGTGCTGGCCGAGGGGCCGCAGCAGCGGCAGGGCCTCAGCCCAGGCTCCGGGCCCCCGCAGCACCTGGGCGGGGGCGATGGCATGGAGGGCTGGCTCTTTGCTGGGGGTGGCTCGGCTGGCGGGGTGGATGGCCGGCTGGGGGTGAACGGCGTTCATTCAACAACCGCGAGCGGACGACCCGATCACCGGCGGATCAGGCGCTGGCGCCAGCCAGCTCGGGCAGGGCCGGAGTGGCCAGGCCCTTGCGAATCACCACCTGCTTGGCGTCGTTCACATCGACGATGGCACTGTCGCCCTCGCCGATGCGGCCGCTGAGGAATTCCTCCGCCAGGGAGTCTTCCAGCAGGCGCATCACGGCTCGGCGCAGGGGCCGGGCACCGTAGGAGGGGTTGTAGCCCTCTTCAACGAGGCGCTCCTTGAAGGCCTCGGTCACCGAGAGGTGGATGCCCTTCTCCTCCATGCGGCTGAAGACCTCCTTGAGCATGATCTCGGCGATCTCCTTCACCTCGTCACGGCTGAGCTGACGGAAGACAATGATCTCGTCGAGCCGGTTGAGAAATTCAGGCCGGAAGTACTGCTTCAGTTCCTCATTCACCAGCGAGCGGATGCGGTTGTACTGGGTATCCTCCACCGCTTCGCCGGAGAACTCGAAGCCCAGGCCACCGCCGCCCTTCTCGATCACCTTCGAACCGATGTTCGAGGTCATGATGATCAGGGTGTTCTTGAAGTCCACCGTGCGGCCCTTGGAGTCGGTGAGGCGGCCGTCCTCCAGCAGCTGCAGCAGCAGGTTGAACACGTCCGGGTGGGCCTTCTCGATCTCGTCGAACAGCACCACGGTGTAGGGCCGGCGGCGCACTGCCTCGGTGAGCTGGCCGCCCTCATTGAAGCCCACGTAGCCCGGAGGAGAACCGATCAGCTTGCTGACCGTGTGGCGCTCCATGAACTCCGACATGTCGAGGCGGATCATGGACTCCTCGCTGCCGAAGAAGTAGGCGGCCAGGGCCTTGGTGAGCTCGGTTTTGCCCACGCCGGTGGGGCCGGAGAAAATGAAGCTGGCAATCGGCCGGTTGGGGTTCTTCAGCCCCACGCGGGCGCGGCGGATGGCGCGCGACACGGCCTTCACCGCTTCGTCCTGGCCGATCAGGCGCTGGTGGAGGGTCTCCTCCATGTTCAGCAGCTTGGCCGACTCGCTCTCGGTGAGTTTCTGCACCGGCACGCCGGTCCAGGAGGCCACGATGTGGGCGATGTCCTCCTCGGTGACCATCGGTGCCCGGTCGAGATCAACCGTGACGGTGGTGGCTGAGGCAATGGCGGTGGCAGTTTGGCCCTCGGTTGCCGTTTCAGCAGCTGCTTCAGGTTCCTCCTTGCGGGCCTGGAGAATCGTGCGGATCTGCTCGCGCAGTTCCACCTCCTTGTCGCGCAGCTCGCCGGCCTTGGTGAAGTCCTGCTCGCGCACGGCATCTTCCTTCTGCTTCTGCACGGCGCGCAGTTCCCGGTCCACCTCCTTGGCGGCGGGAGGCAGTTTGGAGTTCATCAGGCGCACACGGCTGCCGGCCTCGTCGATCAGGTCGATCGCCTTGTCGGGCAGGAAGCGGTCGGAGATGTAGCGGTCGCCCAGGGTGGCGGCGGCGATCAGGGCCTCATCGGCGATGGTGAGGCGGTGGTGCTCCTCGTAGCGCTCCTTGAGGCCCCGCAGGATCTCGATGGTGTCCTCCACCGAGGGCTCACCCACCATCACCGGCTGGAAGCGGCGCTCCAGAGCGGCGTCGCGCTCGATGTGCTTGCGGTATTCGTCGAGGGTGGTGGCGCCGATGCACTGCAGCTCGCCCCGTGCCAGGGCCGGCTTGAGGATGTTGGCGGCGTCGATGGCACCCTCGGCCGCACCGGCGCCGATCAGGGTGTGCACCTCGTCGATCACCAGGATCACGTTGCCCGCGCCCCGGATCTCCTCCATGATCTTCTTGAGGCGCTCCTCAAATTCACCGCGGTACTTGGTGCCGGCCACGAGCAGGCCGATGTCCAGGGTGAGAACGCGCTTGTCCTCAAGAATGTCCGGGATATCGCCGGAGTTGATGCGCTGGGCCAGGCCCTCGGCGATGGCGGTTTTGCCCACGCCGGGCTCGCCGATCAGCACGGGGTTGTTCTTCGTGCGGCGGCCGAGGATCTGGATCACCCGCTCAATCTCGTTATGGCGGCCCACCACCGGGTCGAGCTTGCCGTCGGCGGCCTGCTGGGTGAGGTTGCTGCCGAATTCATCGAGGGTGGGGGTCTTGGTGGACCCCTTGCCACCGCCGCCGCCCGCGGCCACCTCGGCGGTCTCGCCGAGCATGCGGATCACCTGGGTGCGCACCTTGGCCAGGTCGACGCCGAGGTTCTCCAGCACCCGGGCCGCCACGCCCTCGCCCTCCCGGATCAGGCCCAGCAGCAGGTGCTCTGTGCCGATGTAGTTGTGGCCGAGCTGGCGGGCTTCCTCCAGGGAGAGCTCCAGCACCCGCTTGGCCCTGGGGGTGAATGGAATCTCTACCGCCACGAAGCCGGAGCCGCGGCCGATGATCTTCTCCACCTCCACCCGGGCGTCCTTGAGGTTCACCCCCATCGACTTGAGCACCTTGGCGGCCACGCCGGTGCCCTCACCGATCAGCCCCAGCAGGATCTGCTCGGTACCCACGAAGTTGTGACCCAGCCGTCTGGCCTCTTCCTGGGCCAGCATGATCACCTTGATGGCCTTCTCGGTAAACCGCTCGAACATGGGGCGGGGCCTGTTGCACGTTGGTTCCAACCTATCAGGGTTGTGCCGTGGGGTGTGAACGGCCTCGGGAATGGCCAAGATGCGCTGCCGCAGCAGGATCGCAGCACTGTTTCGTTACAACGAAACGGGCCTGATTCATGGCTGAATCAGATCAGAAAACCGGTTATCCGCACCTGTCGCGGCCCAGTCCGGCTGCGCTGAATAAGTCCCTGGGTGAAGGCCCGTGGCTCAACGGCATCAACAGAGCCTGATCAGGGCTCCAGCTCTGGCCATGTCAGTTCAGCTCCAGCCATTGGATCAGGGCGTCGTCGCCGTTGCTGTAGTAGCGGCGACGGACGCCCGCCGTGCGGAAACCCACCGCCCGGTAGAGGGCCAGGCCGGCCGGGTTGCCGCTGCCCACCTCCAGGGTGGCCCGCGCCGCCCCCAGCTCCCGCCCGCGCTGCAGCAGGGCCCGCAGCAGACCCTGGGCCAGGCCCCGGCGCCTGTGGGCCGGATCCACGGCCACCAGGGTGATGTGCAGCTCATCCACGATCAGCCAGGCGCAGGCCATGGCCAGCAGGCAACCCTCCTGCATCAGTCCCAGGCCGGGTCGCTGCGGGTCGGCCAGCTCGGTGCGCCACTGCCGGGCGCTCCACCGGCCGCCGAGACAGAGCCGGTCGAGATCCAGGCAGGCCTGCAGCTCAGCCGGCCCCAGGGACACCGGGGTGAGGGCAGCCCGGGCCCCGGCCGGGCCAGCAGGCGCGCCGGATTCCTTACATTCGTTGATTCCCGCGCCGTCTGCCCCGGTCATGGTGATCTCCAGCCAGCCCCCCAGCCTGGGCAGCCAGCGGCCCTTCGAGGCCAGCGTGGACCTGGCCAGCCCCAACCGCAACCTGGCGCCGCTGAGCAGCGCCCTCGATGGCGAGGGGCAGCTGCAGGTGGGGGGCTGCACCCTCAGCGAGCTGGCGCGCACCTACGGCACACCGTTGTATGTGCTCGATGAGGCCACCCTGCGCGCCAGCTGCCGCGCCTACCGCGAGGCCCTGCAGCGCCACTATCCCGGCCCCTCCCTGGCCCTCTACGCCTCCAAGGCCAACAGCTCCCTGGCGATCACCGCCCTGGTGGCCGAGGAGGGCCTGGGTCTGGACGCCGTGTCGGCGGGCGAACTGCTCACCGCCCTGGGCGGGGGCATGCCGGCCGAGCGGATCGTGCTGCACGGCAACAACAAGAGCGCCGAGGAGCTGGCCCTGGCCGCCGCCCACGGCGTCACCGTGGTGCTGGACAACTGGCGCGACATCGAGCTGCTCAGCCAGCTGGCCCCCAGCCTGAGCGAGGCGGTGCGGCTGATGTTGCGCTTCACCCCCGGCATCGAGTGCCACACTCACGAGTACATCCGCACCGGCCACCTCGACAGCAAGTTCGGCTTCGACCCCGATCAGCTGGAGCAGGTGCTGCGCCAGCTGGCGGGCTGCGGCTGGGGCCGGCTCAGCGGTCTGCACGCCCACATCGGCTCGCAGATCTTCGAGATCCAGCCCCACCGCGACCTGGCCGGCGTGATGGCCGACGCCCTCGGGCTGGCCCGCTCCCTGGGCCACCCCGTGAGCGACCTCAACGTGGGCGGCGGCCTGGGCATCCGCTACGTGGCCAGCGACGACCCGCCGTCGATCGATGCCTGGGTGGCGGCGGTGGCCGGCGCCGTGGCTGAGGCCTGCCAGGAGCGCGGTCTGGAGCTGCCCCGGCTGCTGTGTGAGCCCGGCCGCTCGCTGGTGGCCACCGCCGGCGTCACCCTCTATGAAATCGGCAGCCGTAAGCAGATTCCCGGCATCCGCACCTATCTCTCGGTGGATGGCGGCATGAGCGACAACCCCCGCCCGATCACCTACCAGTCGCAGTACACAGCCCTGCTGGCCGACCGCCCTGAGGCCGAGGCCAGCGAAACGGTGACCGTGGCCGGCAAGCACTGCGAATCCGGCGACGTGCTGCTCAGGGATGCGGCCCTGCCGCCCGCCACCAGTGGCGACATCCTGGCGGTGCTGGCCACCGGCGCCTACAACGCATCGATGGGGTCGAACTACAACCGCATCCCCCGGCCGGCGGCGGTGCTGGTGCACGACGGCCAGGCCGACCTGGTGCAGCGGCGCGAGCAGCCGGACGAGCTACTGCGCTACGACGTGCTGCCGGCCCGGCTCACGCCGGTACCCTGAAGCGAAGGTGTGGATGGCGGTGTGGGTGGGTCCTGGATCGGTGCACATCCCGGTGTACTGGCCGGCGCGCTGCTCAGCCTTCCCGATCTGCGCTTGATCCTCGATCTGGCCCTGGCTGCGGGGCTGGGTTGGCTGCTGCTGGGCCGGGTGAGCGAACCGCGCACCCTCTGGCTGCTGCGCGGTTACCTGTTGCTGGTGACCCTGGCCTGGGCGGTGCAGCGCTTCGCCAACCTGCCGCTCACCACCACCCTGCTCGACGCCCTGGTGCTGGCCTGCAGCCTGGCCCTGGCCATCCTCTGGCAGGGGGAGCTGCGCCGCCTGATGGAGCTGCTGGGCACCGGCCGGCTGGGGGTGCTGTTCGGCAGCCGCAACGGCGACCAGCTGGCCTCGGGCGCGGTGGGTCTGCTCAGTGAAGCTGCAGGTCGGCTCTCCCAGCTGCGCCGGGGGGCGCTGATCGTGGTGGATCTGGGCAGCGACCTGCGCCCGGAGGACTTCCTCAACCCCGGCCTGGCGATCGATGCCCAGCTGTCGGTGGACCTGCTGCTCAACCTGTTCGCCGCCGATACCCCCCTGCACGACGGGGCCGTGCTGGTGCGCGGCAACCGCATCCTGGCGGCGGGGGTGATCCTGCCCCTCTCCCGCCAGGGGAGCAACCGTTACGGCACCCGCCACCTGGCGGCCCTGGGGCTCACCGAGCGCCACGACCGCTGCCTGGCGATCGTGGTGTCTGAGGAGACGGGCACCCTCTCCCTGGCGAGCCAGGGGCGGCTGGAACGGCCGATCACCAGCAGCCGTCTTCATGATCTGCTCAGCGCCGCCTTGGCCCGCCCCACTGGGCGTAGCGTGGGCAAGGATTCGCCGGAGGCCCGCGGATGAGTCGCGCCCTGGCGACCGACACCCATGAGAACGGTCTTGACTTGAACGGTCCTGACTTGAGCTCCGCACCCCTGGCTGAGCTGGATCAGCCTGTCCGCGCCTTCGAGGGCGAGCCCGAACGCCGGCCGCGGCTGCTGCCCGCCGGGCTCGACACCAGCCGTCTGCCCGGGCATGTGGCCCTGATCATGGATGGCAACGGCCGCTGGGCCCGCGGCCGCGGCCTACCGCGGGTGATGGGTCATCGCCAGGGGGTGGAGGCGCTCAAGCGCACCCTGCGCCTCTGCAGCGACTGGGGCATCGGCACCCTCACCGCCTACGCCTTCTCCACCGAGAACTGGAACCGGCCTGGGGAGGAGGTGAGCTTTCTGATGACCCTGTTCGAGCGGGTGCTGGCACGGGAGCTGCAGGGGCTGGAGCGGGAGCAGGTGCGCATCCGTTTCCTCGGCGACCTCAGCCCGCTGCCGGCCGGGCTGCAGCGGCTGATCGCCGATGCCACCGCCCGCACGGCCGGCAACACCGGCATCCGCTTCAACGTGTGCACCAACTACGGCGGCCGGGCCGAGCTGGTGGGGGCGGCGCGGCGGCTGGCGGAGCGGGTGGCCCGCGGGGAACTCGACCCTGCGGCGATCGACGAGCGACACTTCGCCGCCGAACTGCACACCGCCGGCGAAGCCGACCCCGACCTGCTGATCCGCACCAGCGGCGAGCAGCGGCTGAGCAACTTCCTGCTCTGGCAGCTCGCCTACGCCGAACTGCACATCACCGATGTGCTCTGGCCCGACTTCGACGAGGCCGCCCTGCTGTCTGCCCTGCTCGACTACCAGAGCCGCCAGCGCCGGTTCGGCGGCATCGCGGCCCTGCCCTGAGAATCCAGGCCCTGCCCTGAGATTCAAGGCCCTGGCCTGAGAATTGAGCCCCTGCCCTGAGCTCGCCACCAACCCAGCTGTCTCCTCTGCCTGTGACCGCCACCCCGCAAGCTCCCGCCTCTGCCCGGCCCGCCCCCCCGCACGTGCCCACTCGCCACGACTGGAGCCGCGCCGAGATCCAGGCGCTGCTGGAGCTGCCCCTGCTGGAGCTGCTCTGGCGGGCCCAGGCGGTGCACCGTGAGGCCAATCCCGGCTACCGGGTGCAGTTGGCCTCGCTGCTGAGCGTCAAGACCGGCGGCTGTGAGGAGGACTGCGCCTACTGCCCCCAGTCGATGCACCACAGCAGCGATGTGGCCGGCCGGCCGGAGCTCGATGTGGAGCCGGTGCTGGCCCGCGCGCGGGCGGCCAGGGAGGCCGGCGCCCACCGCTTCTGCATGGGCTGGGCCTGGCGGGAGATCCGCGATGGGGCCCCGTTCGAGGCGATGCTGCAGATGGTGCGGGGTGTGCGGGAGCTGGGCCTGGAGGCCTGCGTGACCGCCGGCATGCTCACCGACCGCCAGGCCGAGCGCCTGGCCGAGGCCGGCCTCACCTCCTACAACCACAACCTCGACACCAGCCCCGAGCACTACGACCGGATCATCACCACCCGCACCTACCAGGAGCGGCTGGAGACCCTGCAGCGGGTGCGCCAGGCCGGCATCTCGATGTGCTGCGGCGGCATCATCGGCATGGGCGAGGGCACCGAGGATCGGGCCAGCCTGCTGCAGGTGCTCGCCAACCTCGATCCCCACCCCGAGAGCGTGCCGATCAACGCCCTGGTGGCGGTGGAGGGCACGCCCCTGGAGGAGCAGCCGGCCGTGGATCCGCTGGAGCTGGTGCGGATGGTGGCCGTCGCTCGCATCCTCATGCCCCACTCCCGCGTGCGCCTGAGCGCTGGCCGCGAACAGCTCAGCCGCGAGGCCCAGATCCTCTGCCTGCTGGCAGGCGCCGATTCGATCTTCTACGGCGACACGCTGCTCACCACCGGCAACCCGGATGTGGCGGCCGACCGCGAGCTGCTGGCGGCGGCCGGGGTGCAGGCCTGGCAGTGACCGTTCTGGTGGCGGCATTTTATCGCTTCGCGGCGCTGGATGAGCGGCCGGCGTTGCGCAAAGAGCTGCAGGAACTGGCTGCGGCCGGCGCGGTGCGCGGCACGATTCTGCTGGCGGCTGAGGGGGTGAACGGCACGATCGCCGGACCGGAGGCCGGCGTGATGGCGGTGCTGGCACGCCTGCGCCGGGTGCCCGGGCTGGAGCGGCTGAAGGCCAAGTTCAGCCACACCCAGGAGCAGGCCTTCCACCAGCTCAAGGTGCGGCTCAAGCGCGAGATCGTCACCCTCGGCCAGCCAGGGGTGCGCCCCTACCTGGCCACGGCGGTGGGTACCCACGTGCCGCCCGAGCAGTGGGATGCCCTGATCGCCCAGCCGGACACCCTGCTGATCGACACCCGCAACACCTACGAGGTGGCGATCGGCACGTTTGCCGGCGCGATCGATCCGGGCACCGCCAGCTTCCGCGATTTTCCTTCCTGGGTGGAGCGCGAGCTGGGGCCGCTGGTGGCCGAGCGCCAGCCCCGGGCGATCGCCCTGTTCTGCACCGGCGGCATCCGCTGCGAGAAGGCCACGGCCTATCTGCAGCAGCAGGGATTTGAAGGGGTGCACCACCTGCAGGGCGGCATCCTGCGCTATCTGGAGGAGAGGCCCGAGGCGGGCAGCAGCTGGCGCGGCGAATGTTTTGTGTTCGACCAGCGGGTGGCGCTGAACCACCGGCTCGAGCCTGGGGAGCACAGCCTCTGCCACGCCTGCGGCCTGCCCCTCTCCCCCGCCGATCGCCAATTGCCCGGCTATGAGCCGGGCGTGAGCTGCCGCCACTGCATCGATCGCTTCAGCGATGGCGACCGGGCCCGCTTTCGCGAACGCCAGCGGCAGATGCAGATGCAGATGCAGCGGAGCTCGCGGCCCAACGGTGGCTGAGCCCACGCCCGTTCTCTACAGCTTCCGCCGCTGCCCCTACGCGATCCGGGCCCGGCTGGCCCTGGCGGCGGCAGGCCTGGTGCCCGGCCGTGATCTGGAGCTGCGCGAGGTGAGCCTGCGCGCCAAACCGCCGGAGCTGCTGGCGGCCTCGGCCAAGGGCACGGTGCCCGTGCTCACCGTTGCGGGCGATGGTGCCGCTCCACCCACGGTGCTCGACGAGAGCCTGGCGATCATGCATTGGGCCCTGGAGCGCAGCGATCCAAGTGGCTTGCTGGCGGGCTGGAGCGCCGCCGAGCGCGCCCGGATGGCGGAGCTGATCGCCCAGAACGATGGCCCCTTTAAGCACCACCTCGACCGCTTCAAGTACTCCGACCGCTACGCCGGGGAGGGTGAGCGCGAGGCGGGCCTCACCATCCTGCGGGGCTGGTGTGCACGGTTGGCGGGCGGCGGCTGGCTGTTGGGAGATCGGCCGTCCCTGGCCGACTGGGCCCTGCTGCCCTTCGTGCGCCAGTTCTGCCTGGCCGATCCGGCGGGCTTTGCTGCCGAGCCGGGCCTGGGGCCGCTGCACGCCTGGCTGGAGCGGTTTCTGGCGGGCCCGGAGCTGGAGGCGGTGCTGGCCCCGCCCTGGGCGGAGCGCAGCCCCTGGCGCTCCCCCGGCTGGCTGTATCACCTGGCCCTGCGGCCGGAGTGGCAGCAGGCCCGCGCCGCGGGCGAATACCGCCACTCCACCCGCGGTCGCTCCCTGGAGGAGGTGGGCTTCATCCACCTCAGCGCTGCCCACCAGGTGGAGGCCACCGCCGCGCGCTTCTATGCAGACCTGCCCGCCGGCGCGCTGCAGCTGCTGGTGGTGGATCCCCAGCGCCTGGCCGCCGCCGGCCTGGCGGTGCGCTGGGAGCCGGCCCCCGTCAGCGGCGAGCTGTTCCCCCACTTGTTCGGGGCGCTGCCCCTGCAGGCGGTGCTGCTGGCCGAGCCGTTTGTTCCCCCATCAGCCGGCCTACAAATCGTGCAGGGATAGGCCTGCCCAGCCTGCATTGGCCAACATGGGAGCCCGGCCCAACCCCTGATGCTCAGTCCTTCCCGTGGCCCGGAACGGCTGGTGCGCCTGGGCCAGTGGCTGATCGCCCTGCTGTTCGCCTACTTCCTGATCCAGGTGGGCGGCTCCCTGATCGCCGACCTGCCCCTGCTCTCCCGCCGGCCGCCCCAGGAGCGCTTCCTCGACACCGCCCGGGTGGGCCAGCTTGAGCGGCAGCTGCAGCCCCTGCAGCAGCGCCGCGACCAGCTGCAGGGCGAGATCGAGCGGCTCACCGAGCGCCAGCTGCTGGCCGGTGAGGCCACCGCCCGCGAGCAGACCAGCTTCGACAACTGGCGCGCGGCCCGCTCGGCCACGGAGCAGTCGCAGCAGAACCCGGAGGTGATCGCCAGGGCCCGCCAGCTCGACGGGCTGCTGCGCCAGGAGCAGCAGCTCCGCGCCCAGCGCAGCCAGCTGGAGGCCAACCTGCAGCGGGCCCAGGGCGAGCTGGCCGCTCCCCAGGGGCAGCTGGAGCAGCTGCGCCGCCAGGCGCGCCAGCGCTCCGAGCTGCTGGCCTTCGGGATCCGGCTGGCGTTTGTGGGGCCGCTGCTGCTGCTGGCCCTCTGGCAGTTCCGCCGCTACCGGGGCAGCGACCAGTGGCCGTTCGTGTGGGGTTTTCTGCTGTTCGGCCTGTTCGCCTTCTTCGTGGAGCTGGTGCCCTACCTGCCCAGCTTTGGCGCCTACATCCGCTATGGCGTGGGCGCCCTGCTCACCCTGGTGGTGGGCCGCTCCCTGATCCGCTGGTTGAACACCTACCTGCTGCGCAAACAGCAGGAACAGGCCGCGCCCCAGCAGCAGCGCCAGCGCCAGATCCGCTACGAGAAGGCCCTGCAGACCCTGGGCCGCCACCAGTGCCCCAGCTGCGAACGCAGCCTGCCGCGCCAGGAGGGCGCCCTGCCCAACTACTGCATGCACTGCGGCCTGCAGCTGCAGCGCCATTGCGGCGGCTGCGGCAGCCAGCACCTGGCCTGCTTCCCCTATTGCCCAAGCTGCGGCCTCGCGGCTGAGGTGGCCGAGGCTGAACCGGGGGTGGACCCAGCGGCGGTTCCATCGCCTTGATCAACCCTTCATCCACCCCCACCCTGGCCCAGCTTGAGCAGGAGGCCCGCCGGCGGGGGCTGCTGCTGCGCCTGCAGGTGGGCCGGCCGGCGGGGCTGGCCTGGGGGCTGCGGGTGGGGGTGGCCCGGCGCCGCGATGGCGCCGATGGGGCCTCGCCGCTGCAGTTGCTCGGGGAGCTCAAGGGCTGGGCCCTGCCCACCAGCAGCGGCCTGCGCCTCGACACGATGCGGGTGCAGGGCAGGGACACGGCAGCCGTGGGTCCGCTGATCTGGGCGGCCACCTTCGCCTGGGCCCTGGAGGTCACCCCCTGCCGCCAGGCCACCCTGCTGGCGATCCGCGACCAGGAGGCCCAGCACCGGCTGCTGGTGCGCTACTTCCGCCAGCTGGGCTTTCGGCCGCTGCGCGAGCTGGGCGCCGGCGCGGCCGACCTGGCACCGCGCCTGCTCTGGGGCGGCGCCGGACTGCTGATGCGCGGCGACTGCACCGAGGGCCTGGCCCGCACCGCCCGGCGGCTGGCAGGGCGAGAGCCTTTGCGGCCTTGACTAAGGTTGAACCATGCAGCTGTCGGTCCACGAGGCGAGGACCCGCCTCTTCGAGCTGCTGAAGGCCGTGGCAAGGGGCGAGCTGGTATCGATACCAATGCCTTTGCGATGGTGCGCACCGATGATCCCCGCCTGCCCCTGGAGGCGAGGGAGAGGATTGGTGGGGCCGATCGCGCCGAATTGAGTGTGATCTCGCTCTACGAAATCGGCCAGAATGTGTGGCTGGGCAAATGGCCGGAGAAGGTTCCCTTCGCCGCGGGCCTGTTGGATCGCGCCACTGCCGACGGTTTCGATCTCCTGCCCTTTCACGGTCTGCTGCCCTGTCTGCAGCGCTGCTCGACTGGGACCACAGGGACCCTTTCGACCTGATGATCGCGGTGGTGGCTCGTCAGGAGGACCTGCTCCCCATCTCGGCGGATGCCGCCTTCGATGGCCTCGGGGTCGAGCATTTCTGGGGCTGAGGGCCCAACAGTTCCATGCTGTGCGGAGTTGTCTGCTGCTCCATGACTGCTGATCGGCGCCGCCTGCGCCCGCTGCTGCCCTGAGCCGATGGGTTTCGATCCCCGCACCGGCGCCGGCGGCCGATCGCCCTCCCGGGGGGTGGTGACCAGCAATGTGGACACCCTGCTGGCCGAGAACGACGCCCTGCGCCGCGAGGTGCGCCGCCTGCGCCTGCAGCTGCAGACCCTGCAGATGGAGAGACAGCAGGGGCGACAGACCGTGACCGGCGGCGCGGCAGCCCGGGTGGAGCACTGGGGGTTCGCCATGGCCCGCCATCCCCGCTGGAAGGCCTTGCCCGTGGGGCCGCCCGGGGGACTGCGGGGGCTGGTGGAGGAGCGCGGCTCGCCGGCGCTGCCGGCGGAACTGGCCGAGGCCCTGCGCGGTCCCCACAGCCGGGTGCGCTGGGCCGTGCGCGCCGCCTTCGCCCTCCACGGCCAGCGGGCGCCGGAGTGGCTGAACGAGGCCCCGCTGCGGCTGGTGGACGACCTGCTGCGCCTCACCGCGCGCCCCGTGGATCAGCGCACCGCCGCCCTGCTCCTGCTGGGGCTGGAGCCCGGGGCCTCGCTGGCGGCGATCAAGCGGGCCTACCGGCGCCTGGCCAAGGCCCACCATCCCGACCTGGGCGGTGACGTGGAGGCCTTCCACCGCCTCGACGCGGCCTACCGGCTGCTGATCGGCTCAGAAGCGCAGGTTTAGCCCCAGGCCCGTGGCCAGGATCGAGGCGGCGTTGCGGCCACCGGGGTGCAGGATCAGCTGCAGCACCGGCTGCAGACTCAGGTGCTGGTTCAGCTGCCAGCTGTAGTTGAGCTCCAGCACGGCCTCATGGGGGTGGCGGCCGGATACCAGCTGGGGATTGAGGCGGCTGCGGCCATAGCCGATGGCCAGCACGTCCCGGGGACGACCGGGCAGCGGCCCCTGGCTCAGCCAGCCGCCTGCCAGAAACAGGGGCACCTTGTTGCTGGAGCGCTCCTGGCCGGCGTTCACCCCCAGCCACAGCCGGTTGTCGAGGCCCAGCGGCAGGGGGACGGCCGCAGTGAGGCTGCCCGTGAACGCGGCTGTGCTGCCGCCAGCGTGGTCGGAGAGCACCGCCAGGCCGCCCAGCTGCAGCAGGGGCGGCGGCAGCAGGCGCGGCACCGGGCCACCCGGGTGGGCCAGCAGCGTGTGGGCCTGTCTCCAGCCCGGCAGGCGCTGGTAGCGCCACTGCAGCAGCTGGGCGCTGCCCCGCACCTCCGCCAGTCCGGGGTTCACGCCGAACAGCCCGGCCAGCTCGTCCACCGGATCGAGCCAGAACCCGCCCAGCTGCCAGCTGCCCCACTGCCCGTCGGCACCCGGCGTCCAGCTCACCTGCAGGCCGGGGGCCACGGCCGGATTGATCGGCAAGCCGGTCACGTTCAGGTTGAGGCTGTTGTCCAGCGCCGAATGCACGTAGGCGTTCAGCACAGGCGCTGTGACCCAGTCCGGGTCGAGCGCGAACAGTCCGGCCTTCAGGGCCAGCCCACCCGTGCCGGGGCGGCGCTCCACACTCGCCTCGGTGAGCCAGAGGCCGTTGGGGCTGGCGGTGGCCTGCAGGGGGAAGGCGGCACCGATCTGCTGCCACCAGTTGGGCTGGCCGCTGAACAGGCCCAGCTCCAGGTGGCCCCGCCAGTGGTCGCCCTCCCGCCATTCGGCCAGGGGCTTGCGCAGGCCCGGGCCCAGCTGCAGATCCAGGGTGAGCTGCTGCATCCAGCTGGCGCTCTGCTCAAGGCCGCCACGGGGATTGGCCAGGGGCTGGGCCTGGAGGCGCAGCTGCAGGTCCAGCCATTCCGGTGGCTTGATCCAGCCATTCAGAGAGAACGCATTGGCGAAAGCAACATTCGCAGAAGACGAATGGGTTTCCAGAGAAGAAGACTTGGTTTCGCCACGGTGTTCCTGCGCCGCTGGTTGAGCTGGAGATGCTTCGATCGCGTTTGCTGGTTCACCGTGAATCGGTTCAGCGTGAATGGGTTGACTGGGGCTTGGCAGGGGAATGCAAGCCAGGCAGGCAACAGCGAGCCGCTTTGCCCCGCTCCAGCAAAGCTCTTGGCCGCCCCTGCCATGGCCACGCGACATAGGACGACCTGAATGGCCAATCAATGCCGCCGATTGTAGGTGTGGCAGCGCTTGCGACTGATGCGGGGCTGGATTATGCTGACTTGATTGGCAACTTCTCAATGAATGGATCGGAACTGATCAATTTCATGGTCACCACTTTTGCCTTGATGAATCCCCTCGGGGTGCTGCCGATATTCATTGCTCTCACAGCACGGGAGAACCGCGATGTTCAGCGCCTCGTGGCCCTGTTCGTGTCACTCACGGTGCTGGCGCTGCTGGTGGTCTTTCTGTTCGTTGGTGAGAGCATCCTGCAGTTTCTCGGTGTTTCGATGGATGCATTCCGCATCGCCGGCGGCATTCTCCTGTTGCTGATGGGATTGAAGATTGTGTCTGGGGATGCCGGCGATTCGGACATTCAGGACTCAGGGGCTACAGCTGCAGTGAGCGAACTACAAGAGGCGGAAACGGTGTTTCAGAAGATTGTGATTCCCCTGGCCATGCCCTTGCTGGTTGGGCCCGGAGTGATTGCCAACGTGGTGTTGTATGCCGCTAAGGATCGTGCCGATCATGACGGTGGCGCAATGCTGTTGGGCTCGTTTTTGCTCTCGGTGGTTGTGTTGGCGATCTTTCTGGCTGGTCGTTGGTTGAAAGCCGTTGTGGGCCCGATCGGGCTCAACATCCTGATGCGTGTGATGGGTTTGATGGTGGCCGCGATGGGCGTTCAGTTCATGGTCACCGGGGTGAGTCAGATTTTCATCACCCAGCTGGCCCCGGCGATTCGCTAAGCAGCAGGGTTGGCGTGGTAGCTGCTGCGCACCAGCGGACCGCTGCGCACCTGCTGGAAACCCAGCTCGCGGGCGATGGCGCCGATGCGGTCAAAGTCGTGTGGGCTCCAGTAGCGGGCCACGGGAATGTGGGCCAGCGAAGGCCGCAAGTATTGCCCCAGGGTGAGGCGCTGGCAATCCACCACCCTCAGGTCGCGCAGCGTCTGCACCACCTCCTCCTCGCTCTCCCCCAGCCCCAGCATCAGGCCGCTCTTGGTGGGGATCGCCGGCGCCAGCTCCCGGGCCGCCGCCAGCAGGCCCAGGGAGCGGCGGTAGGTGGCGCCGCGGCGCACCTCCCCCTGCAGCCGCTCCACCGTTTCCAGATTGTGGTTGAAGCACACCGGCCCAGCGGCCAGCACGGCGGCCAGCCGCTGGCGCTGGGCGGCGACGCCCGCCTGTTCCTGCCGCTGCCCGCCCCAGAAGTCTGGGGTGAGCACCTCGATCGCTGTGCCCGGGCTGCGCCGGCGGATGGCGGCCATGGCGGCGGTGAACAGGCCGGCGCCGTGGTCGGCCAGGTCGTCGCGGGCCACGGCGGTGAGCACCACGTAGGAAAGGCCCAGCACCGCCACCGCCTCGGCCACCCGCTCGGCCTCGGCGCCGTCGAGGGGCATCGGTGCCTGGCCCTTGTCCACCTGGCAGAAGGCGCAGCTGCGGGTGCAGATCGAGCCCCCCAGCAGGAAGGTGGCCGTCCCGGCGGCGTAGCACTCCGCCCGGTTCGGGCAGCGGCCCTCCTCACAGATCGTGTGCAGCCGCTGCTGCGTCACCACCGCCTGTACTGCCGCCAGGTCGGACGCCCGGCCCACCGGCCGCTGCAGCCAGGCCGGCAGCCGGTCGGCCGGGGCGATGGCGCTGTAGCGGCTGGTGGGTTGGCTGGGCATCACACGTTGGACAGTCGGCCGCCAGGATCGGCCCATTCTCAGTCGAGCCAGCGCAGATCGCGGCGCAGCTCCCGGGCCATGCGACTGTCGCCGGCGAGCAGCTCCTGAAGTTCCCTGGACGAGAGCACCAGGGCATCACAGCTGAGGGGAAGGAGCTCCAGCGGCCAGTGGCGCAGGCGCTGGTGCTGGGGGCCCTCGGCGTCCTCGTCGATCAGCAGCAGATCGAGATCGCTGCCCACGCCGGCGTCGCCCCGCCCGTAGCTGCCGAACACCCCCACGCGCCTGAGGCTCGCGCGGGCGCGGCGCTGTTCCTCGGCCCAGGTGCGCACCTCCTGGAGCACCTGGTCAGGCCTGGGCCAGCGCAGCACGGATTGCGTCAACAAGCGCACGGGCATGGCCGAGGGCGTCCTGGCTTTGCAACCGGCCGAAGTGATCGGTCGGAGCACCTTCAGGCAGGCTATCGGGATAGCGGGTGGGGATGTAGAGGGCGTCAAGCACCCGGAGCCGATCCTCCAGATCTGCCACCTCCACGGCCAGGGACTGGGCCAGCTCGGCTGGCAGGTCGCGGAAGGAGCGCCCGAGGCCATGGCCCCAGCTCTGCTGGCCATGGCGGAGGTGCAGCGCCTTGAGGGCCTTCTCCACGGCCTGATGGCAGGCGAAACAGGCCCACTCATGGTGGCCGGCACCGGCACTGAGCTGGGCCTGGGCCAGGTCGGCCTCGGCCTGATGCAGCCAGTCTGCTGAGCGATTCATCGCTGCAGTCTGGGCCAGCTGGACGGACAGTTCCAGGTCACCGGTTCCAGCCTGCAACCCTGCCGATCACTCCACCGGCCGGCGACCCTCGAGGGCGCGGGCCAAGGTGATCTCGTCCGCGTATTCCAGCTCGCTGCCCATCGGCAGGCCGTAGGCGATGCGAGTCACCGGCGCGAAGGGCCGCAGCAGGCGCGCCAGGTAGAGGCTGGTGGTGTCGCCCTCCACGCTGGGGGTGAGGGCCAGGATCACCTCCTCCACGGCCACCCCGCCCTCGGCGGCCACCCGCTGCACCAGCGGCTGGATCTGCAGCAGCTCGGGGCCGATGCCGTCCATCGGCGAGATCAGGCCGCCCAGCACGTGGTAACTGCCCTTGAACTCGCGGGTGCGCTCCATGGCCAGCAGGTCGCGGGAGTCGGCCACCACGCAGATCTGGCCAGTCTGGCGCTCCGGGTTGCGGCAGATCTCGCAGAGCGGCTCGGCGGAGAGGTGGAAGCAGCGCCGGCACTGGCCCACCTGGCTGCGGGCGGCCAGCAGGGCGTCGGCGAAGTTGCGGATCTGGTCCTCCGGCTGGCGCAGCAGGTGCAGGGCCAGGCGCTGGGCCGTGCGAGGGCCGATGCCGGGCAGCCGCTCGAACTGCTCGATCAACCGGGCCAGGGGACGGGTGTAGCCGCTCAGGACCGTGCTGCCTCTGGCGGGAATGTAGGCGCGGCGCCCAGCAGAATGGGCGCCAGCTCCCCGCCCGCCGCGCCCGTGACCGCCACGCCCGTCCGTTTCCTGCCGCCGGCAGGCCTGTTGCGCAGCCTGGTGGCGCTGGCGCTGGCCCTGCTGGTCACGGCCTGCAGCGGCACCACCGCCGGCCTGAACGGCTACCAGAGTCCGGACGGCCGCTATGCCTTCCTCTATCCCACCGGCTGGATCCGCGCCCAGGTGAGCGGCGGCCCCTCGGTGGTGTTCCACGACCTGATCAACAGCGACGAGACCCTCAGCCTGGTGATCTCGGAGGTGACCCCCGACAGCGATCTCACCAGCCTGGGCAGTCCGGTGGCGGTGGGCGAGGCCCTGCGCCGCAACGTGATCGCCCCCGAGGGCAGCGGCCGGCAGGCCGAGCTGGTGCAGGCCGATGAGCGCCAGCAGGGCGGCCGCACCTTCTACGACCTGGAGTACGCCGTGCACCTGCAGGACCGCGACCGCCACGAGCTGGCCACGGTGGTGGTGGACCGGGGCCGCCTGTACACCTTTGCCGCCAGCACCAATGAAATCCGCTGGCCCCGGGTGAAGGAGCTGTTTGGCCAGGTGGTGACCTCGTTCAACCTGTTGGTGTGACTTGAGCGCGCAAGCGGCCATCCCCGCTCCCGTTGATGTGGTGGTGATCGGCGGCGGCCTGGCGGGGGGGCTGCTGGCCCTGGAGCTGGCGGCTGCATCCTGCAAGACACCGGGCGGACTGACCGTGCAGCTTGTGGATGCCGCGAGCCCGCACCAGGCCAGCCAGTGGAGCTACGGGGCGATCGCCCCCTTCGCCGGGGGCCACTGGGCCCGGCTGCAGCGCCGCCATGGCGATCTGGGCTGGCGGCGCCGCTGGTTCCGCCCCTGGGGACCGGGCGCGCCCCTGGGCGGCCGGCTGCCCCTGCCCTGCAGCCGGGTGGAAGCCGCCGTGTTGCGCCGGCAGCTGCCCGGGGCCCTGGAGCGGGCGGGGGTGCGCCTGCGCCAGGGCCGGGTGGAGCGCCTGCTGCCGCCCGCCGCCGCCGGCCAGCCCTGGCAGCTGCAACTGGCGGGCGAGCCCGAACCCCTGGCGGCCTGCCAGGTGGTGCTGGCCGCAGGGGCCGGCAGCCGAGAGCTCTGGCCGCACCTGCCCGAGCGCCTGCGGGTGAGCTGGGCGGGGGTGCTGGAGCTGGAGCCCCAGCACGGCGGCTGGCCCTGGGCCGGGCCGCTGGCGATGCGACTGCCGGCCCGCTTCCAGCGTCTGGCCCTGGAGGCCGGAGCCGCCGGCCTGGCCGCCGAGGCCTGGCAGGTGGATCCGGGCCTGCTGCCCTGGGGCGATCACTGGCTGGCGGGGCAGATCAGCCTGGTGCGCCCAGGCCTGGCGGCCGGCGATCCCCCCGACCCTGGCCTGCAGGAGCGGCGGCTGCGCCAGGCCCTGGCGCCCTTGCTGCCGGCGCTGGCCCACTGCCCGGGCCGCTTTCAGCAGGTGCCGGTGAGCTTCTGCACGGACGGCCAGCCCCTGGTGGGCCCGGTGGTCGGGGCGCCGCCGGGCCTGTGGAGCTTTGTGGGCTTCAGTGCCGCCTTTCTGGCGGTGCCGCGGCTGGCGCCCCAGCTGGCCCGGGCAGTGCTGCAGGCGGCCGCCCAGATGCCCAATCTGTAGTACTGGTCACCAACGCAGGTGCCCCAGATGTGCTTGGTCTTTCTCTTGCAGCAGAGGGGGCTCACGCCGGCCATCCCCTCGCCCATGGCCCTTGAGAAAACGCGGCAGAGCTGCTACGGTTTTAAGAGATTTCTGGTGCACCAGCGGCAGACTTTCGACGAAGTCAGTAGTGCCAACTTTGATCAGTATTGGGGTTTTGCTTTTCCGGTCCCCGTCTGATTTGCCGGGTTGGTAATCTTTTGAGGTCATCTTTTCTGTCTCTAAAGGCAGTCAGTTGCTTCCCAGGCCCAAGAGGCCGCGTGACGCGGTTGAGACGCTTCCCTCGAGTTGCAGTCCCTGCGCACGTGCACTCGGCTGGTTGACTTCGGTCCCGCCAGTGCCTCCACGCCACCCGTGTGTCTTTCCACCGTGCAGGGACCCGAACCAGCGCTGCTATCCCGCCCACGGCGCCGCCATCCCCGCCGTGATCTTTCCTGTCCCCGCCATCCCCAGCAGGGGTTGCGCAGTGTGTCGGCCAAGCGCTTTCTGGCGGCCGGCCCGGACGGCGAGATCAAGGCCGGCCCCGTGCAGCGCGAGCGCTTCCTGCAGTGGGCCGAGCGGCAGGGCCTCACCCCCCTGGCCGACGACTGGATTGAGGCCTTCCACTGCCCCGCCTGCAACAGCGTGCTGTTCTGGCGCCTCCGGCGCGGTCCCGGCGGCGATCTCAGCCTGCACCCCCTGCCCCCTGGCGTCCTGGCCCAGCTGCAGAGGCGAGGGGCCCAGCGCTGAGCCTGATCCCCAACCTGCTGGCAATATGCATCCCTCAGAGCGCGACCAAGCACCCTTGAGCACCACTTCCAGCCCTGACTCGGCGACGGACCCATCCCGATCCCAACCCCTGCCCACCAGGCGCAAGGAGCTGGTGATCCTCACCACGGCTGGCTGGGCTCTGTTCACGGTGTTCGTGCTCACGGTGATCGGCGGGCTGCTGCCCCTTCAGCCCCGCAACCTCGCCTGGAGCCAGAACATCTCCAGGCTGATCGTGGATGCCGGCTCCCTCGCCCTGGTGGGTCTCTGCCTGGTGCGCTACGGCTCCTACCTGCGCTCCCTCGATCTTCCCAGCCGCAAATCCCTGGCCACCAGCCAGCGTGATTCTGGTCGCAGCTCCAGGGAGGCAGCGTCGTCCACCCGGACCCGATCCGCCAAGTCCCCATCATCCAGCTCATCCGGAAACCTCCTGTCCAGGTTGGGGGCCAGGATCTTCAGCGGTGCTGCACCATCGGGGTCCCGGCGCAATCCCTTTGCCGTGGATCAGCTGGTGAAGGACAAGCTCGCCATGGAGCGCAACAAGCTCTGGGTGCAGCGCATGGCGATCGCCGGGGCCCTGGGAATGCTGTTGCTCGCGCCGCTGCAGGTGGTGATATTCATCCAGGGGGCAGCGGCCCTTGATCTTCAATTCACCCAGGCCACGCTGCAGCAGCGCCAGCAGTTTGAGCAGCTGGAGGGGGCTCTGCGGGATGCGCCGGCCGAGCGCCTGCGCCAGGGCTGGTTGCAGTTGAAACGGCTAGATCCAGCCACTGCCCCGGCCACCCTGCCCGCTCCCGCCGCCCAGCTTGACGACCTGATCGCCGAGGCCAACCGCAACCGCGACAGCTCGCTGCAAGATCTGCGCCGCCAGGCAAGCGGCGCCCGGTTTGCCCTCGGCCGCGACAGCCTGCGCGTGCTGCTGGCCTCTCTGGTGTACGGCTGGGCCTTCTGGGCCTTCTTCCGCCGCGCCTGATGGGCTCCAAGCTTCTGCGGTCCCTTTCCCCTCAGTGGCGTCCCGGGCACTGGCTTCCTGTTGTAGATCAGAAGCTGCGCCGCCATGCCGGCAACCGCCGCTCTCTCTGGTTGCTGCTGGCCTGCCTGCTGTTCACCTGGAGTGCCCTGCAGCTCTACTGGGCCGATGTGGATCCCAAGTTCCAGCTGCTCAATCTGCTGATCTGGTTCGGCTGCACGATCGCCCTGGAGGACCAGCTGCCCCTGCTCTGGCCGCGGCCATCCCGGGCCTCCCAGCTGCTGGGTGGCGCGCTGATCGGCTACACCCTCTGGCGCGGCGGCTGGCTGCTCAACCAGCAGGACCGCTTCATTTACCTGATGGTGCCCCTGCTGGTGGGGGGACTGGCCCTGCTCAATCGTCCCTTCTCCCGCCTGCGCATCTTTCTGGTGCCGGGGGTGATCGGCCTGTTGTTTCCGCTGGGCTATCGCATCTCAGCTCTGCATCCCTACCTGGAGCGCCCCACCGCCCAGCTCAGTTGGCTGCTGCTCACCGCCCTCGGCTTTGAGCCCGCCCTCAGCGGCCGCGAGGTGATGCTCAGCACCGGCGGCGTGTCGATCACGGGCACCTGCACCGGCATCGACCAGATCGTGGTGAGCCTGGTGGTAGTGCTCATCTTCCTGATGGTGTTTCCCCTGCGCAGCTGGCTGCACCGCCTTCTGGCCGTGGCGATCGCGCTGGTGTCAGCTGTGCTGGTGAATGCGGTGCGCATTGCCCTGTTGGCCCTGCTGGTGGCCGTGCCCGCGGACTGGGGCGAGCAGGGCTTCGACTTCTTCCATGATTCCTACGGCAGCCTGGTGTTCTCCCTGATCGCCGTGTTCATCCTGGGCTGGGGGTACACCAAGCTGATCGACCGGGAGCTCGCCAGCAGGGGCCTGGCGGCTGGCTCCCCAGGATCCCCCTCAAGCCCCAACGAGCTGGTCTGACCGTTGCTCCGCCACATCAGCCCCACCCCTTCACGCCTCCAGACCCGCCTGGTGCTGGGCGCTCTCTCCAGCCTGGCGCTGCTGGCCACGCTCCAGCCTCTCCTGCTGCCCCGCCAGCCCCGGCTGCCCCAGCTGCCCGTCGATCTCCCCTTGCCGCAAGGCTGGCGGGTTCTCTCCAGCTCCAGCTCAAGCCCCTCCCCGGCCCTGCCGAAACCGCGCCAGCCCCGGGGCTATCGGCCCCTGTTCAGCCCCCTGGCCGTCGGCACGGGCACGGTCCTTGAGGGTCCGGCTGGTGCCCAGGTGCGGCTCACGCCCATGGCCAGTTGGGCCGCCTCCGCGCTGGATCCCGCCAGTCTTTCCCCAGCTCAGGCTGGCTCCGGCTCCTCGAGTCCCGCGAGCTGCCTCACAGCCAGGGGCACCTTGCAGTCAGACCGGGATGCGCTCACCGAGCTGCCGCTGAAGCCCGAGCCCCTGCCCCGAGCTCAGAAGGCTCTCGCCACCCTGCTACCCACCCCGGATCGCAGTTTCAACTGCCTGCTGGTCAGCACCAACCGTCCCCAGCTGTTGAAGCAGTCCGCCAGCAGCCAGCCCCTCTGGCCTGCCCTTAGCCGTGCGGTGCGCTGGCCGCCCCCCCCGGGCCACTGACTCTCAGGCTGCTTGCTCAGGCTGCTTTGCTCAAGCCCCAGGTTCCTCAGTCCCCGTTGCCCCGTCCGCTCGCCCCCACCTCCGGCTCGCCGCGCAGTGCCACCCAGGAGATCCCCCCCCCACCGCAGAGCGAGATCCGCCCGGTGGTGGTGATCCCCCTCTACAAGCTGGAGCTGTCAGCTCTGGAGTGGGCGAGCTTGGCCTCGATCACCTCGGTGCTGGCCCTCCACCCAATCGCCATCCTGGCTCCGCGGCGCCTCGCCCCCCTGCTCGGCGACTGGCTGGCGGCCCGGCTTGATCTCGCCGCTCTGCATCTGCAGCTCCATCTGGTGGACGATCACTGGCTGGCCGATGTGCCCGCCTACAACCACCTGATGCTGCAGCCCTGGTTCTACGAGCACTACCAGGGGTACAGCCATCTGTTGATCGCCCAGCTCGACAGCTATGTGTTCCGGGACGAGCTCCTGCTCTGGTGCCGCCAGCCCTACGCCTATCTCGGGGCGCCGATCTACCCCGAGGGTGCGGCCTACGGCGAGGCGGGCTGCCAGGCCGTGGGCTGTGGCGGGTTTTCCCTGCGTGCGCTGGCGGCCTTCCGCCAGGCCTTTGCCCGCAATCCCCGGCTGGTGGGACTGGCCGACCTGCCCAGCGTGATCCGCGGCTACAACCTGCGCGGCGCCGGGGTGCGGCTGCTGCGCCTGCTGCGGCTGCTGCTCAGCGGCGACTGCCGGCTGCGCCAGCGCCACAACCTGGTGCAGCGGCGGCTTGGCCTGAACGAAGACGTGATCTTTGGAGCGGTGTTGCCCAGGCTGCTGCCCTGGTTCACGGTTCCCGACTACGCCACGGCCTGCCGCTTCTGCCTGGATCGCTACGTGGAGCGCGATCTGGCCGCCCAGGCAGGCCTGCCCTTTGGAGCCCACGGCTGGTTCAAGGAGCCCGCCGCCGTTGCTGTCTGGCGCGCCCACATCCCTGCGCTGCAGGCCTGACCCTCCACCAGAATCCAGCCCATCACCCACCCAGCCACCCTGCCGTTCAGTCCGCGCTGCTTTCGGGGCATCCGCCACATCGCCACCCTGGTGGGCCGCCGCAATGCCCTGCGGCTGCTGGGGGCCCGGCTGGCCGGCGCCCGCACCGCCCCGCTGGACACCCCGGCCGGGAAGTTGCTTGTGCGCAGCTGGGGCACGGATGTGCTGATGGTGGCCGACGTTCTCTTCCGCGGCGACTACGCCTTTCCCTTCCCCCTGCTGGAGGATCACCGGCCAGGGGAGCGCCCGCCGCTGATCGTGGATGCCGGTGCCAACGTGGGCAGCGCCACCCGCTATTTCCTGCAGCGCTTTCCGGCTGCCACGGTGGTGGCCATCGAACCCGACCCCGGCAACTTCGCCCTGCTGGAGGCCAACTGCTCAGCCCATCCCCGGGCGGTGCTGATCAACCGGGCCCTCTGGCCCGAGTCCACCCGCCTGGCGCTCGACCATTCCCTCGCTGCCGAGTGCGCTGTGCGCACCCACCTGCCCACCAGCCCCAGCTCCCCAACCAGTTCATCCACCTGCTCCCCAGCCACCTGTCACACCCTCACCATGCAGGAGCTGATGGCCAGCCACGGCCCGGTGGATCTGCTCAAGCTGGACATCGAGGGAGCAGAGGCCCAGCTGTTCGCGCCGGGGCGGGACCTGAGCTGGCTGGAGCAGGTGGCCTCGATCGTGATCGAGCTGCACGACCGCTACGAGCCGGGCTGCTCCCGGCACTTCTGGGCAGCGGTGGGCGATTTCCCTGTTGAGGCCTGTCGCGGCGAGAATCTCTATGTCTCGCGCCGCGGGGCCTGAGGCCCGGCCCGTGCCGCGCCTGCGTCACGACCTGCCGCGGCTCTGGCGGCACCTCAACCGCCGGCGCCGCTGGCAGCTGGCGGGGGTGCTGGCCCTGCTGCTGCTCAGTTCCCTGGCGGAGATGTTCAGCCTGGGGGCGGCGCTGCCGTTTCTGGCCGTGCTGGCTGAACCCCAGCGGCTCTGGGGCACGGCCAAGGTGCAGATGCTGGCGGGTTGGCTGGGCTGGCAGCAGCCCGGGGATCTGGTGCTGCCGTTCTGCCTGCTGTTCGCCCTGGCGGCCCTACTGGCCGGCCTGTTGCGGCTGCTGGCGCTCTGGGCCTCCAGCGGCCTGGTGCAGGCCATCGGTTCCGACCTGAGCGCGGAGATCTACCGCCGCACCCTGCACCAGCCCTACGCCCTGCTGCTGCAGCGGCGCAGCAGCGACCTGATCAGCGCCGTGGCCAATGAGGTGGACCAGGTGGTGAATGGGCTGGGCGGCCTGTTGCAACTGTGCAGCGGCGGCCTGGTGGGCCTGGCCCTAGCCGGGGTGCTGCTGGTGCTCAATCCCCGGGTCACGCTGGTGATGGCGGCCGTGCTGGCGGGGGGCTACGGCCTGCTGCTGCTGCTCAGCCGCCGCCGCCTGCAGCGGCTGGGGGCGGCGATGCGCGCCGATGAGGCGGAGCGGATCCGCTGCCTGCAGGAGGGGCTGGGCTCGATCCGGGATGTGATTCTCGACGGCAGCCAGGCCACCTACAGCCGCGTCTACGGCCAGGCCGACCGGCGCCTGCGCCGCCACCGGGGCCAGGGGGAGGTGATCGCCCTGGCGCCCCGCTACGTGATGGAGGGGGTGGGCCTGGCGTTGATCGCCCTGGCCTCCCTCCAGCTCACCGCCAGCCGCACCGGCGTGCTGGGCGCCCTACCCCTGCTCGGTGCCCTAGCCCTCGGCGCCCAGCGCCTGCTGCCCACCCTGCAGCTGATCTACGCCAACTGGACGGGCCTGCGCCTGCACCAGCCCGCCCTGCACTCCGTGCTGGCCTACCTCGACCAGCCGATCCCCGACCCCCACCCCGAGCCAACCCAACCTCCACCAGCCCCGCCCCAGAACCCGGCCCCGCCCCAGAACCCAGCCCCGCCCTTCCAGGCAGCCCTGCAGTTGCGCGATGCCAGCTACCGCTACGCCCCGGAGCAGCCCTGGGTGTTGCGCCACGCGGAGCTCACCATCCGCCCCGGCGAGCGGGTGGGCATCGTCGGCCGCACCGGCAGTGGCAAGAGCACCCTGGTCGACCTGCTGATGGGCCTGCTCGAGCCCACGGCCGGCGAGCTGCTGGTGGATGGGGAGCCCCTGCGCGGCGAGCGACTGCGGCGCTGGCGCAGTGGCATCGCCCACGTGCCCCAGAGCGTGTTCCTGCTCGACGGCACCATCGCCGAGAACATCGCCTTCGGCTTGCCGGCCCGCCAGGTTGACTGGCCCCGCCTGGAGGCGGCGGCTGAGCGGGCCCTGCTGGCGGATGTGCTGCGCAGCCTGCCCCAGGGCCTGCACACGCCGGTGGGGGAGCGGGGCGTGCGCCTGAGCGGTGGCCAGCGCCAGCGCATCGGCCTGGCCCGGGCCCTCTACCGGCAGGCGGCGGTGCTGGTGCTCGACGAGGCCACCAGCGCCCTCGACACCGCCACTGAAGCCCAGGTGCTGGCGTCCATCGCCGCCCTCGGTGCCCAGGTCACCGTGCTGATGATCGCCCACCGCGCCAGCAGCCTGGTGGGCTGCCAGCGCCTGATCCGCATCGCCCACGGCCAGGCCCACCCCGAGCGCCAACCATGAGCTCCAACCATGAGCTCCAACCATGAGCTCCAACCATGAGCCGCCGCGAGCTCGACCACCGACGCGCCACCACCCCACCCCACACCACAGCTGGTGTCATTAGCCTCTCAAAAGCGAACATCAGCCTGAGGGCCCAGGCATGACTTCCCCCTGCGCCGCCGGGCATCCCAGCCCGACGAGCCGCTGAGCCTCCGGTCGCCAACGAGCTCACGCTCAACCGGGCGCCTCACGGGCTGGAGCCCCAGGGAGATGGTGCTGACACCTCTCAGATATCGGTTTCAGATCCGGTTTACGCGGGTTGCTCAGCTCGATGCTGGCGTGCACCTCGCCCATGGCGTCGCGGCGTGATGGGACGAGGCCTCAACGCTATCGGCAGCGCCAGCCTGGACTCCGTGAAACCGCGGAACCCTGCGGCCCCTCACAGCCGCCACCGCCGCTCCAGACTGCCGCGACTTCAAGCCGATGGGTTTGGCCATCAGTTACACACTTTCGCTTGCGGACGCTTCGCCAGAGGAAGCGCGCCGCAGGATCGTCGCCCTGCATCAGGGTGCAGCGCGGCTGGGACTGCCGGAGCTGGGGCCCTTGATTGAATTGCAAGGCGAGGGCATCTGCCGCACGGATGCTGATGATCCCCTGTTCTGCGTCAAACAGGGCGCCATGACAGTCGAGGACTACGACGCCTTTTTCAGGAACCGCCAGGCGATCCCCAGTTGCCGCCAGCTGGTTGGTTTTACTGCCTTCCCGGGTGAAGGAAGCCATCACTGCTCCTTCGGGCTGGCCATCCATGCCGAGGGATCGCAACAGTGGCACTGGTATGACTTCTGTAAAACCCAGTACGCCAGCAGCCCAGAAAACGGTGGCCTGGCTCATTTTATTCGCTGCCATCAGCGGGTACTGGCATTGTTGGATCTGTGTGATGAGCTGGGCATCCTGGCCGATGCCTGTGCCCCCTCGGGCTATCGCGATCACCGCAATCTTGAGCAACTTGTGTCTTGCGTGAGCGACGCCAACGTGTTCACCGCTGCCGCCATCGGCGGCCTGAAGGATGCGCTCGAAACGCACGGCTACAGCGCTGAGGCGCCCATCCTCAAGCGTGCTGACTTTGAGCATCTCGAGGCGCAGGGACGCCTGCAACCCCCGCCACCAGCCAGCCCCAACTGAACGGCGCTCCAGCAGCCGCTGCAGCCTCCGCCGCGAACAAGGCCCTGCTCCCACCAGGCCCCGCCCGGGTCGCAGCCCCGCCCCAACCCCCATCACCCTGTTCGCCAGCCAGCGCCCTTGTCGTGCCATGGCTTGGGCGTCATGGCTTGGGCGTCATGGGGCGGTGGCATTACAATGTGGTGCATGAATAACCGTTCGCTCACCATTCGCCTGGACGAGGAGCTGGAGCAGGGGCTGGATGCTGCCTGCGCCCAAACCGGCCGGTCCCGCGGCGAAATCGTGCGCGATGCGCTGAGGCGCCAGCTGCAGCTGATGCGCTTCGAGCACCTACGGCGCCAGGCTCTGCCCTTTGGGGAGGCAGCCGGCTGGCTCACGGATGACGACGTGTTTGCGTCTGTCTCGTGAGACGACCTGCTCGTTTTCTTCGACACCAACGTGCTGGTGAGTGCCTTTCTGGCGCGTGGACTCTGCGCCGATCTGCTGCGCCTGGTGCTCACCGAGCACACCCTGGTCACCAGCGAGGTGGTGCTGGCTGAGTTGCGTGACGTGCTCAGCCGCAAGGGTCGCCTGCCCCCTCAGCAAATCAACGCCATCGAGGCGTTCCTGCGCGAGCACCCTGTAGGCCCCTGTCCAGCCCAGACCCTTGAGCTGGGCCTGGTGGATGGAGACGACGAGTGGGTGCTGGCCAGTGCCGTGCTCGCCCAGACCAACCTGTTCGTGACTGGCGATCAAGGCGTGCTCGCCAGCAGCAAACCACCCCTACCGTTGGTCAACCCCCGGGGCTGCTGGGAGCAGTTGCGCGGCGCTGGTTGATCGGCGCTCCATCTCAGACCGGTTCGATGGTCATCACGTCATTCACCAAGCGCACGTTGTTTGGGCAAGTGAATCGAAAACGCCCCATGACGAGCTGGGTCGCCACCTCTTAAATCCAGGCTGTGCAGCTGGAGCAACCGGAAGCCCTGGCCAACGCCCTGCTCGACTTCACGGGCCAAGCCGACCTTGCTACCTGGCTGGGCGCCAACACCTGAGCACACCACACCAGATCTGGTGTCGCCAATGTCTCAAAAGCGAACAACAGCCTGAGGTCCCAGGAGGGACTCCCCCTGCGTCGCCAGGCACCCCAGCCCGATCGAACCACTCAGCTCCTGCGCTTTTCAGCTCCTGCGCTTCTCAGCTCCTGCCCTGTAGCCGAAGGCTTCCGTTCGGCATGGCTCCAGCAAGCCCTCGCTACGCTGAACCCAGTGCAGGCCTGGCAGGATGACCCTCACCACCAGCCCAGCCACAGCTCACGGCCCGTGGGCAGCCAGCTTGGATGCCCTGGCGCCTCTGCGCCTGCCTCCGGATCTGCATCTCACACCGGAGCAGTTCGAACTGGTGTGCGCCGAGAACCGTGATGCAGTGCTTGAGCTGGCCGCCGATGGCCGTGTCATTGCGATGACGCCCACCGGCAGCGAGACCGGAGCCCGCAATGGTGAGCTGCTCTTTCTGCTCAAGCTCTACACCAAGCGTGTGGGGGGATGGAAAGTCTTTGACAGTTCAACGGGTTTTCTGCTGCCCGATGGCTCGGTGCTCAGCCCCGACGCGTCCCTGGTAGGCCTGGATCGCTGGCAGGCCCTCAGCACGGCAGAGCGCCGCAGCTTCGCGCCGCTCTGCCCCGACCTGGTGGTGGAACTCGCCAGCCCCAGCGATGAAGGGCCCCGGGGCGTGAGTGCCTTGCGCCAAAAAATGGCCTGCTATCAGGCCAACGGCGCCCGGCTGGGTTGGTTGCTGCTGCCCCATCAGCAGGCCGTGGACGTGTGGCCCGCCAGTGGCGCCCCGCAACGCCTGGAGCAGATTGATGTGCTGGAGGCCACGCCGGACTTTCCCGGGTTGCAGTTGCAGCTGGCCGAGATCTGGGCGGGTTAAGCGCAAGGGGGGGCACCCTGGGCGGCTCCGTCCTGCTGCTGCGGATGCTGCTGCTGCTGATGTGGATGGTGGTCCGGCTGGCGATGCCGATCCTGATCGAGCGGATGAGCGCCTGAACCCAACCCACACCACACCTGGTGTGGGCAACATCGCAAAAGCGAACCAATCCCTGAGCGCGCCAGAGCGATTTCCCCCTGAGCCGCCATAAGCACCAGGCTGCGCACGGCCCGCCTCCCCGACATCATTCGCCAGGCCATCGAGTACTCCCTCGACGACATCGAGGATCTGCGCTGCGGCGTGGCAGCCCTGAAGGACCCTGCCGACCCTGTTCTCGACTGGGTTGAGGTGCGCGTAGCCGCAGGCTTCTCGCGAAGCGAGTAGCGCTGCTCGCTGGGGATGCTGGTCGCTGAGTAACAGCCGCTCAGCCGCCAAGGCACTCGCCGCGATCCCCAAGGCCGATCGCCTGCGGCTGGTTGAGTCGATCGACCTGCTCTGGGACATCCCTGCTGCCGGCTCTGCCCTCAAGGGTGAATTTGGAGGATTGCGCCGCTTACGGGTGGGCCACTACCGTCTGGTCTACGAATGGCAGCGCAGCGACCTGGTGATCCTGGTGGTGCGCATCGACCATCGCCGTGAGGTTGATCGCTGACACGTCTCAGATCTGGTCTGGTGCCTTCCCAGGCTGCCGCGAGTTGTGAGCTGCCCGCTTCACCAGGGCATGGGGGGTGGTCGGATGGCGTGGGTCGGGTTCCAGTTGCTGGCGCGAGGGATGGATGGTGAGGTCCATGTCCTCCATGGGAACCGCCCCCAGCAGGACGTCATCGCCAAGCACCAGTGCCCCTACGAAGCAGAGGCGGTCCTGGAAGGTCACCTTCACTGGTCCGACGTAGGGAACGCGCATCGTGCGGCCATCGGCCACAGTGACCTCCCGTTCCGATTGCTGCTCCAGCTTCAGCGCCACCGCCATGGCTTCCGGGATGCAGAGCATCAAGGCGCCGCTGTCTGCGAGGGCCTGGGTGGTGATCGGTTTCAGATCCGGTTCACGCGGATTGCTCAGCTCGATGCTGGCCTGGACGTAGCCCATGGCGTCGCGGCGTGATGGGACGAGGCCTCAACGCTATCGGCGGCGAACCAGCCTGGACTCCGTGAAACCACGGAAGCCTGCGGCCCAGCTCACGCCAGCAGCGCAGGCTGTGTAACCCTCCGCCAACTCAACCGCCGCTGCGGCCCTCGCAGCGACACCACCACCGCCCAGATCCAGGCCTTGCCAGCGAATCAGTTGGAAGCCCTGGCCGTAGGCGAAGCCTTCTCCGCAGGAGTGGCCCTGCTCGATTTCACGGGCCCGGCCGCAGTCGCCTTAGCATGTGCTGACCATGCACAGACCATCGTGGCAGCCGGAAAGAGTTCGCAGCATCCCCCAGAGCGAGCCACAGAGCGGGTGGCCGTGTTGATGACACCCACAGAAAAGGCTGCCTATGCCGATCGGGCCCACAGCCTTGGCCTTTCACTCGGGCAGTTTTTCCGTGAGGCGGGGGCGGCATACACCCACCGCAACGCTGAATCGGAAACGCGCTCCCTCGCGCAAGCGGAAGCCCTGGAAGCAGCCCTCATGCAGCTGGAACTCAGCACCAGCCGCACCGAGCAAACCCTGGATGCGGCCCTGGCCGAGGTGAGAGCGGCCCTGGGCGCTCAGCCATGAGCGTCACAGACCGGATGCTCTCGGCTCTCACCACCGTGATCCGGATGAACGACAAGGTGGAAGAGATGGCCGGGCTGATGAAGGAGCAGCAACGCCGCCTCGACAACCTCCAGGGCCGGGTGATCCGTCTGGAAACGGTGCTCGACCTGGCCCTGCACCGATCGTCAGGGGCTTCCGGTCTGCTGCTGGAAGCGGATGGCCACCCAGCCGACTCCTGACCGCAGCAATCCCCGAACGCCTGGCAGCCGCCCCTCAGCAGGTGGTACACCCCCAGCTCCTGCCCTGATCCCGCTCCCGGAACCCACACCACATCTGGTGTCGCCAAGACCTCAACAGCGAACAATGGCCTGAGGCGCCAGGAGTGACGTCACCCTGAGCCACCAGGAACCCCAGCCCGAACGAGCCGCTGAGCCCCCTGCTGCCAACGGGGCTGCACACGCACCAGGCCTCTCACGGGCTTCACCCCTTCCTCTTCCACCGGCAAGCCGACTGCCATTTCTGGCTAAGCTGGCCAGGAATGGCAGTCGATGGACGTGCAGGTGAACATGCTCGATGCCAAGAGCCAGCTGTCGCGGCTGGTGAAGGCAGCCCTGGCCGGGGAAGAGGTGATCATTGCCAGCCATGGCAAGGCCCAGGTGAAGTTGGTGCCGTGTGCGTCGGCCGCCGGTTTGAAGCAGTTGGGCGCTCTGGCAGCAGCCTCGCCCGACCATCTGGCCAGCCAGGTGGACGCCGCCTTCACTGAGGCGGTGGATCAGCAGGTGGCGGACCTGTTCAACAGCTGATGAGGCTGTTGCTCGACACCCAGGTGATGCTCTGGTGGCTCCTCGACGATCCACGGCTGGGCATGCAAACACGAGCTTTGTTGGCCGTCAGCCCCTGCCTGCTGTCGGTCGCCAGCATCTGGGAGGTGGCGATCAAGCACCGCCTCGGCAAGTTGGATGTAACACCGGCCGTCTTCCGCGATCAGAGTCTTGCCTCCGGTGCTGTGCTCCTGCCGGTACTTGATGTGCATGTGATTGAAACCGCCCAGCTGCCCCTCGTGCATCACGACCCTTTTGATCGCCTGTTGATTGCCCAGGCGCGGGTTGAGGGGCTGATGGCCGTCTCATCCGATGGTCACTGGCCTGGCTACGACGTGTCCCTGCACCGCGTCTGAGCACCTTCCTCCCTGAGCCGTAATGGCGCCGGCCGACCAAGCCTGGTGTAGCTACGATAAGAGTTGTAGCTACGATAAAAATAGTTAGGGTTGATGGGATGATGACACCTGCTGGCAGCAATGCAGCAAGTACGGCCGATCGGGTGCCGCCAGGTGAACCGTTCACCTATTGGCGAGAACCCGACGGTGACTTTCTGGGTTTTCTGAATGCATACCCTGATCATTGGATGCAAGGTGATGATCTCGAAGATGTGAAAGACCAGTTGCTAGAACTTTATCATGAGTTTTGAAAAGACGACCTGCCCGGAATCCGCAAGGTCGGCTCACTTGTGATGGCTTGAAACGAACTGACTTGATCAGAGATTTGGATCAATCTGGTTGCGTGCCAGCGCTGCTGCCGTTGAATACCGATCGCGTGGATCTACCGCGTCGTCCAGAACGGGCCAGGGGTTCTGGCTGCAGGAGCGCTGTGAAGGTCCTACGCTGCATCCAAGGCTGGAAGCCCTGAATGATTGGGGTCTGACCCCTTGCCGTGATCCAGCAGCTGGGGGCCAACTTCCAGCATGCCGAGCTGGACATCCGCGCCCGGCCGGGGGTGCTGACCCTGCTGGCCGAGCTGAAGTCCACGACGATCGTGCACACGGCGGCCCAGCCCAGCACCTACGCGGTGGGCACGCTCAACCTGCTGGAGGCCACGCGCCAGAGCTGCCCCGAGAGCCCGTTCGTGCACCTCTCCACCAACAAGGTGTAGGGCGACCGGCCCAACAGCATCCCGTTGAAGGAACTGGAGTGCCGCTCGGCCCGAGCACCCCGGCTCAACCCGCTCACGCCGCTGATCCTCAATGCCCGCGCTTGGTTCACCGGCCAGCCGCCGCAGCTGCTGGGCGATTGGGCGTTGGCGGTAGGCGGCTCCGCGGTGCTGCTGCTGCTGCTGGTGTGGATGGTGTATCGGCTGGCGATGCCGATCCTGATCGAGCGGATGAGTGCCTGAGGCACGGGAACGAGCCCGAACTCAGGATCTCTGCAGTACTGTTACTGGTACTAGACTGGAATGTCCAGCGATCGCTGTGCCATGGATCAGCGGAACGCCCTCACCTCAGCTGAGCTCAAACGCCGTGGGATCGCAGCGATTGAGCAGGCGCTGCAGCATGGCCCTGTCCATTTGTTGAAGCGCAACCGATCGGCTGCTGTGGTGCTGAGTGAACAGCACTATCGCCAGTTGCAGTTGCAGGCATCACGCGCTCTTGGGGCCGAAGCATCGGCGTTGCAGTGGCTGCTGGCCCTGCCGCCATCCACGACTCCGCGCAGTAAGGCTGAGATCGATGCGGAGCTGGCAACAGAGCGAAACTGGTGATTGCCTTCCTGGATGCCAGCGCCCTGATCTATCTGGTGGATGGTGAGGCCCCATGGGCCACAGCCACCCAGGCAACCCTGCAGCAGCTTGCCGCCCAGTCACCTGATCTCGCCCTGGCCGTGAGCCGCCTCAGCCTGCTGGAGTGTCGGGTGGCTCCGTTGCGGCGGAGCGATCAAGCCAGCCTGGATCGTTTTGAGGCGTTGTTTGCCCAGCCGGATCTGCTGGTTGTGGAGATCAGCGCCTCTGTGGTGGAGCTGGCGACGCAGTTGCGCGCCAACCATGGGCTGCGCACACCCGATGCATTGCAGGCGGCTTGCTGCCTGCAACTGGGGCCTGATGCCGTGATGATCACGGGTGATGCCAGCTTTCAACGCGTCCAGGCGTTGCAGGTGCGCCTGATTGCCTGCTCCTGATGGCCCGACCTGGCGACCTGGCTGGCCGCCAACACCTGACCTGAACCACCAGCGCCTGAGGACCTGCCCCCGCAGATCCTGATCGAGCGGATGCGCCTGAACCCAGGCCGCTTGTCAATTGGAGCTATGCTTGCCTCAAATGACGCCGCCCTGAGGGGGTCGCCCATGGCTGTCGCTGCTCCAGCTGGCTTCCAGGAGAGTGACCTCGTGCCGTCGTTCTGGCAGCGCATCTCCGAGCTGGTCAGCCTGGATGAGCAGCAGCGCCTGGCGGCGATCGAGCAAGGCTGGAGCAGCAGCTGGCTTGTGGCCCTGCGTCAGCACCTGCACCTCAAGCCAGCGGAGCTGGAGCCGTTGATCGCCCTCTCGGAGGCAACGATGGCGCGGCGGTGCCGAGAGGGGTCGATGCTCGATCTGGTGGCGTCCGAGCGGCTGGATCGGCTGATGGAGGTGATCAGCCTGGCCTATGGGGTGTTTGAGCAACCAGCAAGCACAGAAGCTTGGCTCAAGGCACCGCATCCACTGCTGCACCAGGCGTCCCCGCTCCAACACTGCCGCACGGCGATCGGGGCCGGCCAGGTGCGGCGGCTGTTGCGGGCTCTGGAGCAGGGCGCACCGGTTTGATGCGCGCGTGGCGGCTGAGCAAGTCCCGCTTCGCCGGCGATCTCACGGGCCAGGGTGCTGCCCGCGATGGGCAGCGGTGGAACCAGCCCGGCCAGCGTGCGCTCTACCTGGGGCTGACGCCCGAGATCACGGTGCTGGAGGTGCTGGTGCATCTCAACGGTGTGCTCAGCGCCCCGCTGGTGCTGTGCAGGTACGAGGTGCCAGACACGCCGGGCCTGATCAATGAGCCCGATCCCACAGCTCTGCCGGAGGGCTGGAACGCCATCCCCCACGGCCAGGCCAGCGCTGGTTTTGGTGGCGACTGGCTGCGGACCGGGCTGCAGCTGGGGCTGGTGCTGCCCTCGGTGGTGGTGCCCCAGGCCCGCAACCTGCTGCTCAACCCGTTGCACCCAGCCATGGCGCAGGTGGCACTGGTGCATCAGGAGCCGTTCCAGCTGGATCAACGGCTGATCTGAGCGACGTTCTGGTCAACGTCGACACCCTGAGCAAGCTGTTTTGCCGCAGAGCAGCGCCGATGTGCAGCTGCGGCCGGAGGAGTTCTGGGCGCTGAAAAATGTGAGCTTCTCTGACACCCCACACACCACATCTGGTGTCGCCAATGCCCCAAAAGCGAACAATGGCCTGAGGCGCCAGGATTGACTTCCCCCTGAGCCACCCGGCTCCCCAGCCCGAACGAACTGCTCAGCCTCTACTGGCTGGCCGAGTGCCACCAAGCAGGTGAAGCGGCCGTGACCCCCCGGCTGCTCCTCAACCGCCGCTGCGGCCCCCTCACAGGCGCCACCACCGCCCAGATCCAGGCCCTGCCCCTGCAGCAACTGGAAGTCCTGGCCGTAGGCGAAGCCTTCTCCGCAGGATTGGCCCTGCTGCTGGTCACGGGCATCCGCCAGTTCCGGCGGATGGAGAAGCGGTTTGCGGATGTGATCTGAGCGTGTGTCACCCGAGCCCCACCCCACACCACCAACCCAACCCAGTTGGCTTTGTCCTGATCAGTGCGCCATACTGACAAAGCCAACACTCCCAGCATGTTCGAGGTGGCCGCCATGGCTGTTCAGGACTCGGGACCTGCATCTGGGCTGGCGGGCGATCCCCAGGCGTACGCGCTGTTGCGGCGCGTGAACCAGCTGGTGCTGAGCAAGCTGGCCTTGCCAGGGGGGGCTGTGCAGACCATGAGCCATCGGCCGCTTCCCGTGGTCCTTGACGACCTCAGCCTGCTCACGGAGCTGGTGATCGAGGCCTGGCGCCTGGAACCCACGCCGCCACCTCGGCAGGCGCTGCTGCGGCTGCGGGGCGAGCAGGCCCTCTCCCAGCTGCTCCAATCCAGCGGCGGCAGCCTCAGTTCGGCAGAGGTGCAGCAACTGCTCGGGCTGAGTGGTGAAGGCGTGCGCAAGCGGCGCGATCGGAAGCGGTTGCTCGGTTGGCGCCATGGCAAACACACCGTGTATCCGGCCTTTCAGTTCGACCTGGCCAGTGGGCGGGTGTGGCCAGCCCTGGAAGCGGTGTTGCCCCTGCTCGACACCGACAGCGGCCCGGCCCAGGTGCGCTTTCTGCTGAGCCCTGACCCTGAGCTGGGCGACACCCCGGCCGCTCTGCTGTGTCGAGCAGAACCGCTGGCCTTGGAGGAGGTGAGCCGCCAGGCGCGCCAGTTTGGCTGCCAACTGGCCCGCTGAGGTGCCCCTGCCGCTGCCGCCGCCGCATCAGGCTCAAGGGCTGCGGCTGCTGCGAATTGCTGCCGGTCGTCAGTGGATTCGGATCCATCGCTGCCACCACCCCAGTGCGCTGCACTGGGGACGCCAGGGGCAGGGCCGCTGGAATGCACCGGATGCCGCCTTTGGCGTGCTCTATGTGGCGGGCGATCTGGAGACGGCTTTTGCCGAAACCTTTGGCCATCAGGTGATGGCCAGCCACCTGCCAGCGGCCGTGAAGTTCCTCAGCCGCCAGGAACTGGAAGAACGCTGCATCGCCAGGATCACGGCTCGCCGTGATCTGCAGGTGTTGGATCTCAGGGGTCCGGCCCTGGCCCGCTTAAACCTGGATGCCCAGCTGCTCAGCAGCCGCGAGCAGTTGTCAGTGTGCCAGGCCTGGTCGCGCTGGTGGCACGATGCCGCTGAGCAACCCGATGGGCTGCTCTATCCCTCGCGCCTGTTGCCCCGTGGCACCAACCTGGCGCTCTACGAGCGCTGCGCCGATGCCTGGCAGGAGGAGCACCTCGGGGATCTGATGCATTGGCCTGCCACCACCCCAGAACCCGCCGTGTTGGAGATCCTCGATGCCCACGGCTGGGGCTTGGTGGGATGAGCAAGCACCTTGCACCAGGAGCCCTTCCAGCTGGATCAACGCCTGAGCTGAGCGACGTTCTGATCAACGTCGACAACGTGAGCAAGCGGTTCTGCCGCAGCCTCAAGCGTTCGCTCTGGACTGGCCTGCAGGCCCTGCTCCTGATCACGGGCATCCGCCAGTTCCGGCGCATGGAAAAGCGCTTTGCAGATGTGATCTGACGTCGGAGCACGCCAGTAAGGCATTCCTGCCTTACGCTGGCTGTGTTGGCGCCGTCTCGCCATGACAAAACGATCCGCTGTATCGCTCACGGTGACCAGCAAGGGCCAGGTGACCCTGCGCAAGGAACTGCTGGCCCATCTCGGCGTTCAGCCAGGCCAGCGCATCGATGTGGAGGTGCTGCCGGGAGGGCGGCTGGAGCTCCATGCCGAGCAGGCCACCGGCAGCATCCATGGCTTCATCGGCCTGCTGGCAGGGCGCAGCGCCCGCCGGGCGAGCCTGGAGGAGTTGAACGAGGCTGCGGCCTCCGGCTGGTCAGGCCTTCGCGCCAGCAACCTTCCCACCACAAACCTGCCCACCACCAACCCGTGAGGATCACCGCCGACACCAATGTGCTGGTGCGGGCCCTGGTGCAGGACGATCCTGAGCAGGCCAGGGCAGCAACCGATCTGCTGGAGCAGGCAGAGCTGATCGCGATCCCCGTGCCGGTGCTGTGCGAGTTGGTGTGGGTGTTGCGGCGGGTGTATGGCTTCGCGGCGAGCGACTGCGCCACCTGTATCGAAGCGCTGATGGGCAGCAGCGGCGTGGCTGTGGATCGGCAGCCTGTTCGTGCCGGGCTGAAGCTTCTCTCGGCGGGGGGCGACTTTGCTGATGGGGTGATCGCCTATGGCGGCCGAGCGCTGGGCAGCGAGCAGCTGGCCACGTTTGATCGGGAGGCAGCGCGGCTGCTGTCTGCCGCTGGCGAGCCGGTGCTGCTGCTCTGAGCACCACACCACCCACACCAGATCTGGTGTCCCCAACCCCGGATGCCCTGATCAGGCAATGCCGCTAGGCTGAAATCCCGCATTGCGGAGCAATGCAAGGCCCCCGGCGCGAGGGGCTCACGGTGTCGACCCGAGACCAGATCACATTGCCCGCCGAAATGCGCAGGCACATAGGCATCGAACCGGGTGGCGCGGTGATCGTGGAAGACTGCGGCGGTGAGCTACGACTCAAGCCAGCGGCCGTGCTGGAGGTGGAGTTGTACAGCGATGAGGACATCGCCGAATGGGATCAGGCTGATGCACTCTCAGATCAGGAACGGCACCAGATCCTGGAGCGTCTCAAAACCTGCTGATGCGTGTGTTTCTGGATGCGAATGTGCTCTTCACCGCTGCCCACAACCCCAACGGCAAGGCTGCGTTGGTGATCACGCTGGGAGCAGAGGGACTGTTCCAGCTCGCAACCAGCGCCTACCCCAAGGAAGAAGCGCGGCGCAACCTCGAACGCAAAGGACGCTGAGATTGAGCGACAAGAGATCGCCGATTTGGTGGAGGATGCACTTGAGCTGGAAGCTGGGAGCGCCACGGCTTTGGCTGCTCGCCTGCAGGTGAGCCCCTCCTCCGTTCGACGTTGGCGCCGGGGGCGCGTGCTGCCCTCGATTGCCCATCAACAGCGCTTGAGGTGCTTGTTTGCGGCCCAGTAAGCCCTGCTATTGATGTTTCTGAACCGTTGACGCTGCCGGATCAGCTGAGGAGCATCCAACCCTTCAATGGATCCCAGATCTGGTGGTTGAGGGAGACGGCTACACCATGGAATTCATGGGCCGCCTCCCGGCAGAACCGATCAAGCAGCAGCCTCCTGCCACCAACAAGGGCCTGCTTCCTCCTGGCCCCGCACGGGTCAACCCGGTGACCATCGCCGCTCGGCCCAGCTGCTGGTGGTGTGGATGGTGGTGTGGCTGGCGATGCCGATCCTGATCGAGCGGATGACTGCCTGAGACGGTCTGCTCGTACGTTGATTTGACGTACAATCAGAGTCTCACCGGCGTGATCCATGTCTGACATTGCTCAAGGGCTCGGCTCAGATGAGCGGGCTGTGGTGCGGATGAATTTCCGCACCAAGCCGCGGATCAAGGCCACCATTCAAAGAGCGGCTGCCTTGGCAGGCCTGGATGACTCTGCCTTCACGATGCAGGCGGCCTACCAGGCTGCCCGTGATGTGATCAACGCCTATGAGCGAACGGAACTGCAGGGGGTTGACCATGCCGCCTTCTTCGCGGCCCTGGACCAGCCGGCACCAGCCACCCCGGCCTTGAGGGCAGCCTTCCAGCGGCATCAGCGCTCGATCGTCTCCCATTGAGCGACTCAGCCGATCAGGGAGGTCTTACGCAGCCGCCCTATGCGATCGAACCCTTTGATCCGGAGCGCCATGACCGCAGCGGCTTCAGCTGCGGAGTGGAGGTTGTTGACAACTATTTCAAGAAAACAGCCAACAAGCTGGCGCAAGCCGGCAATGCGCGTCTGTTTGTGATGGTGAGTGCGGATCAGGCCTTGATCGGCTCCTACGCGATCAATGGACACGCCGTGGATTATCGCGATCTGCCCAGGCGCTTTGCCCGCTCCAGGCCAGGCCACGGTTCCATTCCTGCTGCTTTCATCGCCATGATCGGCCGTGATCAGCGCTACAGCGGTGCAGGGTTTGGCGGTGACCTGCTGGTGGATGCGCTTCGGCGAATCGCATATGCGGCCGATTCCCTTGGAATCGCTGTGGCCCTTTTGGATGTGCTGGATTGCGGCAACCCCCAGCGCACGGCGCGCCGTCAGGCGCTGTATGAGAGCTACGGCTTTCAACCGTTGCCCTCTAACCCAACCAGGCTCTTCCTGCCCCTTTCCACGATCCGCGATCTGATCCAGGAACGTTGATCCATGCCCACTGCCTGCTTTCGGCGATGCCGATCCTGATCGAGCGGATGAGTGCCTGAGGCTCTCCATGGAGTTCAGCCAACACGCCCTCGACAAATGCGCGCTCTATGGCGTCAACCCTGAGCTTGTGCAAGACGCCCTTGCAAGCGGCGAGACCTTTCTCGATCTCAACCGGGGCGGCAGCCGGGCACGGGTGTTCGAATTCCTGGAACGCCCCTGGGTTGCTGTGCTCACCCCGGATGACGCCAGGGTGATTACGGTGTATCCAACCGATCAACGCACCGTGGAGGCCCGTCGGGCCGGAGGACGATGGCTTTTTCTGAACCGTTGACCCTGCCGGATCAGCTGCGGAGCATGCGCCAGTCGGTGGATTCAGACACCGGCGCGATCCTGTTTCGCCATCCCACCCTCCAGGGCATCCCCGATCTGGTGGTGGAGGGAGACGGTTACACCATGGAGTTCATCGGCCCTACCTTGCTCTGCCTCGACATCATCGATCCAGGAGCCCTGGGCCGCCTGCTGGCAGAACCCATCAAGCAGCAGCTCCCTGTGGGCCTTGGCCACTGACCCTCCAGGGCCCAACCGACCTGGCCGCCTGGCTGGCCGCCAACGCCGCGCCCGCCTCCGAGGCCTGAGCCAACAGCACACCACATCTGCTGCGCCGCGCCCCAAGTTGTGCGACGCTGGACAGCTGCAGGTCCTGAGGTGGTTGAGCCCCGCTCCCACCCTGGCGTCTGGTTGTGCATGATCGGTGTGTCTGGCCTGTTTTCAGCAACCAACCGCTCACGGACACCAGCAAGTGCCAGGTGACCCTGCGGCCAGCGCCACCGGCTGTGAGGCGACAGGCTGCCGGCAGATGACGATCTACCCATTCATCCCGCTGGCCCCCGTGCCGGTGATGGTACGGCTGATCAGGGCCTCCCTGCCCGGCACGATTCCGGTGCTGGATCTGCAGGATGGCCTGGTGGATGTCGTCCAGCCCGCAAACACGCCTGCGCGCCGCCGATCCGCGCGCACGCAGATCATGGAGTATCACCTCCCGGGCTCAGATCAATCGTCGGAATGCTCGATTAATCGAGTTGGCCAAATTGGCTTGCATTTTTATGGTTGTTGATCAATCAGAAGTTTTAGATTCCCTTGGCTTGACCTGTTGGGTGTGGGCATAAATCTTGGTTTCTCTTTTGATCTTCCAATCAATGTATCGTTGGTATTTTAAGGATGAAGTGCTGTTGGCTTGATGGGCACCGCCGGCTTTGCAATGCATGATTGCTCAGCCTTTGCGTGGCGTTCGCTGAGAGCCAGCACGACGGATCGCGTCGGTATCAATCAACCATCTCCTTGAGGTCTAATGCAATTGCTCGATCGAGCAATCCGGGGCCTGCCCGTTCTGGCGCCGCTGGTCAGCCAGCAACCAGCGGTCCGATTCATTCGGCAAACGGCACGCCAACAATGGCGGCTGATCGTGGTGAACCTGGGGAGCAGCCTCGTGGAGGCCTTCAGCGAGGGGGCCACCTTGGCGGTGATCTTCCTGGCAGTGGAGGTGCTCTCGGCGGCGCCGGGAACGCCGTTCAATTGGGCCTCCAACCCGATTGTGAGCCACTGGCCGGCGGCCACGGCCTGGCTGAACGGCCTGCCCTCCACCCAGGTGTTCATGAGACTGCTGGTGCTGGCTCTGCTTCTGCAGGCGCTGCAGAGCGCCGGCCGTTTCTTCAACCTGGTGAGCATGCGGTATTTCGCCGCTCGCTGCCGGGCGTTGGTCACGGCACGCATTCACAGCCAGGTGCTCAGCTGGAGTTATGCATGCGCCAGCGGCTACAAAGTGGGTGACCTTGCCGATTACGCCGCTCAGGGGCCGGAGGCGCTGCGCATCCAGGTGGAGAGGAGCGCCGCGCTGGTGGTGGCGCTGCTGCTGAGTGCCACTTATCTGATCGTGCTGGTGGGCTTGTCCCCCTGGCTGCTGCTGGCAGCGGCCTTGCTTGCTCTTGTGATCGTGCTGGTGCAGAAGCGGCTGCTGCCCCGCATCCGCGCCGGAGGGAAACATGTGGCCCAGATCCAGGCGTCGATCAGCGCCCGGGTCACGGAAGATTTCCAGGGCCTGCGGCTGCTGCACACCAGTGGCCAGCTTGATAGGGCCGATGCCCGCCTGCAGCAGCGCATGGCTGATCTGGAGTGGGGCCTGCGGGGCCAGGGCCGGCGCATCTCGGTGGTGGAACCCCTGGCAGGCTTTCTGCCGGTGCTGGCCATGGTGCTGCTTGCAGCGCTGAGCCTGGTGCTGTTTGGCGCCCGGGGCTCTGGCGTGCTGCCGAGCCTGGTCACCTTTGTGCTGGCGCTGCAGCGCTTGAATATGCGCCTGACCAGCGTGGCCAACATTGCGAACGACCTGGCTGACAATGCAGGCCGGCTCGAGCGTTTAAACGCTGTGCTCTCACCCGAAGGCAAGCAGTTCCGCCGCCTCGGTGGTACACCCTTCACTGTTCTGGAGGGGGAGATCCGCTTCGAGGGAGTGGGGCTGCGCTACGCGCCGGAGCTGCCACCAGCCCTGAGCGAGGTGAGCTTCTCCCTGCAAAAGGGCCAGATGCTGGCGCTGGTGGGTCCGAGCGGAGCGGGCAAGAGTTCGATCGCCGACCTGCTCACGGGGCTGTATGCCCCTACGGAAGGGCGCATCCTGGTGGATGGGGTGCCGCTGGGGAAGCTGGAGCTGGCCAGCTGGCAGCAGCGCCTGGGGGTGGTGAGCCAGGACACGTTTCTGTTCAATGCCACCATTGCCGAGAACATTGCCTTCGGTACACCGGAGGCGACCCCTGAGAGGATTGAAGCGGCTTGCGAGGTGGCCCAGGCGGCGGAGTTCATCGAGAGACTTCCACAGGGCTACGCCACACTGGTGGGGGAGCGGGGCTTTAGGCTGAGCGGCGGGCAGCGTCAGCGGCTTAGCCTTGCACGAGCAATCTTACGGGATCCGGAATTGTTGATCCTGGATGAAGCCACTAGCGCTCTGGATTCTCAGAGCGAGCGGCTGGTGCAAGAGGCGGTTGCGCACTTCGTGCGCAACCACACGGTACTGGTGATAGCCCACCGGCTAAGCACGGTCGTGGGAGCCGATGAGCTACTGGTTCTGAAAGGAGGCCTAGTGGTGCAACGCGGCAGCCACAGCAGCCTGATGAAGGAACGTGGGCTGTACAGGGGACTGTGGAACCGGCAAGTCAAGTCTTCCGCTCCGACGCCAACCTGAGTAATCGAGGCCAATTTGCAAGGAGACACGACAAGACCATCTACCCGCGGAAATTAGTTTTGGGTATGCAATTACTCGTTTCGGCCTTGAGAAACCATGGCTTGATAGGGAAATACATTTACAAATGAGATGAACAGCACTTAGAAAAGCGATAAAGAAATTAAGAAGTTAAAAAGGCAAAGCTAATTAATGATGATTCCAAAACAATGATGCCACTTGAAGTGGCTCTATTCTTTTAATACAGGGAATAAATATCCTCACAAATAATCCTATATGCCAGCGGTAGCTCAACCGTAATAGGAAAAATCAAAAATCTATGCAGATAAATACTATGCTAATGAGGATAATGATTTGGCCCCCTGCTGGCCAGCTATAGTATTATCCTGGTCATTTAAAGGAAACAGAAATCTACATATCAAAATATAACGAATACGTTAAATCACTAAAGGATATGTCCCTTCATCCAAGTCAAGCAGCATTAAACCGATGAACAAAACAATTCAATTCAGTATAGCAACAAATGGATATAAGCGCCTTTTCCAGCCACTTATCAAATCACAACAATGCTATGCAGCAAGGTGTGGATACTATTACTATTGCCTGGATAAGACCCCGTGGCCTATTACCCCTTCTATAGCAGCATGGCTCAAAGTCAGACTAATCCTAAAATTCATGGATCTCGGGTATCAAAGAATATTTTTCGTAGATGCCGACTGCTCAATCGCGTGCTCAGCACCTCCTATATTTAGTGTTATCGATTTAGAGTACAAGCCATTATGGATAGCAAAAGGAAAATCTAACACATATAATTCCGGTGTCGTAGCAGTTGCAAATACAGACATTACCAAATTTTTTTTCCGGCAACTACTGGACAACGGACACAACCCCGTTCCAATTGAGGATGAAGCCCCCTACGAGAACGGTCATTTTATACACTATCTAAATGAATCAAAGATAGCAGGAGAACTTGAGCACAATGAATGGAATAACAATTCAATGTTAGATCCGAAATCGTATATTCAACATTATAGCGGTGGCAATCTTAGGAAGTATTATAACAGTATCTTGGCTCCCAAGAGCGCAAGTCTGGCACTAAAGATGGCAAAGATTGTCAGTAAGTTCAACACACCGAGCGACAAATTTAAGTCGGCGACAATTGGCATGCAAATCGATATACTAATAGAGGCTTTGGCAATCTCTAAGGAATATTCGAAATGGATCAAAGGCCTAAGCAAGTGAGAATTTGTGCATACTCAGCGTGCAATGAGCACTATGCTGGAGTGACCATTGTATCGCTTCTTTCCTTGAAGAAGTGGAATCCAGAGGTTGATCTATACATCATAACAGACAAACTAACTCGTGAAACAAAAAAGCATGCTTTAGGACTTAATATAGGCATAATAGAACACCATTCATCTATATTCCATGCCAACAAAGGACAATATCCGGCAAATTGTTTTGACGTCTTTTATGGACCCGAAATTTTTGCAGACAAAGGATACTCGCATTGCATTTATGTAGATGGTGATATTTATTGCAATAGAGCTATTGACATAGACTGGGGAAATATTATGACTTATGCGGGGGTGAGTTATGGATCCATCCCAAGCATTCTGAAGCAGGACACATTAAGGATATTATCTAGATGGGGAATAAAGCAATATCCATGTTATCGTATTCAGACAGGAGTGCTATTATTCAACAATGCATATGCTAGAAAGGTTGGCCTAGCAAAGCGGGTTGAAAGAATATATACTGAATGCATAAGAATTAACGCTCGTCGATTCGGAGACGACAGCCTCTTTAGTGTCTATCAGTGTCTATATCAAGATGAGCCACCCTCATTACTTGGAAATGAGTATAATTTGATTATTGAGAATAGAACGAATAACATCCTGAAATGGAGGACAATCCTGCAAGGCTACATCCATAAAGCAGTATTTGTACATTTTACATTGGCTTCCCCTAAACCATGGCAGCTAAGTAAACAATATCCGTGTTACACGCTACTGTTCTTTGCAATTAAATGGAATCAGCGCTTGCTTGATGAACTAGACGACAAACAATTAAGATATTTCTTCAGTGGCCATTACTACCTTTTAAAGAAAACAAGAACACGATTCTACTGGTGGGGAGATAAAAATGTTGGTGATCTTATAGCCCCCTATGTTCTTGCCAAAACATCTTACAATGAAAAGCTAAGCAACCTCCGTGTCAACGAAAAGACGATCCAAAGGTGTTTGTGCTTTGACGAATTGAGAAGGCGAGCGAGTTTTATCGCAAGACTACTCATGATCTTTGATGGGATCACCAGATATGCCTTTGGAATCAATCAGTACATTATGTCCGCTGGTAGCATAATGCGTCTGTCGTCCTCATATGCATCAATCTACGGCAGCGGAGTTAGAGATTCTAATCAAGAATTTGTGCCAGGAATGAATTTAGTCGTACGAGGACCTATAACTCGTCAGCGCGTACTTGATCAAGGCGGTTGTTGCCCTCCAGTGTATGGTGATCCTGGTCTTCTAATAAATCAATTCTACAAACCAAAACCTACTACTATTCGCTATAAGCTTGGTATCTGCCCCCATTTTTCTGAGTATACAACAGTGCTTCAACTATATAAAGATAGATCGGATGTTCTAATTATAGATATGGGCTGCGGAGACCTCGAGAATGTTCTAGATCATTTAAGTTCATGCAGTAAGGTAATGTCAAGTTCATTGCACGGGATTGTCTTTTGCCACAGCTACGGTATACCAGTAAGGTGGATAAAGTTTTCCGATTCGATCAAAGGTGATGACACTAAGTTCCATGATTACTTCAAAGGAATAGGTTTAGCTGATGAGTCACCAATAGATGCCCGCTATTACAAGCAGATTGATGTGGATTACTATTATGATCATATCAACACGCTTAATATCACAATAGACAAGGCTCGACTAATAGACCAAATGCCATTTGACACAAAGGGAGTTCGGCGTTCCGCGCTTTTTCCATTTGCCAGGCTATTTAACTTGAACGTAGTTAGTTTTTAGTTGGCTGGCAAATCCCAGCTTTAATCTAATTTATATCTACAGTTGGCCAAAGTGATTAGAACAACTCTTCGAAAGCTAAAGTATGAATTAAGGGGGACTTCTCTGTATTGGTCACGTAGCGAAATTCGAAACTGGGGAGACGACATAAATCCGTGGCTATATAGAAAGGTTACTGGCAAGGAAGCTATTTATTGCCCTCATCAAGATGTACCAAGATTATTAATGGCTGGGAGCATACTTGATAGAGCCGGACCCTATGATAGCTGCTGGGGTACAGGATTTATTAGCGATTCGCCTAGGGATAATAGGATAAGGATTAGAAAAGCATTTGCAACCCGAGGCCCACTTACTGCAGAAGTACTTGAGATGGCCGGAGTGCCTGTCAATCATGTTTATGGTGACCCGGGTATTATCGCGGCAAGGTGTATTATGTCGGAGATTGGATCGGTTGAAACGCATAGTATGGTTGGCATTATTCCACACTATGTTGATGTTAAAGCGGCCTTCAGCCTGGCCAGAGATACAAAGATTAATGTACGAGTAATTCCAACCAGCCTACCTAGCAAGGAATTCGTAGCCGAAGTGCTAAAGTGCAGCCATATCTTAAGTTCGTCACTTCATGGTCTTGTAGTAGCAGAAAGTCTTGGTGTCCCATCGGCTTGGCTTTGCCTTAGCGAAAATGTGATTGGAGGATCATTTAAGTTTGTAGATTATCTTCTTGGCACAGATAGAAAGAGATCTGACTTGATTAGGCATGATGCGCAGTTTCTTTGTGAAATTAGATCAGCAAAGCAGATTAGTGTGCTTCCTGCATATAACGTGCGGGCAGTAGCAAACAAATTGCTAAGTGTATTCCCGAGGGCAAGAGTTCTTCGTGCTATCTGAAGGTAATATAATACTGCTTGCATTGTTTTTCTGCGACTTTTAGTATATAGGGCCAAGGGCGGCAGAGGTTTAACACTCATGAAACAGCTAAACCCTGAGATAGGTTTTTCTGGATGACTGGAAATGGCTGTGTGCATCAGCGATTTTCCCGGATTTTAAATAACATTTGCATCTGGATGTGTAAATCAAAGGAGGCAGGAAATAAAATGATACCGTGGCAACCTTTCCTGGGCGAGAGATGCGTTTGGTGGAGCCATCAAGGATCGGCATGCTCAATAAGTATGATAGCTATGAAGAGATGACGCGGTAACTTGGAGTTGCCAGAATATGAAATCAACAGGATTGCAATGCAATCAATCCTGACGCTTACATCCTTAAGAGTTTGCTGATAAACCCAGCTTGCGCGAAAATTGGTCAACTGCCCACCTGAAATACGAGGTCACCGGGAGCGCAGCGGCTCGCTGTTCTCCTACGTGTCGATTGAGGAGCGGATTCCGACCAACCATCCGCTGCGGCGGATTCGCAAATTGGCGGATTAGGCGCTCGATCGACTCATTCCCACCTTCTGTGAGCTCTACGCCTCCAAGGCTGGTTCAAAGTGTGTCACAAGCTCCATAGCCGCGGCTGCGAGCATGGGCTGAGGTCGGCGGAATCGCGCCCTGCCCGTGCCCGAAACCTCTTATCCTGCAACCGATCTCGACCTGATCAGATTTCTCAGGGCGATCCCTGATGCGCGGATGCGGCGCGGAATTCGCATTCCGGCCCGGTATCTGCTGCTGGTAGCGGTGCTGGGGATCCTGAGCCGTTGCTAGAGCCTGCGTGATCTGGAGCGTTTTGCCATCCGGCATCGCAGCGTCCTCACAGAGGCGCTGGGCATCGATCTCAAGGCGTCCGCCCTCCGTTTCTGCCTTCCGCTACTTCTTCCGCCAGGTGGATGTGGGGGCTCTGCGCAGCATCAGCGACTGGACAATCGCCCAGATCCCAGGTGGCGGAGCGTATTTTGATCAGCTCGTTTGTGACGGCAAGACCCTGAGAGGCCCGATCGAGCCAACAGCCGGTGGGGGATCCGCGTTCATTGCCCAGGTGACGCTGTTTTCGGCTGCCCTGGGCGTGGCAATCAGCCAGGCTTGCTACGCCACCGGTGAGAACCACGAGCGGGCGGTGCTCAAAAAGCTCCTCGGAGAGCTGGACCTCGAAGGCGTGGTGATCCAGGCGGATGCGCTGCACACCCAGCGCCCGTTTTTCAACTCCTCCAGGAGCAGGGGGCCGACTTCCTGCTGACGGTGTAGCCGAAGGCTTCTCCGAAGGAGTGAGCCAACCAGAAGACACTCCACCGCCAGATCCGCAGCCAATTCCAGGGAAAGCGAAAGATCCCTTTCGTGGCAACGGATCAGGAAATCAGCCATGGGCGTGACATCACCTGGACACTGCGGGCCAAGGAGTCACCGCAGCACATCTGCGAGGACTGGAGCGGCACCAGCTGGATCGTGGAGGTGGCGACCAAGGGAACCCGTGACGGCAAGCCCTTCCATTCCACCCATCTGTTTCTCACCAGCCTGCGCACCACCACAGAGGCCCTGCTGCAACTGGTGCGTGACCGCTGGTGCATCGAGTGCTGGCATTGGATCCGCGTCACCCAGCTCCACGAGGACGCCCATCGCTACCGGGGCAATGGCGCCGGCGTGATGGCCAGCCTGAGCATGGCAGCACTCACCTTGCTGCGAATGGCAGGCTTTCAATCGATCCGCGCCGGCATAAAGTAACTTATTACTATATCACGGCGCTGCTTGCAATGGCGATGCTTCAGCCGAATCCCAAGACCTGCTGATACTTTGAATCAGCCCTGGATTGCCAGGTGATGCAAGCCACGCGCACCGCGGAGCGGGATGCCGCCAATGCGATGGTGGCTGCCATCCCCGGTGCCCACAAGAAGACCCTGGGTGCTGACAAGAACTACGACACTAAGGGAATGGTTGCCTAATTCCGGCGGATCGGGGTGACGCCGCACGTCGCTCAGAACACCGCCCGCTCTGGCGGTTCCGCCATTGATGGCCGCACCACGCGCCATGAGAGCTACGCCAAGTCGATCAACGCCCGCCGCGGCATCGAGAAGGTGTTTGACTAGATCAAATAGTGGGGCGGCCTACGCCAGTTCAAGATGCGCCGCACCGAAAAGGTGTGTGCGGTGTTTGGTTTGCAAGTGATCGCCTACAACCTGATCCGTCTGGGCAACCTGCTCAGGCCGGCAATGGCGGCGGCATGAGCAGGTGATTACCCAGAGGTGTGGCCAGGAGGCCGCGATCAGGGAGGCCAGATAGGGCAGAACGCCTGCAATCGGGCGTTCTGAGCCGCTGATTCGCTGAAAGCCGCCAGATCGGAGCGCGATCAGTTTAGGAGGGAATAGCTCGACTTCTCAGGCGGTTTTTCCGCAAACACCTAACGAAAAAATGACCAAATTAGTCGCTAGAAATTATCGTATCAAGCTCGCTGCGATGTGGGAGGGTTCTTTCGACCACTATGTGTGGATTGACTCAGACGCCCTTATCTAGTGAGATTGTACAGGACAGGTGCAAAGGGATATAGACTTTCAGATATTCTGGAGCGAGATATCGATTGAGCCTGAAGCGAATGAAGTCCCGGGTTGGTTGCCACATTTCTACTTCGATCTTGAGAGATTGCTGGAGAGAGACAGTCAATTCGAGTGGCTCGGCTGTTCATACTATTCTGCTGGTGCCTATGCTTGCCGGTGAAACTGCATTTCGTTTGAAGAGTGGCAGCGTGTGGGAAGCTGGAATGATTGTATGGGTGATCCAGTTTTTAAGTTTGGTGATCAAGGTCAATTAAATTATATGATACATAAGGCGGCTCAAAGTGGTTCGTCGCGGGTTGATTGGTCCGATCTTCAATATGGACCGAGGCATCACGGGAGGGAAGAGATCGATTCCGACACTGATGGATGTGGTTTGCATTTTCCGGAGCGGATTCGGCGACCCCGAGTGGCTCACTTTGTTGGTCAAAAGCAGCATGTTCTGAATCCTCGCGGGTATTCTCGGGCTTTTACGATCGACCGCTTAGAGTATCACCGCCGCCACGTCGGCGAGTTCGAGGCTTGGGCAGTAATCTTGGTGGAAGAGTGGCCTATCTATCGTCGCAATCTACGTCGTAAACTTATGACTTATGCAGGCATACAATGAAAGTCTGGCATATCACAAAGCTACTGCATGGGGGATCAGGGCAGTACGCTTTGCGTTTACATCGGGCTTTGCTGCAGCGTGGCGTTGACAGTAACCTACTACTGCTGGAAGGTGAGGAACCGCCCAGCATTTATCAACTGCAGAAAACAGCTGGCTTGGTTGATCGGGCGGCAACGAAGTTGCTGAGGGGTATTTCTCACAGGGTCTCATCTGCTCCCTACCATAGCTTGCTAATGCGGGAGCGTTACCGATCCCCAATACCCATTCGCGACCTAGATATCGTCCATCTGCATGGCTTGACCGGTTGGATGGGGTTGGCAGGATTGCAAGATCTGTTGCCACCTCGAGCTCTCATCTTCTGGACGCTCCATGATCTTTGGCCAGTGTCCGGGGGATGTGTTGTTTATCGCGGTTGCGACAAGTTCAAAGAGGGTTGCGCCCATTGCCCTGTCTTGCGAGCCGGCCTGAAGCCATGGGCGCTGTTGGAATTGCAGCTTAAAGAGAGGTTTGTGCGGGGTCGAGCCATACGTCCATTAGCCAACAGTCGCTGGACTGCGGCGACCATCGCAACTTCGCGGGTGTTCAGCGGAGCTTCAGATGTTCCTGTGATACCGCCCATTGTGGATGGCACCTATTCTGTAGGGCCCAGGCAGATCCTCCGTCGCGAGCTGGGCATTTCCGCCTCAGCGAAAGTCATCTCGGTTGGAGCGCGTGCGGTTACAGATGAATTCAAGGGTATTCATATGTTTTTGCGAGCGCTGAGTGAATGGAGCAGGGCAAAAACCTCTGTGGAAATCCTGCTCTTTGGCGAGGGTCAAGTTGGTTCAATAGAAGGCCTCCGAATTCATCCACTTGGCAGGGTCGATGATGCGCGACGTATGGCGTCTATTTACCGAGCGAGTGACCTTTATGTTTCTCCTTCATTGATGGAGACGTTTGGGATGTCAGTGGCTGAGGCTCAAGCGTGTGGTACAGCTGTAGCCGGATTTGCCGTGGGTGGCGTAATGGAGGCGCTGTGGGAGGGTGATGCAAGCAATTTTGTGCCTGTCCAAGACTTCGAGGCACTCTTTACTGTGATCGACCGGGTATTAGCCAGGAGCCCTGATGCAAGTAATGTTGCTGCGGCACGTGCGGCATGGGTTGCCAGCAGGTTTTCTGCCATCGTGGTGGGCGCAGCTCAAGAAGCAATCTACGCCGCGGCATCCAATTCAGCTCATCCGACTACCATTGACCATCTATGAACTATAAACTGTCTTGGTATAAAACCGTGCTGATTATGCTGAAGCGTGGCGTGGGCTTTGGCGGATCTGCCGATTACTGGGAACAACGCTATGCAAAAGGAGGTCACTCGGGGGATGGATCCTACGGACGACTGGCGAAGTTTAAGGCAGACTTCCTAAATAACTTCGTACAAGGGCACGGTGTGGACAGTGTACTTGAATTTGGTTGTGGCGACGGAAACCAGCTAAAGCTAGCCGCCTATCCGGTCTACACGGGCGTGGATGTAAGTTCACGTTCAATTGAGATTTGTCGTCGCCTTTTTGCCGGCGACGCTACAAAGACGTTTGTCTTGGCCTCCGATTATGACAACATTTCTTCTGATTTGGTACTTTCGCTGGATGTGATCTACCATCTAGTCGAAGATGCCGTATTTGAGACCTATATGCGTCAGCTTTTTTCTGCTGCGCGTAGATATGTGATCATCTACAGCTCGAACTCGGCGGATCTATTCGCTGAGTCGCCGCATGTTCGCCATCGCGAATTCACTGAATGGGTAGCAGCCAATCAGCCGGGGTGGAGATTGGCTGGAATGACGCCGAATCGCTATCCGGTGGGTGCTGAGAGCCGAGAAACATCCTTTGCACACTTTTTCATTTTCGAACTTGCTGCATGAAGGACGGGGCAGCAGCCATGCTTATGAATAGTGACATCGGTGCACGTTTGCTGCGCGATAGAGGACGTACTCGATCGTTGCTGGCACACCACATCATGTCACGGCGCAGGCGCCGTTTACGGCTCTTTTTAGCCCATCCCGAGTTGCTTCGTCCGAAAGGTCGTCCTGGCGGCATCTGCGTTTCGCTTACGAGCTGGCGGCCCCGGCTGGATGATCTTCCATTGGTTTTGCTGGGACTGTTGGAACAAACAATCATACCAGAGTCTATCTATGTGTGGTTAACGCCTGAGGATAAAGACTTTCTTGATACGACCGTCCACGCTGCCTTTGTCCATCATGGTGTCCAATTCCTTACCTGTGATGATCTTGGGCCGCATAAGAAATGGTTGCCGCTCTTGGAACGTGGTGTAACCAATCCTTTTGTCATTTGTGATGATGATATCCTCTACCCGGCTGATTGGCTGGAAAGGCTGGCTAAGGAGGACCGCGCAGATGCTTACGTGGGCGCGCGCTGCCACCGCATTTCATGGACTTCAGATGGTGCCCTACTCCCTTATGTGGACTGGGCCAAGAATGTGGATTGTACGGAGGAACCGGCAGGAAATTTGTTTATTACTGGATGCGGCGGCGCCATTATTCACCCGGAGCGTTTGCTCACGAAATTCCGCGACAGGCAGCGAATTATGGATGAATGCCCCCATGCAGATGATATTTGGCTCAAAGCAGCCCACGCTGCTGTAAATGTACCTTGTTATAAGACTAGGTATTCTTTTCCTTGTCTAGAGATTCCAGGGGCACAGGCACATGGTCTGATGGTGACTAATGTCGATAAAGGTCAGAACGATCGGCAGATGGGTATCTTGCACGAGACAATGCGGGACATGGCATGAAAGGTCCCCGATACATCGACTCTGTGCACCTCATGCGCGGGATAGCGGCCTTGATGGTCGTGTTGGAGCATGTGATTGTGCGTCCGCCTTATCCTGTCTTCAATGCCTGGTTCGCTTTCGCTGATCGCTTGGGGCAGATTGGAGTCTCAGCTTTTTTTGTGATATCAGGTTTGGTGTTGCCACTGTCTCTCGGTCGAGCCTACCGCTGGGGTCAGCTGCCGAACTTTCTCTTAATGCGGTTTGTCCGGATCGAGCCTACCTTTCTCTGCTCGGCACTGGCTGCATCTGGGCTGGTTTTCGTGATGACAGCTCTGGCCCCCGAGGGAACGTTGTGGTGGCGATCGATCAAACCATTTGCATTGCATGCATTTTATTTGATCCCATTTTATGACCAAGAATGGATCTAGCCTGTGTATTGGACGTTAGCGGTTGAATTTCAATTCTACCTTGTGTTCGGCATTCTTTTCCCTCTGGCTGCAATTATCCTGCGGCGTTCACCGAATCTTGCCGTAATGCTCTGTGCCAGCTTTGCCTTTGTTGCCTTTGCTGCACCGCTTTTGCCCAATGTCCAATTGCTTAAATATGCACCTTGCTTTGCTTTAGGTATTGTGATTGCTGGGCGGTTTTTATATAGTGTCAAGCCTCTTGTCATGCTTTGGTTGGCAGCCTTGGTGTCTTTTGCCGGATGGAGCACCGGGCTAGGCGCTTCCACCATAATAGGCAGCAGTGGTGCGGCATTAGTCGCCTCTTTTATGACGCACCCCGTCAATAGAGATTTGCCTTGGATTAAGCCCTTTTGGTGGGTCGGCACGGTTTCCTACTTACTTTACGTCACGCACCAAGCTTTGGCTTCGGCGGGGGAAAGTGTGGCTCGCTTCTCCCTTCGATTGAATCACGGTTTAGTCGGTCAGGTTGTGGCCAACTTAGTGCCCTTCGGAACCTTGGCTGCCTCACTTTCTGCTGCTTGGCCGCTTTACCGTTTTGTTGAAATACCCTCTTTAACTCTATCCAAGAGTCTACGGCGATGATGGTGGCGAGCAAGCAGACCACTGAGGACCTCGATCATCAGCTTTACTTGAGCCTTATTTGCCCGACATTTAATCGTGCGTGCATGCTTCGCGAGTGCATTGCACCGCTGATGGAGTTGCCGAATGGAATTGCCGAGGTTGTGGTCGTCGACGATTGCTCAACGGATGGGTCTGAGGCAGTTTGTCGGGAGCTCAGTGCGGAATACGGCTCCACTCGTCTGCGCTATGTCCGACTGGACCGTAACTCGGGAGCTCCCGCAGCAAGGAACCTTGGAATAACGGAGGCTCGGGGAGACTTCTTCATGTTTGTTGATTCGGATGATGTACTTGAGCCGACAGGCATCGCAGAGATGCTTTCTGTCCTCGTAAAACGTGACGAGCTTGACTTTGTTTATGGAAGAGTAGTAGTTACTGACCACCAGCTTCGTCCCATCCTGCACCAGCATTCCGTCGGATCAACTTATCGCCAGATTCCCCTCGAAATTGCCGGTTACCATTGGCATACCATGGGACCGATCTATCGTCGGAGGCTTATCGAGCGTGTTGGACCATGGAATACCGAACTTACTGGATCACAGGACTGGGAATATCAAGCACGTGTTAAGATGTATGGTGGCCCTGGTGAGTTTGTAGATGTTGTAGTCGGTTTCTGGAGGCAACATGACGGTTTCAGGGTCGGAACATCAGTTTTTCGCCCTGACTATGTAAAAAGTGTAATGCATGCCTCGCGTTCTATTCTCTATCATGCACGACATGTTGGTTTCTGCGACCAAGCATTAGAGGTTCGGCTTGCTAAGCGTTTGTTGATCCATGCCCTTGAATGGGGAGCGAATGGATATCGTAGTGAGCGCTATTATTGCCTTCGCCAGGCTCTAGTTTCGATCAGCTCCCCAGGGCTCTTTCGCTTACTGTTAAAGATCTTCTCTATGGCGCCACCTTGCTTCGATAAGATTATTCTTTTTGTTCTCTTGAGGAGGCCCTGACCTCTGCTTGTTCTGTCTTAAACGTTACTTGATTACCCATAAGCCTCCGCGACCCTGAGAACCCGTTCGGTGCAAGGCATACAGCAACAGACCGCATTGGCGATCCGTTCGGTCATCGCCGCCATCGAGAAGCGTCTGTTGAAGCGGAAGCAGTAGCCGCCGAGGTACCACCTGGCGTACTTGTCAAAGTTGAAAGCATGGAAGGTGCCGTTAAAGCTGGTCTTGAGGTTGCACAGCAGGGTGTTGATCCAGCGGAACTGCGGCAGGTCGCTGGGGTGCTTCCCACCGGTGACGATGGCCTGATGGCTGCATCCCGCCGTGGTCACGGCCCGGAAGCGGGCCAGTCCATCGGAGAGCACCTGGCTGCCGGCAGCCAGGTGCTCTCTGGCCCAGGCGCCGATTGCCTCTGAGCTGAAGCCACTCACAGCTGTGATCCTGACGAGAATCGGATGCCACGCCTCGTTCAAGGAGACGGCCGCGACGATGGGAATCTTGTTCTCAGATCCGCGACCAGCCTTGCCGCCCGGCAGTTCTCCGCCGAGGTAGGCGCAATCGATCTGGATCTTTCCCCGCAGCAGGTAGTGCTCCTCACGATCAGCCATCGCCCGCAATATCTTGTTGTGCAGCAGCCAAGACGTGTCGTACTTCACGCCCAAGTGGCGGCTGAGCTCCAGCGAGGACATCCCGGTATTGGCCTGGCCGATCAGGTAAAAGGCCAGAAACCAAGTGGTCAGAGGCAATTTGGTGCCTTGCATTATCGTGCCGACCGTGAGCGTGGTCTGATGGCCGCAGTTGCGACACGGATAGCGCTTGAGCCGCCGCCCGTAGACGCGCCCATGCTCGTGGCCATTGCAGCGGGGCCAGCGGAACCCATCAGGCCAACGAGCCTTCTCCAGGGCAGCCTCACATTGCTCCTCGGTGCCGTAGAGCCGCTGAAAGCTTGGCAGCGAGAGGCCTTTCTGAAAATGGATGCTGCTGCGCGCCATGACCAGACTGGTAATTGTGTACCAGTCTATTCCCCCGGGACGGCCTCTGCGGAGCGAGCTGGGTAATGAAGAAACGTTATGCATGAATTATCAATTTATCTCTTTCTCTATGTTCCGTGACACTCATTTTCTTCGCCCTACTTATGGATTTGCTCTCCCTCTGCTAACCTTACCATACTTAGTTCTTTGATCAGTAGCAACTCTTCAAAACAGAAGCTTGTCATACATTTCTTGCGTTTTGGCCCCTACCATCTTGCCAGGTTGGCTAGTGCACAACAATTACTATCCTCCCAGGGATTTGATGTTGTCGGTCTAGAAACCGCAAGCAAAGACTCTGCATATGCTTGGGCTCCGTCAAATGACGAATTGCGCTCATATATTGTCACCGTCTTTCCTGATCGTGATGCCCGTGATATTCCAGTTAACTGTATTAGGGAAGGCATTGTAAATAAACTTGATCATCTAAAGCCGTCTGCGGTAGCGATTGCTGGCTGGTCGCAGCCCGACGCGCTTGCCTGTCTCAATTGGTGTCGGCGCCATAACGCTAAGGCGATTGTAATGAGTGAAACGCGTGAGGTCGATGGAGACCGAATTTGGTGGCGGGAAGCCTTCAAGTCTAGGAGGCTTTGCAGATTTGACGCAGCATTGGTAGGAGGCTATAGTCACCATGCCTATCTACGCAAACTCGGCTTTCGGGGTCAAATCAGTGCCGGCTATGACGTTGTAGATAATCACTTCTTCGCATCAGAAGCACAGCGCTGGAGTCATGATGATTGTGATATAAGCCGTCAGATTCGTCCTTATCTTCTAGCTTCCAACAGATTTATTCCCCGCAAGAACCTCTTCCGGCTGGTTGAGGCTTTTGCAGCAGCTTCTGCATCTCCTTCTGTCCTCACTAGAGTGGATCTTTGTTTGCTTGGTGATGGAGAACAGCGTCGCTCTCTTGAGGTTCTTTGTGCCAAACATGGCTTCACCGCAATCAACGGGGCCCCATGGGAAGAGCAGGTCCGCACTGATAGAGTTCATAATCCCAGAGTGTTGTTTCCAGGTTTTCGCCAGATTGAGGAGTTGCCGCGGTTCTATGCGCATGCTTTGGCATTCGTTCATCCGGCTCTCGCAGAACCCTGGGGCCTTGTTATCAACGAGGCTATGGCTGCCGGGTTGCCGATTCTCAGCAGCAGTAATGTAGGCGCTACAGAAGAGTTGGTTGATGAAGGAGTGAATGGTTATTGCTTTGATCCTGCCAGCATCGTCTCTATGTCTCAGGCATTGGTTCGCTTTCTGGCCCTTACACCCGAGCAGCGTAAGCAGATGGGTTCGCTGAGTCGCCAGCTACTCGCAGATAGAAACCCAACCTTCTCTTTTGGGCATGGTCTGCGAGATCTCCTGGGTATTAGTGTCCTGTAAACTTCTTGGTTTCTGGCTACGGCTGTTTTGCTGCGTTATCCCTCCTTGCCAATTCTTCGTCCGTTCGGGACTGAGCGCTATTTCCTGTTAAGGCGATGATGAGTTCTATGCTGCTTCATTTCCTCTCCAGTATTGATAGGCTTCTGCGGTTTTCCCTGATTCCCCCTCCAGTGAGATCGCCTTCTGGATCCACCTTCCATCCCTGATGCATTGAATTTTTTTGTTTTTCAGGTAGGCGCTCGTGAGTACTATTCCATCCCCCGTGCGCTTTACCGTCAATCTTCGCTCCTGCACCTTTACACTGATTCTTGGGTGCCCCCAAGTTCTCTTTTGGCCCGATTCGTTCCCTCAAGGGCTCTGGCGGGGCGCTTTCATCCCGATCTTCCTAGTACAGCAGTTCGTGCCCCCCGGCTTGGCAGCCTGCCATTCGAGCTGCGCTCCCGGCTACTGGCCACTTCCCCCGGTTGGCCGCGCACCATTGCCCGCAATGCCTGGTTTCAGCGTTGGGCATGCCGTCAGCTCGAACGTATTCGGCGGCCAGCGCCCAGCCTATTCAGCTACAGCTATGCAGCACGTTTCATCTTTCGTCTGGCACGCCAACGTGGCCAGACCTGTGTTCTCGGGCAGATGGATCCAGGGCCTGAGGAGGAGCAGATTGTGCTTGCCGAGCGCCGCCGCTACCCGAACCTCGCCGGCTCCTGGCAGCCGGCCCCACCGCATTACTGGCAACACTGGGCCGAGGAGTTGGAGCTTGCCCACCGCATCGTTGTGAATTCCCCCTGGAGTCGCGATTGCCTGCTGAGTCAGGGAGTGCCGGCCAGCAAGCTCCATCTCATTCCCCTCGTCTACGAGCCCAGCCACAGCCTGATTACCCAGTCCGCTCCAACAGCTCCTGTGGCCTCCACCCCCTTTCAGCTGCTGTTCCTGGGCACGGTCGGCCTGCGCAAGGGCATCGCCCGCCTGCTCGATGCCATGCGCATCCTGGAGAACGATCCTGTTCAGCTCACCCTCGCCGGCCCCAGCGAACTCGATCCCCAGGCCTGGGCTGGCGCCCCGAACATCCGTTGGCTCGGTCCTGTGCCTCGCTCCCAGGTTTCCGCCCTTTACGCCAGGGCCCACGCCATGATCCTGCCAACCCTCTCCGATGGCTTTGCGATCACCCAGCTGGAAGCCCTGGCCCATGGTTGCCCGGTGATCGCCTCCCCCTTCTGCGGTGAGGTGGTCACCCCCGGGCGCAATGGCTGGTTGCTGTCTTCCCTGGAGCCGGAGGCGATCGCCGCCACCATCACCGAGGCCATGGCCACCGCCCATGAGCTGCCACGGCCCCTGGCGCGGCCCAGCTTCGGGCTCCAGCAGCTGGCAGAGGCCCTTCAGGCCCTTTGATGCGCCTGCTTCACCTCAGCAACGATCTCTACCCTGCCGTCACCGGCGGCACCGAGCTGTTCGTGCAGCAGCTGCTCCAGGCCCAGCAGCAGCTCCTGCCTGGCGTGCCCATTCTCTCGGCCGCCCATCGCGCCCCGAGCGTTGATGCCGACCACAACGCCAGTGCCCCCCTGGCGGCGCACCAACGCCTGCTGCCGCCTGTGCTCTCCGGCAGCCGCCGCCAGCGCCTGGGCGCCGAGGCCGCCGCCATCCCTGGCTTTGCCGAACTGCTGGCCGACTTCCGCCCCACCCATCTCCACCTCCATTCCTTCTCCGAGCGCTGCGGCCTCAGCCATGTGCGCCTGGCCCGGGCCGCCGGTGTGCGCGTGCTGGTCACCGTGCACGCCCCCGGCTTCAGCTGCATCAAGGGCCACCTGATCGACGCTTCCGGCGCCGTGTGCGATGGCCGCTTGCGGCCCGTGCGCTGCACCCGCTGCCGCCTGCACCACGGCGGCCTGCCTCTCGGGCTGGCGGCCGCCGTGGCCCTGCAGAGCGGCTGGCCCCTCAGCGCCGACACCCCCGGCCGCCTGGCCCACGTGCTCACCGCCCGCCAGCTCACCGCCGCCTTCCAGGCCGCCTGGCTGGAGCTCACCCGCCAGGCCCACGCCATCCATGTGCTCGCCGCCTGGAGCCGCGACCTGTTCCTGCGCCAGGCCGTGCCCGCCCACAAGCTGCACTTGATCCGCAGCGCCGGCCCCGAACCCCTGCCGCCCCGCCAGCGCCGCTTCCGCGAGGACGGCCTGCTCCGCCTGGTGTACTGGGGCCGCTGCGAGCCGGTGAAGGGCCTGCACCTGCTAGTGCGCGCCATCCGTGCCCTGCCCGCCTCCGCCCCGCTCGTGCTCGATTGCTACGGCCCCTACTGGCATGGCCCCTATGGCGAGCGCCTGCAGCGCCTGATCCAGGGCGATCCCCGCTTCCAGATCTGTGGCACCCTGCCCCAGGCCGAACTCCTGCCCCGCCTTCAGACTTACGATCTCGGCGTTCTGCCTTCCACCTGGCTGGAAACTGCCCCGCTCACCCTGCTCGAAGCCTTCGCCGCCGGTCTGCCGATGGCGGGCAGCGATCTCGCTGGCATCCGCGAACTCCTGCAGGGAGTGGACGGCTGTAGCCTGCTGCAGCCCCATTGGCGCGCCTGGCACCAGCTGATCAGCCGCCTGCTGGCCGCGCCGATCGGCAGCGCCCCCCCGGCCCTGCCCCGGCCCCGCTCCTGGGCGGATCTGGCCAGCGAGCTGCAGCCCCTGCTGCAGGGCCCCCGGCCATGAACATCCTGCTGATCGCCGATCCCCACCTGCCGGTGCCCCCCCTGCGTTACGGCGGCGCCGAGCGGGTCGCCGCCCTCTACGCCGCCGAGCTCAGCCGCCTCGGCCACCGCGTGGATCTGCTAGCCGCCGCCGGCTCCCAGCCCTATGGCGGCCGCCTCTACCCCCACCGCGCCCCATCCGGCCACTGGCCCAGCCGCGCCCAGCGCAAGCTGCGCTTCCAGCTGCAGAGCCTGCGCGCCGCCCGCCGCTGCGATGTGGTGTACAACCTCGGCCGCTTCGACTACATGGAAGCGCTGCTGGCCATCCGCAAACCCCTGCTGCACTGCTTCAGCCACCCCCTTGATCAGCCCCTGATCGATGCCGCCGAGGCCCGCATCCGCGCCCACGCCGGCTTCCATTTCGTGAGTGAGCACCAGCGGGCCGCGGCGGCCGTGTCCGCTCCGGCGGTCACCATCCCCAACCCGGTGGACAGCCGCTTCTACCAGCCCGGCCCCGGCGATGGCGGCTACCTGCTCTTCCTCGGCCGGCTCAGCCCCCACAAGGGCGTTGATCTGGCGATCGCCGCCGCCCAACGCGCCGGTGTGCCCCTGGTGCTCGCCGGCAACCGGCCCGAGGAACCCGGCGCCGCCGCCTTTTTCAAGGAGCAGATCGAACCTCACCTCGATGGCCAGCGCGTCCGCTGGATCGGGGCCGTAACCGACCAGCAGAAGCAGGAGCTGCTCGGCCGGGCGGCGGCCCTGCTCTTCCCCATCCGCTGGGATGAGCCCTTCGGCATCGTGATGGTGGAGGCCCTGGCCTGCGGCACGCCGGTGATCGCCACCCGCCGCGCCTCCACCCCCGAGGTGATCGAGCACGGCCGCACCGGCTGGCTGTGCGAACCCAGCGGCCCCCGCGGCGAACCCAGCGTGGAGGAGCTGGCCGAGGCCGTGGCCCGCCTGCCCCGGCTCGAGCGCCGCCACTGCCGCCAGGCCGCCGAGCAGCGCTTTGATGTGCGTGTGCTCACCCCCCTCCTGCTCAGCAGCCTTGCCGCCCTCCGCTGATCCCCGGCCGCTGCTGCTCGTGCTGCCCTCCCTGGAGGCCGAGGGCTGCCCCCAGCTCGCCCTGCTGTTGGCCCGCCACTGGTGCCGCCAGGGCCAGCCCCTGGCCCTGCTCTGCCTCGCCCCCCAGCCCGCCGTGCTGCGCCCGGAGTTCGAGGCCCTGGCCGTGCCCATCCACACCCTCGTCCTCGGCAGCGGCCCGCTGCGCTACCCCCGCCTGCTCGCCCGCACCTTCGCCCTCTGCCGCGCCCTGCGCCCCCGGGCCCTGCTCTGCTTCCTGTTCGGCTGGCATGCGCTGATCGCCCTCGCCGCCCGCCTGGCCGGCGTGCCCCGCCTGTGCGCCCACGTGGGCAATCCACCCCCCTCCCGCCAACGCCGCCGCATGGCCCTGCTGGTGCAGCTCGGCCGCCCCTTCACCCACCGTCTGCTCTGCTGCTCCCGCAGCGTGGCCCGCGCCTGCCGCCGCAGCTACGGACTGCGCCGCGGCGAAACCCGCACTGTGGCCAACGCCTGCGACCTGGCCCAGCTGCTCCAGCTGCCGCCAGCCCGGCCTGCCGCACTGCCCCTGCTGGCGATGGTGGCCCGCCTGGAGGCCCACAAGGACCACCCCACCCTGCTGCGCGCCCTCGCCCTGCTGCGCGACCAGGGCCTGCCCCTGCGCCTCTGGCTGATCGGCGACGGCAGCCGCCGGCCCCAGCTCGAGTCCCTGATCCACACCCTCGGCCTCAGCGCCCAGGTGCAGCTGCTCGGCAGCCGCCGCGACATTCCCCGGCTGCTCGCCCAGCTCGATCTGTTCGTGTTCGCCGCCGGCCCCGATGAGGGCTTCGGGATCGCCCTGGCCGAGGCCATGGCCGCCGGCGTGCCCGTGGTGGCCACGGCCGTGCCCGCCTGCCGCGCGCTGCTGGCCGGTGGCCGCTGCGGCCTGCTCGTGCCCCCCGCCGATCCCGCCGCCCTGGCCGCCGCCATCCGCTCCGCCCTGGCCGATCCCGCCGCCGCCCGCCGCCGCGCCGCCGCCGCCCGCCGCCGTGCCCGCCGCCGCTACGGCGTGCCCGCCATGGCCCATGCCTACGCCCGGGAGCTGGGGCTGGCGTGAAGGTGCTGCATGTGCTCAACGGCCTGCCCGCCGCCGGCATCGAACACCTCGCCCTGCAGCTGGTGCGCCATGCCCCGGCCGGGGTGCACGGCGAGCTGCTCAACCTCGATGCCGGCCAGCGCCAGCTGGAGCCCGCCTTCGCGCCCCTGCTGCCACTGCACCACTGGCCCCCCTGCGACCGTGTGCGGCTGGCCTGGCGCACGTTCCGCCTCTGCCGCGCCCGCCGGCCCGATGCCCTGCTGCTCTACCCCTGCAGCCGGCCCCTGCTCTGGCTGGCCCTCGGCGCCCGCCTGGCCGGCGTGCGCCGCCTGGCCGTGGCCGTGCAGAACACCGCCCCCACTGATCCTGCCGGCCGCCGCCGCTGGTGGCGCCTGCTGGGCTGGTTCCAGCGCCTCGGCGTGGACACCGTGCCCTGCAGCGCGGCCGTTGTCGCCTCCCTCCAGCCCCTGCCCCGGGGGCTGCGCCTCGGCCCGCTGATCGCCAACGGCTGCGACACCGCCGCCATCGCCGCAGCGGCCGCCGCCGCCCGCGCCCGCCGCCC
>Ga0208594_1000019_pt1 | contig 72474 bp, 51 predicted proteins | sample LakMenEpi14Sep10_FD_150699 | JGI IMG/M metagenome (GOLD analysis project Ga0208594, IMG submission 150699) | Freshwater microbial communities from Lake Mendota, WI - 14SEP2010 deep hole epilimnion (SPAdes) | ecosystem: Environmental > Aquatic > Freshwater > Lake > Epilimnion/Euphotic zone ...
CACCTGATCGGCGGGGGTCCAGTCGCTCAGCTCGGAGGGCTGGAACCACAGGCCGATCTCGAAGGCGGCGGTTTCGGGGGCGTCGGAGCCGTGGATCACGTTGCGGCCGATGTTCACGGCCAGATCGCCGCGGATCGTGCCGGGCTCGGCCTCCAGGGGCTTGGTGGCACCGATCAATGTGCGGGCGCTGGCGATCACGCCGTCGCCCTCCCACACCATCGCCACCACCGGACCGCTGGTGATGAACTCCACGAGGCCGGCAAAGAAGGGACGCTCGCGGTGCACGCCGTAATGGCTCTCGGCCAGCTCTCGGCTGGGGGTGAGCTGCTTGAGGCCCACCAGCTTGAAGCCCTTGCGCTCGAAGCGGCCGAGGATCTCACCCACCAGGCCGCGCTGCACCCCGTCGGGCTTGATGGCAATGAAGGAGCGTTCGGCGGCCATGACTGTCTCTGTTTGGTTGTGGGCCATCGTGTGCGGCGGCCCTGCCGGTTGGCAAGCGAGGCCAGCACGCCGCGGCCAGAGTCGCCCGGGATGTCGCCTCCGCTGCTGGAACCTGGACAGCTGCAGACCCTGACTAAATTGGCCTGATGCCAACGTCCTGGAACGCAGCGGTCTGATGGTGCTTGCCAATCCTCACGGCACCATGCCCAGCAGTCCGGCGAACAGCGCTCCAGGCAGCGCCGCTTCTACCGCTGGAGTAAGCCAGCCGGCAAGCACCGCCACCTGGAGCGCCGCCGACGGTGCCGCCCTCTACGGCCTCGACCGCTGGGGTGATCCCTATTTCGCCGCCAACGCCCGCGGCCACGTGTGCGTGCAGCCCCAGGGGGAGCGGGGCGGCTCCCTCGATCTGGTGGAGCTGGTGAAGGAGCTGCGCGGGCGCAACCTCAGCCTGCCGCTGCTGATCCGCTTCGACGACATCCTCGAAGACCGGCTGGAGCGGCTGCACGGCGCCTTTGAGCGGGCGATCGCCCAGTACGGCTACGCGGGCCGCTACCAGGGTGTGTTCCCGGTGAAGTGCAACCAGCAGCGCCATGTGGTGGAGCAGCTGGTGGAGAGCGGCAGGGGCTGGCACTTCGGCCTGGAGGCCGGCAGCAAGGCCGAGCTGCTGATCGCCCTCTCGCTGGTGGACGACCCCCAGGCCCTGCTGATCTGCAACGGCTACAAGGACCAGCGCTACATCGAAACGGCGATCCTGGCCCGGCGCCTCGGCCGCCAGCCGGTGGTGGTGATCGAGCAGGCCGACGAGGTGGGCCGGATCATCGCCGCCAGCCACGCGCTGGGGGCGGCACCGCTGATCGGCATCCGCGCCAAGCTCTCCACCCGCAGCACCGGCCGCTGGGGCAGCTCAGTGGGCGAGAAGGCCAAGTTCGGCCTGTCGGTGCCGGATCTGCTGGCCACGGTGGAGGCCCTGCGCGAGGCTGGGCTGCTAGCGGAACTGCGGCTGCTGCACTTCCACATCGGCAGCCAGATCAACGACATCGCCGTGCTCAAGGACGCCCTGCAGGAGGCGGGCCAGATCTACGCCGAGCTCACCCGCCTGGGGGCGCCGATGGGCTACCTGGATGTGGGCGGCGGCCTGGGCATCGACTACGACGGCAGCCGCACCGCCACCGCCGCCTCCAAGAACTACTCCCTGCAGAACTACGCCAACGACGTGGTGGCCACCGTGCGCGAGTGCTGCGAGGGCGCCGGCATCGCCGTGCCCACCCTGGTGAGCGAGAGCGGCCGGGCGATCGCCAGCCACTTCTCGGTGCTGGTGTTTGACGTGCTCGGCGCCGGCGGCCTGCCCGGGGCGGTGCCGGAGGCGGCCGGCGAGGAGGCCCTGATCCTGCGCAACCTGCGCGACACCCACGCCGCCATCAGCGCCATCCCCGCCACGGACGCCGCGGCGATCGGCGCCGGACTGGAGCGGCTGCAGGAGGCCTGGAATGACGCCCTCAAGTTCAAGGACGACGCCATGGCGGCCTTCCGCCTGGGCTACCTGGGGCTGCCGGAGCGGGGCCTGGCCGAGCAACTCACCTGGGCCTGCTGCCAGGGCATCGCCGAGCGGCTGGCCCTGCTGCCGGCTGACGCCCCGGTGCCCGACGAGCTGCGGGCCCTGCCGGCCGCCCTGGCCTCCACCTATTACGCCAACCTCTCGGTGTTCCGGTCCGCGCCCGACACCTGGGCGATCGACCAGCTGTTCCCGGTGCTGCCCCTGCAGCGCCTGGATGAAGCCCCCAGCCGGCTGGGCAGCTTCGCTGACCTCACCTGCGATTCCGACGGCAAGCTGGCCCGCTTCATTAATCCAGATGGGCGATCCGGGAGGGGCCAGGTGAAGAATCTGCTGGAGCTCCACCCCCTGCGCAGCGGCGCGCCCTACTGGATCGGCCTGTTCCTGGCCGGCGCCTACCAGGAGGTGATGGGCAATCTGCACAATCTGTTCGGCAGCACCGATGCGGTGCACATCCGCCTGGCCCCCGGCGGCGGCTACCGGGTGGATCACGTGGTGCGCGGCGACACCAACGCCGAGGTGCTGCAGGCGATGGAGCACGACCCCCAGCTGCTGCTGGAGCGGCTGCGCATGGCCAGCGAAACGGCGATCGCCCAGGGTCAGCTGGCCATCGGCGATGCCCGCCGGCTGATGGACCACCTGGAAACCAGCCTGCGCCAGACCACCTATCTGCAGGGCTGAGGTTCAGGTCAGCGGCTGACGAGCAGCACCCACACCAGCTTGCAGAGCAGGTGCAGGCCCTGGTCGGTGCCCAGGCCAAACCAGCCCCGGCACTTGAGGTGATCGATCAGGGCATGGGCCAGCCACTCGGCCAGGCCCAGCAGCGGCAGGCCCGTGAGCAGGGCCACCACCAAGCCATGGATGGCGGCATGGGCGGTGAGCCACCAGGGCCAGGGGAGAGTGGCATCCCTGCCAGGGCATTTCTCCACGGCCATCCGGTCGCTCTGGAGGCCGAAATCCGCCAGGAAATGCCCCATCGCCAGCAGCGCGAACAGGGCGTAGCCGGTGGTGATCGGCATGGGGGTGGGGAGGGGCGACGGGATAGCCCTGGCCCTCAGCTTGGCGGTTCGCTGACTGGGAGACCAGCAGCGAAGTGGTCAGCCGTCTCCACCCCGAACACCTCCGTGGCCTCGAGACCCTTGATCTCCTGCCTGCCGAAACTGCTCAGGGCGAAGCGGGGGTCACCGATGAGCAGTCGGGCGGTGGCGGCATCGATGCACACGCGGCTGGCCAGGCGCCGGGTGAGCGCCTCCAGGCGGCTGGCAAGGTTCACCGTGTCGCCGATCACGGTGAACTCCAGCCGTTGGGGGCTGCCGATCTGGCCGGCCAGCACTACCCCGGAGGCCAGGCCCACCCCACTGGCCAGGGACTCGACCCCCTGCTGCCGCCAGGCGGCATTGAGCTGCTCGAGCCGGGCCCGCATCGCCAGGGCGCACTGCACTGCCGCCGCCGCCTCCTGCTCCACGCCGCGGCCCACAGGTGAACCGAACACGGCCATCACCGCATCACCGATGAACTTGTCGACGGTGCCGCCATGGGCGGTGATCACCTCCACCATGGCGCCGAGGTAGGTGTTGAGCTGGCGCACGTGCAGCTCGCTCTCGCCGGCGGCACTGCGGCGGCGGGTGAGGTCGGTGAAGCCCTGCAGATCGGAGAAGAGCACCGTCACTTCCCGCACGCGCCCGCGCAGCATGCCCTGGGCCCCGGCGGGGTCCGCCAGGATCTCGGCCACCACGCTGGGGGCCACGTAGCGCTCGAAGGTGCGCCGCAACCGGCGCCGCTCCCGCCCCTCGCGGAGATAGGCATCCCCGCCATACAGCAAGCCCAGCACCACCAGGCCGCTGGCCGGTGCCAGCAGCTGCAGCCAGCGGTTCGCCTGGGTCAAGGCCAGACCGACAGCCAGCAGCTGCACCACCAGCACCGTGGACACAACCGCCAGGCGCCAGCCCAAGGAGGGCCTGCCCAGGGCCAGGAGCGCCGCCAGAGCCACCGTGCCGGCGGCCAGCAGGGCCCGGGCCCAGGGGGCGAGCGGCCAGAGCGCCAGGCCATCGCCCTCCAGGGAATTGGCCACCGCCGTGCCGAGCACCTCCAGGCCGGAGAGGGTGCCGAAGGGCGAGCCGTAGCCGGCCTCACCCTGGGACACCACAGGGCCCACGAGCACCAGGGCACCTCGCACGGCCGGCCGCAGGGGCTGGCGCTCCCAGCGCTGGGGATCGAGTACCTCCCAGGCGGGAATGCGGCGCAGGTGACCCTCCGGGCCATAGGTGTGCAGCTCCCGAGCGGCATCCGGCTGGCGGCTGCGGCGGCCGGCCAGCTGCAGCAGACGCAGCGCCAGGGACGGAGGAGAGTCGACAGCCTGGCTGGCCAGGACCGCCCGGTAGGCCTCGGGGTGCCGCAGCGACTGGCCCGGCCGCGGCGGCAGGACATTGGTCACCCCCAGGGGCAGCGTGGCGGGAAGCGCGGCCTGGAGAGCCTCCGGTCGCACCAGCACCAGGCCTCCCGCGCCCTGGCTGTCATGGGGCTCCAGCCACTCCGCCGCCAGGGCGATGCGGCCCTGATGACGGCGCAGCACCGCCACCAGGGCCCCATCGTCCGCCGGCCCCTGGCCACTGCCCCCCTCAAACACCACGTTGATCGCCACCGCCGCGGCACCGGCCTGGAGCAGGGTCTCCGCCAGCCGGCCGTAGGCGGCGCGCGGCCAGGGCAGCACGCCGATGCCCCGGGCCCACGCCGGGATGGAGGCGCTGCCGGGCTCGGCCTGCTCAAACCAGTCCCCCTGCTGGAGGGTGGCGTCATCGATCGTCACCAGCACCAGCGGCGCCGGTGGGGTCCGCGCTCCCCGCAGTTGCAGCAGCTGGGTGTCGAGATTGCGCTCCCACACCCGCAGCCGCGGCCCGGGCCAACCCGCCGACAGTCCCACCCAGACGGCCGTCAGGCCCGTGAGCAGCACCAGCACGCGATGGCGTCCCATGGCGCGTCAGCCCGGCTCAGAACAGGCCGAAGCCGAAGCCTCGGAAGGAGGGCAGCGACGGAGCCACGGGCAGGGCCGGGATCGGCACGGCGGGCAGGTTGGAGCGCAGATAGCTCTCCAGGGCCGCCTGGGCGGGCAGGGGCAGCCTGAAGCCCTCGAACAGCGGACCGGTGATGATCCGCGTGTAGTCGCCGCTGCTGAGAGCCAGCAGCGCCAGCACCACCCCCTGCGGTGAGATGCGCAGGCGCTGGCCCGCCTGCAGCGTGGTGGGCGGGGTCGCGGAAACCGCCTCCCCCTCCTGGCCGGCCTCCACCTCCACCTCCCCCTCCAGCACGGAGATCTCGGTATCCCCTGCCTCCGTCACCTCCAGCACATAGTTGGTGCCGCGCACGCTGAGCCGCGCCGAGCGGGTGCAGCCCCCCTGTTTGCCGGACACCAGCACCTGGCCCTTGTCGAGCAGGAAACAGGTGCTTCCCAGCCGCAGCTGGGACTGGCGGTTGAGCCGGCCCGCGGCACCGCCGTCAAAGGCCAGCTGGCCCCGGCTTCTGCCGGTGGAAATCAGCTGGGGGGAGCGGGCCTGCTGCCTGACACGGGCCTGCTCGCGATCGATGAACAGCTCCTTGCCATCCAGGATCTCCTGCACCACTGCCGTCTGGCTCTGCTGCGCCGCCAGGGGGCGAGGCAGGGCGAAGGCGGCGATCAGCAACGCCAAAGCGAGCACATGGGGCTGCGGACGCTGGCAGAACACAGCTCTCCCGGCTCAGGTCTGGACCATTGTGACGCGATCGCCGGTGACGACCCAGCTCAGCTGGCGCAGAAGCGCACCTGCAGGGCCAGCCGGTCGGTGGGTTGCGGCAGTTCGGCGGGATCGAACGGCGCCGCATCCGCCGCCATCGCCCGCATCGCCACCGGCCGCAGGTCATGGCCCTCCACCCGCACATCCAGGGGCTGCAGAGCAGAGCGGCCCACGGCAGCCGCGAGCTCCCGTGCCTGGGCGAGCGCATCCTGATAGGCCTCACGCAGCAGGCGGGCGCGCACGGCGGGCATGGCGGCTGGATCGGCCTCGGCGGCCACCGGATTGAGACGCACGCCCTCCAGGCCGCCCACCTGGCGCACGAACTCCTGCAGCCGCTGCGGCGCCAGCTCACCGCTCACCTGCAGCGTCGCCACCACCCGCGACCCGGCACTGCGCGGTTCCGGGGAGCGCTGCCAGGTGCTGGGCGAACTGACGCGCAGCTCCCGCACGCCCAAGGCCTCCAGCCGCTGCCGCACCGCTGCAAGCCGGCGCTGCAGGGCGGCCAGGGCCCCATCGGCATCCGCGGCCTCGGCCTCCAGCCCCAGCGACACGGCCAGGCGCTGGGTGTCGCGCTTCAGCTCGGCGCTGCCGCGGGTTTCGAGCAGGGTGCCGGCGCACTGGAGCTGCACCTGCACCTGGGCCCGGGCGGGGACAGGCCCGCTGGAGGCGGCCAACACCGCAAGCACGGCCGGCAGCAACGCCCGCGGCAGGGGCAACGGTGCAGCAAAGGCCATGGCGGAGCTGGTGGAGTGGCACCAGCATGGAACCACTGGACGTGCTGCGGAGTGGCGATGGCCCTGCTGCAACGGTTGCTGCCCGCGCTGCTGGCCCTCAGCGCCCTGGGGCTGGTGCGGCTGCTGGTACACCGCCGCCGCCTGCCGGACGTCCCCCTGGGGCTGCCCCTGCTGGCGCTGGCCAGCTGGACGCTGATGCCCTGGATCGAGGCGCTCGGCCTGCCCGCCGACTACCGGCGCTGGCTGGGGATGGCGGACGAACTGCTGCTCGGCTATGCCGCCCTGCGGCTGGGGTTGTGGCTGGGGGTGGAGCTGCCGGGCGGCCTGGGCTGGTGGCGCCGCCCGCCGGAGTTGCTGCTGCAGCTGCTGATGCTCGGCCTGGGAGCGCTGCTCACGGTGCTGGTGGTGCGGGAATCGGCCCGCTTCGATCTCGTGGGCCTGGTCACCACCTCGGCCGTGCTCACCGCGGTGCTGGGCTTCGCCGCCCAGGAAACGCTCAAGGACCTGTTCGCCGGTCTGGAGCTGCAGCTGGGGGACGACTTCGCGGTGGGCGACTGGCTGGACATGGGCCAGGGCGTGCAGGGGGTGGTGGAGAGGATCACCTGGCGTGACACCCAGCTGCGCAACCTGGACGGCTACCGGCTGATCATCCCCAACAGCAAGATCACCGCGGAGGTGATTAGCAACCGCTCGGCCAGCGGCGCCGCCAGCAACCGTTTCGAGATCGGCCTCGACTACGGCTTCCCTCCGGCCCAGGCCCGGGCCCTGCTGGAGGAGGTGCTGCGCCAGCATCCGCTGGTGCTGGATACCCCGGCGCCGCGGGTCCGCCTGAAGGAGTTCGAGGAGAGCTCGATCCTCTACGAGCTGCAGGTGTGGCAGAAGGAGATGAACCTGAGGGCTGTGCTGGAGCTGCGCAGCGCGCTGCAGGAGCAGATCTGGTATGCCCTGCAGCGGGCTGGCCAGACCATCCCCTTCCCGGTGCGGGAGCTGCGGGCGCGCCGCCGTGAAGCCCCGCAGACCGGCAGGTCGGCCACTGCAGCCCTGGCGGGGAGCGGACTGTTCCGGGTGATGGCAGCGGACCAGCTCAAGCAACTGGCGGCAGCGGGGCAGGTGCTCACCTTCGCTCCCGGCGAGGCGATCGTGCGGGAGGGGGAGTCGGGCGACTGCCTGTACCAACTTCTGGTGGGGCGGGTGGAGGTGCTCAAGGCGGTTGGTCCTGGACGGCAGGTGTCGGTGCGGCAGCTGGGGCCCGGCGAGCACTTCGGCGAGATGACACTGCTGCTGGACCAACCGCGCAGCGCCACCGTGCGCGCCCTGGAGGAATGCCGCCTGCTGCAGCTCGACCGGCAAGCCCTGGCACCCCTTCTGGAGGCGCAGCCGGAGCTGCTGGAGCAGCTGGCCGAACTGGTGAACCGCCGCCGGCAGGAGCTGGATCAACTGGACGAGCGCGCCAGCGAGGTGCAGGACACAGGTCTGCTCGCGACGATGCGCCGGCTGTTTCAGGCGGTGACCAGCGGCAGTCCGGCGGAGGGCTAGCCGCAGAGCTCCCATTCAGCCGGCCTGGCTGCGTTCAGCCCGCCAGGGCGCTGATCAGCTGCTCCCGCGCCTGCTCCAGCGCCCCATCCAGCCCCGCGCCATCACGGCCACCAGCCTGGGCCAGGTTGGGCCGGCCGCCGCCGCCACCGCCGCAGAGCTTGGCGATGCCGCCGATGAAGGCGCCGGCCTTGGGGCCGGCCGCGATCACCGCTTTGCCGAAGGCCGCCACCAGGATCACCTTGGTCAGATCGGCCGGGTCGGGCAGGCCGCCCAGCACCACTGCGGCTCCGTCACCCAGCTGGTCGGCCAGACCCTGGGCGGCCGTTTGCAGGCCGGCGCCATCCACACCATCGAGGCGGGCCACCAGCACGTGGAAGGGCCCCACCGCCTGGGCCTGGGCCACCAGAGCCGCGGCCTTGGCCGCCGCCAGCTCGCTGCGGGCCGCCGCCAGGGCCTTCTGGCTGGCCTTGAGCTCGTCGGCCAGCTGGGCCACCCGCTCCACGATCTCGCCGGGCTGGGCCTTGAAGCGCTCGGCCAGGGGCTTCACCACCGCCTCGCGCTCCTTGAGATAGGCCAGCACCGCCGGCCCCGCCACCGCCTCAATGCGGCGGATGCCGGCGGCCACGCCGCTCTCGGCCACAATCTTGAACACGCCGATCTCGGCGGTGTTGGCCACGTGGGTGCCGCCGCAGAGCTCCATCGACACGCCGGGCACATCCACCACCCGCACCACGTCGGCGTACTTCTCGCCGAACATCGCCACCGCCCCGGCGGCCTTGGCCTGCTCGATCGCCATCTCCGCCACCTCGAGGCGGTGGGCCTCAGAGATCCAGCCATTGATCAGCGCCTCGATCTGCTCCAGCTCCTCCGGGGTCACGGCCCGGGGGCAGTGGAAGTCGAAGCGCAGGCGGTCGAAATCCACCAGCGAGCCGGCCTGACCGATGCCCGGATCCACCACCTGCTTGAGGGCCGCCTGCAGCAGGTGGGTGGCGGTGTGGTTGGCCTGGGCACGGCGCCGGCAGGCCGCATCCACCCGGGCGGTGAGCAGGTCGCCCACCGCAATCTGGCCCCGTTCCACCCGGCCGCTGTGCACGAACACCGAGCGGTTGCGCGACACGCCCGCGATGCTCACGATCACGCCCGCATCCACGCTGGTCTGGTCGCCACCGCCCAGCAGCACGCCCCGATCGCCCACCTGGCCGCCGCCCTCGCCATAGAAGGGGGTGACATCGAGCACCAGCTGCACCTGATCACCGGCACTGGCTCGCTCCGCCGGCTCGCCATTCACCACCAGGGCCAGCACGCAGCTGGGATGCTCCAGGGCCTCATAGCCCTTGAAGGCGGTGGCTTGGGCGGCGGAGGCAACCTGATCAATGGCCTCCTGCAGGGTGAGGTCGATGCTCACCGCCGCGGCCTTGGCCCGCTGGCGCTGTTGCTCCATCGCCGCCTCGAAGCCGGCGGTGTCCACCGTGAGGCCGTGCTCCTCGGCGATCTCCTCGGTGAGCTCCAGCGGGAAGCCGTAGGTGTCGTAGAGCTCGAAGGCCTGCTCGCCGCTGATCTGCTTCGGCTGGGCCGCCAACACCTCGGCCAGCAGTTTCTCGCCCCGCTCCAGGGTTTCCAGGAAGCGGGCCTCCTCGCGCTCCAGCTCCGCCAGGATCACCTCCTGGCGCTCCACCAGCTGCGGGTAAGCGGCCTGCATCAGGGTGATCGAGGCCTCCCCCATCGCCGTCAGGAAGGGCTTGTCGATGCCGAGCAGGCGGCCGTGGCGCACCACGCGGCGCAGCAGCCGCCGCAGGATGTAGCCGCGGCCCAGGTTGGAAGCAGTGACGCCATCGCCGATCAGCTGGGTGATGGCACGGGAGTGATCGCCGATCACCTTGAGACTGGTTTGGCCCTTCTCATCGAGGGCGCGGTAGTCGACCCCCGCCTGCGCTGCCGCCGTCTCGATCAGCGGGTAGATCAGGTCGGTTTCGTAGTTGTTGGGAACCTGCTGCAGGATCTGGGCCATGCGCTCCAGGCCCATGCCGGTGTCGATGTTGCGATTGGCCAGCGGCGTGAGGGTGCCCTCGGCGTCGCGGTTGTACTGCATGAACACCAGGTTGTAGAACTCGATGAAGCGCGCGTCGTCTTCGAGATCGATGCCGTCGTCGCCCAGTTCGGGCTTGAAGTCGTAGTAGATCTCCGAGCAGGGGCCGCAGGGGCCGGTGGGGCCGGAGGCCCAGAAGTTGTCGGCCTCATCCATGCGGATGATCCGCTTCGGGTTCACGCCCACCCCATCGCGCCAGATCGCTTCGGCTTCGTCGTCCTCACGGAACACACTCACCACCAGATTCTGCGGTGAAAGCCCGAACACCTCGGTGCTGAGCTCCCAGGCCCACTGGATCGCCTGCTCCTTGAAGTAGTCGCCGAAGGAGAAGTTGCCGAGCATCTCAAAGAACGTGTGGTGCCGGGCCGTACGGCCCACGTTCTCGATGTCGTTGGTGCGGATGCACTTCTGCGCGCTGGTGGCCCGGGGCGCCGGCCGCTGCTGCTGCCCCAGGAACACCGGCTTGAACGGCAGCATGCCGGCGATCGTGAGCAGCACCGTGGGGTCGTCCGGCACCAGGGAGGCGCTGGCCATCGGCCTGTGGCCGCGCTGTTCGTAGAAAGACAGGAAGGCCGCACGGATCTCGGCACCGGTCCGGGGGCAAGAGGGAGGAACGGCGGCCATGGGAACAGGTGGTGCGCTTGCGCTCCATGATCGCCCAAGGGGTGGAGCAGGGCTCTGCCGATGGCCTTTGCTCCACTTTGCAGCCAGCTGAAATGGGGCCAGCGCGCCACTGCAACGCTTCAGTGAAAGCCGAATATCAGGCGACTTTCTTTCTAGACACAAGAGGTCCGATAATCTCCGCAGAAAAATGTTGCCGTCGCTTCAACTTGAACCCGTCTTTTTGCGAAGACTGATCCTGAAGTGCAGCTGTTGCGCCGCAGGCAGCGCCGTTCTATTGGCAATCGCACCACCAGCACACTCAATAGCAATATTAGGCGCTGACTCACTAACGTTTCTTTTCAAAGATACGCGATTTAACAATAGCAACGCGAACAACAATCCTTCCTTAACCTTGGGCGAAAACCCCAATACCGGCACCAATAGCTGGTTGGAGGCCGTTATTAAAAACACTAATACAACCAATTCCATAATTCTTACTCTTGACGCCAATCTCACCAAGGCCTCGGCAGCCTTCATTAGCTCAGTGGCATTCAATCTTGTAGATGGTTCTACGATTAGCTCCGTTTGTGCAGGCACGATTCCAGCGTCCAATTGCGTAAATCAAGACTTCACCTACGATTCTGACAATATTAACATGGCGAATGGTATCCAGGGCCTCGATTTTCGTCTTAACCTTCCATTGGCAGGCGGCCCAAACAGCGATCGCCTGGATCATTACGACACCTTTTCATTCATCATCACGGGCAGCAATCTGAATTTCAGTTCCTTCAACGAGCCCATTGACATTGATGGTGAAGGGATCTTCGCGGCCGCCAGGCTGCAGGGTTATGGCGGCAGTTCAACCATCTATTCCGCTCCCGGCCCCCTGCCGATCTTGGGCGTAGCCGCCGCCTTCCGCACCAGCCGCCGCCTCCGCCGCCGCCTGACATCGGCACGCCTGGCATCAGGCAGACCCCCGGCCCACCGCCCGGCCTGATCGCTCAGCGCAGGTGGCGGGGCAGGCGCCGGCGGTAGGTCAGGAACAGCTCGCAGGCCTCTTCGCGCAGCTGCTGATCCAGCACCAATCCCTGGCCGGCGGCGCCGGCCAGGCCGGACTGGCCCGGGGGGAACACCTCCCCCCAGTCCTGCCCCCACACCCGCTGGGCAAAACGCTCGTTGCTGGCCCCGAATCGCTGCTGCAACAGGGCCGGCAGCCGCCCCTGCCAGCCGTCGAAGCGCTCGGCCACCCAGCCCCGCTGGCGCGCCAGCTGGCGGAGCTGCTCCACCAGCCGGTTGAGGCCATGGCCGGCGATCAGCTGGTTGCGGCGCACAGGCAACCGGTCGAGCTCGCCGTTGAGCAGGTAGGCCAGCCCCAGCCCGCGCCGCCCCAGCTGTTCGTTGGCCTGCTCGGCCGGCGCGGCCCGCCAGCCCGCCACCGGCGGCGGCAGCTCCAGCAGGTCCAGCAGCTGGGCGAAGGGGTCCTGCCGGCGCGGCCGGAAGGGCAGATAGCTCTGGCGCAGCCCCTCGGCCGCCAGCGGGGCAGCGAACCGCTGCTCGAAATCCAGCAGCTGGGGGGCGTGGCGGATCCAGCGCCGCCGCGCCGGCCCGCGCAGGCGGCGGCCGTCCAGCTGGGCCCGCACATAGGCCCGGAAGCTGGGGGCGCCGTAGAGCCGGCCTAGCCCGTGGGCATAGAAGGAGTTGAGCAGCTCGGCCTGGGGGCGCACGAAACTGATCACATGCAGGGCGAAACCCTGCGCGGCGCCGTGGCGAAGCAGGCGCGCCAGGGCCTGGGGGTCGCGGATCAGGGGCGCGAAGTGCTCGGCGCTGAGCAGCAGATCGCCGCTCCAGCGCCGCTGCTGCCCGAGCAGCCGCTCCAGTGCCTGGAAGCGGCCGGCCTGCAGGTCCCGTGCCAGGTGGCGGTGGGAGTGCTCCCGCCAGGGGGTGGGATAGCGCAGACCCAGCCGCTCCAGGCCGGGCCGGTTGGCGTGCAGACGCGCCTGCAGGTACGTGCTGGCGGTCTTGTGGGGTCCGGCGTGCAGGTGCAGGGTGCGCTCAGGCGGCCGCAACGGTCCCGGACTCATGAACACGGCAACGGGCCTGCGCAGGGCATGATCGCCCAGCAACAGCTCCAAGACGCCCCTGGGCCGCCGCGTGAGCCAGCTCCCTGCACCGCCATCCCGCCAGCAGCTGCGGCTGCAGTCGATCGCCTGGGCCCTGGGCGCCGGGCTCACCGCCCTGCTGCTCGGCCTGCCCCTGGGGCTGGAAGCGGCCCTGCGCGCCGGCGGCTGCGGCCTGTTCTACGGCCTGCTGGCCTTCCATCTGCAGCGGGTCGACCCCGATGACAGCCACCTGCAGGCCGGCCTGGTGGGGGCCGTCTGCGGTATCCACAGCCTGGGCCTGCCCACCATCGGCCCCTGGCCAGCAGGCCCGAGCTGGCCGGCCGCCCTGCTGGCGGTTGCGCCAACTGTGATGATGGGGCTCATTCGTGCCTGGTTGCCGCTGGTCGGCGCCGCCCTGCTGCTGCACCTGTCACTGCAGCTGCTTCGGCACAGATCCCGCCCGGTCGCCCCCGGCGACCTGTCGGCCCGCCGGCCCTGATGACCCTGGGATGAGCCTGCTGCACGCCACCTGGCTGTTTCCCCCTGAAGGGGCGGGCGGTCGCCTGTTCCTCTGGGCAGACACCTGGAAGGTGGCCAGTCCGGTGCAGCCCGGCCACGAGGCCCCCGACCATCCCTTCGCCCTCACCACCGACGAAGTCGCCGACTGGCTGGATGACAACGGCTACTGGAGCGAGGCCCTGCGGCCCGCCCGCGCCACCCTCACCCTGCCCAGCCGCACCCAGGCCAGCCGCGGCCGCAGCAGCGCCGGCGCCAAGGGCTGGAGCGGCCTGCCCCTGCAGGCCGGCGAACCGATCCCCAGGCAGCTGGAATGGTGGCCCTGGCAGGTGGAGGGCTGGGCCCTCGATCCGGGCAGCGCCGCCGAGTGGCTGAGCGGCCTGCCCCTGGCGGCCGGCCACCCGGACATGGCCGACGACCTGCGCTGGTGGACCCACCTGCAGCGCTGGGCCCTGAGCCTGATCGCCCGGGGGCGCTGGCTGCCCCAGATCGAAGACGGCATCGCCCGCTGGCTGCCCCTGCTCAACCGCGAGGGCGACCGCCACCGCCTGGAGGAACTGGCGATCGGCATCCCCCAGGTGGCCACCTGCGCCCTCGCTGCCGGGCCGGAGGGCGATCCCGCCCTGGCCTGCCGCCGCCCGGGCAGCGGCCGACTGCGGGTGGCCAGCCTGCTGGAGGCCCTGCTCGACGGCCAGCTGCGGGCGGGCTTCAAACCGGAGGGCGAGGGCCTCGATCCGCTGCTGCTGGCCTGGCAGAAGGCCCTGGGCAAGGGCAGCGGCCAGCTGCACCTCGAGGAGGAAGACCTTGAACGGCTGATCATCGCCACCCACCACTGGCGCGAGGCCGTGGCCGGACGGGTGGCGCCTGCCCGGGCCTGCCTGGAGCTGTTCACCCCCGCCGAAGGGGAGGAGCTGTGGGAGCTGCGCTTCAGCCTGCAGGCCGAGGCCGATCCCAGCCTGCGGGTGCCCGCCTCCGTGGCCTGGAGCGCCGGCGACCGCACCCTGCAGCTGGGCGAGGTGGCCGTGCCCCAGCCCAGCGAACTGCTGCTGGAGGGCCTGGGGCGGGCCCTCACCGTGTTTGAGCCGATCGAGCGGGGCCTGGATTCCACCACCCCCGAGGCGATGCAGCTCACCCCGGCCGAGGCCTTCGTGCTGGTGCGCACCGCCGCCACCCAGCTGCGCGACGTGGGCGTGGGCGTGATCCTGCCGCCCAGCCTGGCGGGTGGCCTGGCCAGCCGTCTGGGGCTGTCGATCCAGGCCGAACTGCCCGACAAGTCGCGCGGTTTCACCCTCGGCGAAACCCTGAAGATGGAGTGCCAGTTCATGATCGGCGGGGTGACGCTCACCCTGCGCGACCTGGAGCGCCTGCAGGCCAAGCGCAGCCCCCTGGTGCAGCACAAGGGGGCCTGGATCGAGCTGCGTCCCGTCGATCTGCGCAACGCCGAGAAATTCAGCATTGCCAACCCCGACCTCAGCCTCGACGATGCCCTGCGGCTCACCGCCAGCGAGGGCGACACCTTCCACCGCCTGCCGGTGCACCGCTTTGTGGCCGGCGTGCGGCTGCAGGCGGTGCTGGAGCAGTACCACCAGCAGAAGGCCCCCGATCCGCTGCCGGCGCCGCTCGGCTTCGCCGGCCAGCTGCGGCCCTACCAGGAGCGGGGCCTGGGCTGGCTGGCCTTCCTGCACCGCTTTGATCAGGGCGCCTGCCTGGCCGACGACATGGGCCTGGGCAAGACCATCCAGCTGCTGGCCTTCCTGCAGCACCTCAAGGCCGAGGAGGAGCTCAGGCGGCCCGTGCTGCTGGTGGCCCCCACCTCCGTGCTCACCAACTGGAAGCGGGAGGCGGCGGCCTTCACGCCGGAGCTGAAGGTGAAGGAGCACTACGGCCCGCGCCGGCCCAGCACTGATGCGGCCCTGAAGAAGGCCCTCAAGGGAGTTGATCTGGTACTCACCAGCTATGGCCTGCTGCAGCGCGACGGCGAACTGCTGGAGAGCGTCGACTGGCAGGGGGTGGTGATCGACGAGGCCCAGGCGATCAAGAACCCCGGCGCCAAGCAGTCGATGGCCGCCCGCGACCTGGCCCGGCCGGGCCGGGGCAGCCGCAGCGGCCGCTTCCGCATCGCCCTCACCGGCACCCCGGTGGAGAACCGCGTCAGCGAGCTGTGGGCACTGATGGACTTCCTCAATCCGAAGGTGCTGGGCGACGAGCCCTTCTTTCGTCAGCGCTACCGCCTGCCGATCGAGCGCTACGGCGACATGGCCTCGATGCGCGATCTCAAGGCCCGCGTGGGCCCATTCATCCTGCGGCGCCTCAAGACCGACCGCTCGATCATCTCCGACCTGCCCGAGAAGGTGGAGCTGCACGAGTGGGTGGGGCTCAGCCCCGAGCAGAAGACGCTCTACAACCGCACCGTGGAGCAGAGCCTCGATGCCATCGCCCGTGCCCCGCTCGGCCAGAAGCACGGCCAGGTGCTGGCCCTGCTCACCAAGCTCAAGCAGGTGTGCAACCACCCCGCCCTGGCCCTGGGCGAGGACGTGCAGGCGGCAGTCGGCAATGGGGCAGCGACTGGCTTTGCCTCCCGCAGCGCCAAGGTGCAGCGGCTGGAGGAGATCCTCGAGGAGGTGATCGAGGCGGGCGACCGGGCCCTGCTGTTCACCCAGTTCGCCGAGTGGGGGCACCTGCTCAAGGCCCACCTGGAGCGCAGCTGGCGCCAGGAGGTGCCCTTCCTCTACGGCAACACCAGCAAGGCCGAGCGCCAGGCGATGGTGGATCGCTTCCAGGACGACCCCCGCGGCCCCCAGCTGTTCCTGCTCTCGCTCAAGGCCGGCGGTGTGGGCCTCAACCTCACCCGCGCCAGCCACGTGTTCCACATCGACCGCTGGTGGAACCCGGCCGTGGAGAACCAGGCCACCGACCGCGCCTACCGCATCGGCCAGACCAACCGGGTGCTGGTGCACAAGTTCATCACCAGCGGCTCGGTGGAGGAGCGCATCGACCGGATGATCCGCGAGAAGGCGAAGCTGGCCGAGGAGATCGTGGGCTCCGGCGAGGACTGGCTGGGCGGCCTGGACGTGGGCCAGCTCAAGGATCTGGTGTCCCTGCAGGAGCAGGATTGATCACGTGGCCGTGCTCGACCTCTACTGCGAACGGCTCGGCCCCGGCCTCCTGGCCGAACCGCTGAACGCCGTCACCAACGGGGCTTTCCTGGTGGCGGCCTGGCGGCTGGCAAGCCTGGCCCACTCTCGGTCTGGCCCTAAAGCCCAGGCTGGCAGCGATCGCGGCGTGCTGGCCCTGGCGGCCCTGGCCCTGGCCATCGGTGTAGGCAGCAGCCTGTTTCACACCTTTGCCACCGGCTGGGCGCTGGCGGCCGATGTGCTCCCGATCCTGCTGTTCCAGCTGCTGTTCCTGCTGCTCTACCTGCGCCGGCGGGCCGGCCTGGCGCTGGCCCCCGCGGCGGGCCTCTGCCTGGCCTTCCTGCTGGCCTGCCTGGCGGGGCGGGGCTTTCCCGGCGTGCTGAACGGATCGCTGGCCTACGCCCCCACCCTGGCGGTGCTGGCCCTGCTGGCCGGGCATCAGCTGCGCCAGAAGCACTCGGCGCTGCTGCTGGCGGCCACCGGACTGTTCAGCCTGTCGCTGCTGCTGCGCAGTGTCGACAATGCCCTCTGCCCACTCGTTCCGATCGGCACCCACCTGTTCTGGCACCTGTTCAACGCCGAGGTGCTGGTGCTCAGCGGCCGGGCCCTGCTGGCCAGCCAGCAGAATGTTGGGCCTCTCCCTGCGTGCCGGCGATGACCGTTTCCTCCCCGGCCATCAACACCCAGCTGGGCGATGAGGGCCTGGGGCAGCAGCCCTGGTGGGTGGAGCAGTGGATGGAGCTGATCCACGGCTACCGCTTCAAGAAACGGCTGGAGCGCGCCTGGGAGTACGCCCGCTCCGGCAACGTGACCTCGATCCGCTTTGAGGGCCGGCGGGTGCATGCCCGGGTGCAGGGCAGCGGCGAAGAGCCCTACAAGGTGAAGCTCTGGCTGGATGTGCTCAACGACGAGGACTGGGGCTACGTGCTCGACGCCCTCACCCAGAAGGCCCGCTGGTCGGCCCAGCTGCTGGCGGGGGTGATGCCCCAGGACATCGAGCGGGCCTTCGCCGCCAGCGGCAAGCGCCTGTTCCCGTTCAAGTTGCAGGAGGTGCGCAGCGAGTGCAGCTGCCCCGACAAGGCCAACCCCTGCAAGCACGTGAGCGCGGTGTTCTACCTGATGGGCGACCGCTTCAGTGAAGACCCCTTCGTGCTCTTCCAGCTGCGCGGCCGCACCCGCGCCCAGCTGCTCGGCGATCTGGCCAAGCGGCGCCGCCGCGCCCTGGCCAAGCAAGCCCGCCAGGCCCGCGCTCGGGGCGAAGAGGAAACGGACGGTGGCGGCAGCCAGCAGCCGGTGCACGGCGCGATCACCGACCCCAGCCGCTGGTGGCGCTACGACGCTGCCCTCGACCCCGACCTGGTGGTGATCACCCCGGCCCTGGAGGGGGACACCGGCCTGGATGCGGCCGGCCCCCTCCCCCTGGCCGAGTCGCCCCAGTTCCCGGAGGCCAACCAGAGCTTCCTCGCCCACGTGCGCGAACACGGCCAGATGATGGCCACCCTGGCCATGGCCCGGGCGATGGACAACGGCCAGAACGAGGGCCAGGAGAGTGCCGCAGCCAGCGATGCCGGCAGCGGTTGAGCCCAGCCCGCCGGGCTGGTTGACCCCAGCCAGCCAGCAGTTGGTGAGCAAGCTGCTGGCCACCCACGAGCTGGCCTTCGGCAGGCCCCTGCTGACAGGCCTTTGCGCAGACGCCACGCCCCTGCAGTGGAGCCAGGCCCTGTTTGCCGCCGCCACCGTGGTGCTGGCCCACGACGGCGCCGATCCCGGCGGAGATCCGGGCCCCCGGCTGATCTACGCCAACCGGGCCGCCCTCCTGCTCTGGCGGCGCCCCTGGGCCGAGCTGGTGGGCATGCCCTCGCGGCACACCGCCGAACCGGCCGAGCGCGCCGGTCGCGCCCAGGCGCTCTCCCGCGTGCAACCCCAACACGCCATCGCCGACTACAGCGGCATCCGCATCGACAGCCAGGGCCGCCGCTTCCGGATCAGCAACGCCCGGGTGTGGAGCCTGCCCGGCGGCCAGGCCGCCGCCTTCAGCGCCTGGCACTGGCTCTGAGCCTGGTTTGGCAGAGCCTGCCGGGCCATCCGGCGGCCGATGAAACACACAACCGGGCCAATCCAGATGTATTGCTCCAAACAAAGCCCCAGCAATATCGCGCACATGGAGACGTGTCTGAACTGACATCACCGGCCGTTGTTAAATCCGCCTTAACTGGTTTGCCGAGCTGAATTGAGAAGGTTGGCCAAAGTCCTCTGATCCAAGATCGTGGCCCTGGTTTTCAGCCTGCTTGATCCTGCCGTCGCCGCCGTGGGTGGCATGATCGACGTTTCGGCGCTCGGGGCAAACGCCGAGATCTCCGCCTACAACCCTTCCACGGGCTACCTCTACACCGTTGGCGGGGGCTCCGGCGCCATCGTGGTCAGCGATCTGAGCGACCCTCTCAATCCCAGCACCGTTGCCATCGCCACTCCAGGCGAAGGCGTCCAAACACTTCAAAGTGCAGCTGTCTTCGGCAAGCTGCTGGCCATCGCCGTCGAGGAAACGGGTTCAAGTGGTCCTGGATTTGTTCAATTTTACGACCTGAACAACCCAGCCCTGCCCGTTCACATCAGCACCGTGAGCGTCGGCGCCCTGCCCGACATGGTGAAGTTCAGCGGCGACGGCAGCAAGCTGCTGGTCACCAATGAAGGCGAGCCCAATTCGCTTTACACGATCGATCCGGAGGGATCGATCTCGGTGATCAACACCAGCGGCTACCTGGCCGCCTCAGCTGTGGCGCCTGTTCAGGCCGATGTGCAGACCATCGGCTTCGGCGCCTGGGAAAACCGCCGCGCTGAACTGATCAACCGCGGCATCCGCATCGGCCAACGCCTGGGGGTGACCACCACGGTGGCCCAGGACATTGAGCCTGAAGCAATCGCCATCAGCGCTGATGGAACCACGGCCTGGATCTCCCTGCAGGAGAACAACGCTTTCGCCGTGCTCGATCTCAGCAGCGCCACACCGGTGATCAAGGAGATCTTCTCGGCCGGCATCAAGGACTGGAGCCGCGGCGTCGCCAGCGCTGAGAACTTCAGCTACGAGCTGGAGTATGCGGCCGGCACCGCCAATCTGCCGGCCGGCGTGCTGGCTGGTGGCCTTTCGGGCCTCACCTTCGCCGGCCAGGAAACGGTCGACGGCGTTGCCCTCGATGTCTACTACTCGATCACCGACCGGGGCCCCAATGGCGATCTGGTCGACGGCAAGCGCGAATTTCTCGATCCCGACTTCCAGCCCACGATCTACAAACTGGGCATGAACCGGGCCACCGGCGCCATCAGCGAACTGGCCCGCATTGGTCTGAAGCGACCTGATGGCACCCCCCTGACAGGCCTGCCCCAGCTGGCGATCAAGGATGACGTACCGATCGATGCCGACGGCACTGTGTTGGCTTACGACCCCTTTGGCATCGACTCCGAGACGGTTTCACTGTTCAACCTCAACATCGGCGGCAGCGAGCGACAGGTGTTCGCCGTCGGCGATGAATACCGCGGCCAGATCGCCATCTTCGATGCCGCCACCGGCAACCTGATCCAGCGCTACATCCCTGCCGGCCAGAAGGCGCAGCTGGCCGCCCAGCACAACGTGAATGGCGCCACCCCGATCGGCGCCGAGACGATCGACAGCCTGCCCGCCGTCTACGCCAACCGCTGGAGCAACCGCGGCATCGAGGGCATGGCCTTCAACCCCACCGATGGGCTGCTCTACGCCTTCATGCAGAGCCCCCTGGACGTGGATGCCAACGGTGACGGCGTCACCGAGGGCCGCAGCCGCTCCGAGCTCACCCGCATCCTGGCCATCGATCCTGCCACCGGCACGCCGGTGAAGGAGCACCTATATCTCCTCAGCGGCCGCGCTGGTCAGGACAAGATCGGCGATGTGGCCTTCGATCCAGCCCGCGGCGTGTTCCTGGTGATCGAGCGCGACAGCAGCCGCAGCCTCACCGGCTTCAAGCACGTGTTCGAAGTGGACCTGCGCGGCGCCACCGACACCCTGCCCCTCACCACCGCCGATGGCTGGCTGGGCAAGATCGGCGTGGTCAGCCCCGAGCTGCTCGACAACCGCCGCGTCCTGGTTGACCACGACGCAAATCCGGCCACCCCTGCGATCTTCAGCACCTCCAGCGCTGACGCGCTGGCCTCTGCCGGCATCCGCCTGGCCCACAAGATCGAGCTGTTCAACCTTCCCTCGATCGGCGGCACGATCGCCTACGACAAACCCGAAGGCCTCACCATCCGCGACGACGGCGCGCTGGTAATCAATTACGACAACGACTTCGGCACCGAAGGCGCCAGCGGCAACACCTTCACGGTGGTGAACTTCGATGGCGCCGGTTTCGACAGCTCCGACCGGGACGTGAACGGCAGCTCCAGCGGCGGCAACCGCTACCTGCCGATCAGCGGTCTGCCGGTGTGGGGCCTCACCATGCCGGATGGCATTGCCACCTACACCGATGGGCAGGGGCGCCAGTTCCTGCTGGCAGTGGGCGAAGGCGACTCGCGCGAATACGAACCCGACAAGGGCAACGTGTTCTACGACCTCACCCGTGCCAGCGACAGCGCACTGATCAACGGCACCGCCTTCCTCGATCACCCTGGCGTCAGTGCTCTCAACGCCGCCTTCAACGCGGCCACCGGCATCAGCGGCACCCGGCTGAATCTTCTGAACGACTCCGGCGACATCAACGGCGATGGGCTGATCGACAAAGCCTTCAGCATCGGCTCCCGATCTTTGCGCATCTACGACGACAAGGGCAACGTCGTGTTCGACTCCAGCGATGCCCTGGAGGAGCTGGCCAACAGCCTGGGCCTGATGGCGGGCAACCGCGACGACGACAAGGGCACCGAGCCCGAAATGGTGGAGATCGCCACCGTGGCCGGCCGTACCTATGCCTTCGTGGCCCTGGAGCGCACCACCACCAGCGTGGCGGCGGTGTTCGACGTGAGCGATCCCTACAACGTGGTGGCCGTGGATCCGGTGGTGTTCCCCGGCACCGATCGGATTGAAGGCATCACCTTCCTACGCAGCCCCGCCGGCGAGCCGACCGGCCTGATCGCCAGCAGCGAAGGCAACGACAAGGTGAGCATCACCACCTCCGCTCCACTGGCGGAAGGCAGCGCCTTCAAGCTCCAGCTCTTTCACCTGGCCGACCAGGAGGGCAATATCAGCGCCCTCGACGATGCCCCCCGCCTCTCCGGGGTGCTCAATGCCCTGCGCGCCCAGGACATCGATCTCGACGGCATCCCCGGCTTCACCAACACCCTCACCCTCTCCAGCGGTGACGCCTGGATCCCCGGTCTGTTCTATGGCGCCTCCGCCCAGGCCTACGGCGCGGTGGGTCGCGGCGATGTGCTGATCCAGAACGCCCTGGGAGTGCAGGCGATCGCCCTGGGCAACCACGAGTTCGATCAGGGCACGGCCGCGCTCAAGGGCCTGATCGGTGGCGACGCCACTGCTGGGTTCGCCGGCACCGCCTTCCCCTACCTCAGCGGCAACCTCAACTTCGCCACCGACGCCAACCTGGACGGCCTGGTGGTTCCCGATGGCCAGGCTCCCCAGGCCAACAGCATCACCGGCAGCGTGGTGTTTGACGTGAACGGCGAGAAGGTGGGCGTCGTCGGCGCCACCACCCCCTGGCTGCAGACCATCTCCAGCCCCGGCAATGTGGGCATCTCCCCAGCACCGTTCAGCGGCACCCCCTCAGCGGCCGAGCTGGATGCCCTGGCCGCTGAGATCCAGAGCGATGTGGATGCCCTGATCACTGCCACTCCGGGACTGAACAAGGTGATCCTGCTGGCCCACATGCAGCAGCTGAGCATCGAGCAGGCCCTGGCCGAGCGCCTGCGCCATGTGGACATCATCGTGGCCGGCGGCTCCAACAGCCGCCTGTTCGATGCTGACGACTCAGCCCGGCCCGGTGACAGCACCCAGGGCGTGTACCCAATCATCAAGAGTGACGCCGACGGCAAACCGGTGGCGGTGGTGAACACCGACGGCAATTACAAGTACCTGGGCCGCCTGGTGCTCGATTTCGATGCCGCCGGCTCAATCATCCCCGAGAGCTACGACCCCACCATCAGCGGGGCCTACCGCACCGATGCCGCTGGCCTGGCGGCCCTCAACGCCGAGGACTTCATCGATGCCCGTGTACAGGAGGTGGCCGACACCCTCCGCGAGGTGATCGTGGCCCAGGAATCGGAATGGTTCGGCGTGAGCGACGTGTTCCTCAATGGCAACCGCAACCCCGGGGTGCGCAGCGAGGAGACGAACCTCGGTAACCTCACCGCCGACGCCAACCTGGCCTATGCCCGCACGATCGACCCAACCGTGCTGGTGTCGCTGAAGAACGGCGGCGGCATCCGCAACTCGATCGGCCAGTCGCTGGTGCCCACCGGTTCGGTGGACGGCAAGCCGGAGCTGCTGCCCACCGCAGCGGTGTTCGACGCCCAGGGCAACGTGGTGAAGCCGGAGGGCGGCATCTCCCGCAACGACATCGCCAATGCCCTGAGCTTCAACAACGGCCTTTCGCTGGTGACCGTGACCCACGCCGAGCTCAAGGCGCTGCTGGAGCACGGCCTTGCCGCTGGCGTGAACCAGGGTCGCTTCCCCCAGGTGGGCGGCTTGGCCTTCAGCTACGACCTCAGCAAGCCGGCGGGTTCGCGGGTGCAGACCCTGGCAATCCAGGATGACGCCGGCAACGACCTCGACATCGTTGTGCGCAGCGGTGCGGTTGTGGGCGATCCGGCGCGCAGCATCCGCATGGTGACCCTCAACTTCCTGGCAGGCGGCGGCGATGGCTACCCCTTCACCAGCCTGAGCAACGCCAACCGACTGGATCTCACGGCGAGTGAGTCTGCGCCCCGCACCGGCGTGGCCACCTTCGCGGCAGACGGCTCCGAGCAAGACGTGCTGGCCGAATTCCTGGCCGTCAACCACTCCCCAGCCAACCCCTACAGCGCAGCCGACACCTCCCAGGCGGACGATACCCGCCTGCAGAACCTGGCTGAGCGCAGCGATGCGGTGATCGATCCGGTGCGGGTCGGCACTGCGGGCGACGACAGCACGCTGCCGGGCATGTCCACGATCCCTGGCTTCGACGGCCGTCTCGACACGGTGTTCTCGGGCGCCGGTGACGACGAGATCGACATCGCTCTCACCGGTGGTGGCGACAACACGGTGTTCGCCGGCTCCGGCGCCAACACCGTCTACGCCGGCACGCGCGATGTGATCACCGGCGGCGCCGACAGCGATGCCTTCAACGCCACCGCCGGTGACGGCAACCGCCTCAGCGGCATGGGCGGCGACGACGACTTCGTGATCGGCAGCTCCGGCAACCGGGCCCTCGGTGGCGATGGCAACGATGTGTTCACCATCCTCGGTGGCGCCGGCACCAACTACCTCAACGGTGGCGCCGGCAGCGACCAGTTCTGGCTGGCGAGCGAGCCCGGCGACCTGCCCGCCGCCAAGCAGTTCGTGATGGACTTCAAGGCCGGCGAAGACCTGGTGGGCCTGCGAGGCGCCGCCTTCGGCGATCTGAGCTTCAGCCAGATGGGCGCCGACACCCTGCTGAAGGTGGCTGGAGTGGAGGTGGGACATTTCACCAACCTCAGCGCCGCTGCTCTGAATAATCAGGCCAACTTCGTGTTCGCCTGATGACTCCTGCAGCCTGGAACACAAGACAAGCGTGTTCCCGGCACAGCGGGCAGAGTCATTCACGTGTTGACTGAATCAGGTGCGCATCTGGCTCAGCAAAGCTGCAGCCAATCCGTTAACCGACTGATCAACAGCAGTTTGAGCAAGCAAGTTTGCCCATATCCAAAGATCAAGCTTGAATCATTAACAATCAAGGCCAATCCATCACGCCGTCCATCTCCTCAACCCTCCATGACCCTGATTAAAACGATCGGCCAGACCACGGCCCTGATCCCAGAAGCCAGTACGGCCGACGATCCTCTCGAGCTGCTAGATGGCCAGAGCGGTGATATCGACTTCCCCTACGCCCACTTCAAGCCTATAGCAACAGTTGGCGAAGTTGATCCCATCACGAATCAAGCCTTGACGGGTTACCCCGACGGCAATGCAGCCTGGCTGAAGGACAACGACACCGTTCGGGTTGCCTACCAGTCCGAGTCTTACGCGACGATGTCGAATGAGACCTATGGCTGGGAGATGGAGAGCGGCGTGAAATTCACCGGCTCACACATCCACTACATCGACTACGATCGCGCCAAATTTGCCAGCTTCCTCGACAACGAGGCGCCGGCCAGTGAGATGTTCATTGCCTCAGGCCATCTGTTTGACAAGGTCTACAACGTCTTTGGCGAGGAAGTCACCAAGAAGACCACCGATCCAACCGACCTCGCCGGGAAGTGGGGCAACCAGACCAATCCTGACGGAACCTTGGTTGAGTTCAAGAGTTCCCTGCAACTGACGGAAGGGGATTTCTTCTTCCATTCCTTCTGTGGGGCCTGGTATGAGCCCGCCAACAAGTACGGAGCTGGCATCGGCTTTAACGATGACATCTGGCTGATGGGCGAAGAGTGGAACATCGGCAGCTCCATGTTCGATGATCCCGATGGATCAGGTCCGCTCAAGGGCTTCGATGTGGCCAACAGCACCATGGGCCTTGCCTCGATGGTGGTGGACATCAGCAACGAGGTGGCCTACACGGCTCCTGCCCTGGGCCAGGCCGGCTACGAGAAGTTGATGCCAATCAACTCCGGCCACCAAGACTTCGTGGTGATTGTGGCCGCCGGCTACAACCACGACATCAACCCTGCGCCTCTCAAGGTTTACGTGGGTCGCAAGGGCTTTGACGCCGCGGGCAACCCGATCAATCTCGACGACCCCAATCTCAGCGAGCGTGATCGCTTCCTTGGCAGCAACGGACTGCTGTACGGCCAGCTCTATGGAATGGCAGCGGATGCCGCAACGTATGCCGAGCTGGGCATCACGACCGTCGATGCCGACACCAAGATGCTCGACGCCTATCTGAGGGATGCGTCGGCCCCGGATCACTTCAGCGTCCGCTACTACGCCACCGACTACCGCTGGGATGGCTTCGATACTCCCGAGGCTGTCAAGGACACCGAGGTGCTGCGCTGGGCCCAGGACGGTGATGTGGTCGGTGGCACGGCAGAAGCCAACCAGCAAACGGCTGGTTACACCTTCTTCAACAGCGACACCAAGGTGGAGCATCCAGCCGTGGATCCGGATGGAGGCTTCCGCTACATCCAGAACCACACCCGCACCGGCGGCATCCTGGGAATCGAGTTCACCAACATGGTGGACGATCTCACCAACAACGACCTCGACGCCAATGGACTGCCCGATTACCTCTCGGCCGATGTCACCCGGATCCTCGCCGCCGTTGATGGCGCGCTGACCTTGGATGTGGGCGACAAAGGCGTGGGGCACTACAACGCCACCGGTAACCCCGATGGGGCCACCGCTGAGCAGCACATTGAGCTCAAGAACCGCAAGGCCAACGACCCTGATGGCCTGCTTTGGGTGAAATCATCCGATGCAGACATTCTGATCGTCGACGAGGATTCCGGCAACGACTACGGCGAACGCAAGTATGCCTTGGTGATCAACGAGGAGACCCTCGCGATTGAGCCTGATGGCACCGGCTATTTCCTGGCTCAGGCCGGTGGCAGCAAGAACCCGCGCGCTCTTGCCGGTGTTTCCACCTACGGCGGTACTTACGAAACGCCACGAGGCTCTGAGTTCTCGGGCAGCTGGAATGTCACCGCTCTGGTAGCTACCAAGGCCGATGGCTCTTTCTACACCCAGGAGGAACTGGCCGGCAACGGAGTTCAAATCGTTGAGCAGAGCCGCCCTCTTGACGAGCACCGCTTCATCGGCGTTGTTCAGCAGCCTGGAGAATCTGCCGGTGCCGTGGAGGCCACGAAGGCCGATTACGGCGGTCAGATCTTCATGTTCAGCCTCGATCTCCCCGGCATCGAGCCCAAGCCAGTGGTTGGCACCTCTGGGGCCGACACCCTGATCCAAGCCGGTGATCTTGAGAACCTGACGCTGATCGGCAACACCATCTTCACCGGCGCTGGCGACGACGAAGTGGATGTGGCCCTCAGCGACGGCTTCGAAAACCAGGTGTTCACCGGCTCCGGCGCCAACACCGGCTACGCCGGCACGCGCGATGTGATCACCGGCGGCGCCGACAGCGATGCCTTCAACGCCACCGCCGGCGACGGCAACCGCCTCAGCGGCATGGGCGGCGACGACGACTTCGTGATCGGCAGCTCCGGCAACCGGGCTCTCGGTGGCGATGGCAACGATGTGTTCACCATCCTCGGTGGCGCCGGCACCAACTACCTCATCGGTGGCGCCGGCAGCGACCAGTTCTGGCTGGCGAGCGAGCCCGGCGACCTGCCCGCGGCCAAGCAGTTCGTGATGGACTTCAAGGCCGGCGAAGACCTCGTGGGCCTGCGGGGCGCCGCCTTCGCCGATCTGAGCTTCAGCCAGATGGGCGCCGACACCCTGCTGAAAGTGGCTGGAGTGGAGGTGGGACATTTCACCAACCTCAGCGCCGCTGCTCTGAACAATCAGGCCAACTTCGCTGGGCTGGCCTAGTTCACTCTGGATGAAATCTCCGCCGATCTCCCCTCCTCTGGGGAGATCGGTTTTCTTCCACAGTCGGCTTTCCACCTCCCTGGACTGATCCCCTCAGCGGCAATTCCGCTCCCACCCCTCCATGTCAGCTTCCATCGTCAGCTTTTCCCACGGTGTTGCTTCGGGTGATCCATACACCGATTCGGTGATTCTGTGGACCCGGATCAGCCCCCCCGATGGACTCGTGGGTACACAGGATGTGCAGTGGGAAATCGCGACCAGCGCCGACTTCGCGCCGGGCTCGATCAAGGGCAGCGGCAGCTTCAGCACCAGCGCCGCCCGCGACTGGACTGTGAAGGTGGAGGCGGCGGGCCTCAGCGCCGACACCGCCTACTTCTACCGCTTCAGCTCCGGCACCACGGTTTCGGCCGTGGGCCAGACCAAGACCCTGCCGGTGGGCAGCGACCCGGTGCGGCTGGCGGTGTTCTCCTGCGCCAACTTCCCCGCCGCCGAACAGTTCGCCGCCTACGGGCGGGCCGCCGCTATCCATGCCCTCAATCCCTACGACGCACTCCTGCATCTGGGTGACTACATCTATGAATACGGACCCGGGGGCTACAGCGACGCCGAAGACGCCGCAGGAGACCGGGGCTTCCTACCCAACCGCGAGATCGTCAGCCTCGACGACTACCGCCTGCGTTACGCCCAGTACCACACCGATACCAACCTGCAGACCCTGCGCGCCGCCGCGCCCCTGATCGCCATCTGGGATGACCACGAAACCGCCAACAACAGCTGGACCGGCGGAGCCCAGAACCACCAGAGCGACAGCGAGGGCGACTGGATCACCCGCCGCGATGCGGCTCTGCAGGCTTACTACGAGTGGTTGCCGATCCGCGACCCCGGCCAGCGCCAGCTGAGCGATGGCGCCACCGCCCTCTCACCGCTCACCCAGGGCTACCGCTCCTTCAGCTTTGGCGATGTGCTGGCCCTCCATGTGCTGGAGACCCGCCTCACCGGCCGGGATGAGCAGCTGGATTACCCCAATCCCGCAGCCGTGCAGGCCCGCATCGGCGCCATCCTCGCCGACCCCGCCCTCACCGCGGCCTATGTCACCGGGCTGGGCCTCACGCCGCCGGCCGACCCCTCGGGCGTGCCGGCCTTCGCCGCCGCCCTGGCACCGGCCGTCACCCAGGAGCTGGTGATCGCCACCGTGCAGCAGGCCCTCGGTGATCCGAGCCGCGATCTGCTCGGCGACACCCAGCTGGCCTGGCTGGAGCAGCAGCTGGCCGGCTCCGGAGCCGCCTGGCAGGTGCTCGGCCAGCAGGTGCTGATGCAATCGATGGCCGTGCCAGCTGAGCTGCTGCTCAACGCCGGCGATCCAACCCTGCTCGACAAGTACGCTGCGCCGCTGCAGAAACTGGCGAGCGGCACCGCCTTCGCCGATCTGCCCGCGGCGGAACGGGCCCTGTTCAGCGAGGCAGGCAAGATCCCCTACAACCTCGACGCCTGGGACGGCTATGGGGTGGAGCGGGAGACGATCCTGCAGAGCGCCCTCAGCCTGGGCAAGCGGCTGATCAGCCTCGCCGGCGACACCCACAACGCCTGGGCCGGTGTGCTCGACACCATGACCGCCGGCACCAAACCGGCCGGCACCGTGGCTGGCGTGGAATTCGCCACCCCAGGGGTCACCTCACCGGGGCTGGAGAACTACCTGCCCGGCGCCGATGCCTACATCCGTGCCAAGTATCCGGCCGTGGACGGCCTTGATGGTCTGTTCAAGGGCTATGTGAACGGCCTGGCCTACGCCGATCTCAACCGTCGCGGCTTCCTCGATCTCACCGTCAGCACAGATCAGGCTGTCGGCACGTTCGTGTTCCTCGAAGGGGTGGACCCGTTCTCCGGTCTGCCCCAGTGGGCCAGCGAGACCGTGACCGCAGCCAACGATTTCAGCATCAGCATCGCTCCTGAAACCACGCCGGCGATCAGCTGGCAACCGGGCTGGAGTGAACTGGATCTGGTGTTCGGCCTGGCCGTGGACGCCGCAGGGCGCCAGACGCTGCTCGACCCGGCCGCTTTCGCCACCCTGCCCCGGGCCGGCATCCAGCTGGCCGATGTGACGGTGCGGGGCTCGGACGCAGGCGACCGCATCTTCGCCGGAGTTGGTTCACGCATCGATGGCGCTGGCGGAAGCGACGAGCTGTTCAACACCGACAGCCAGGGCGACAACCTGCTGGTGGGTGGCAACGATGCCGATCGCTTCTTCCTGCGGCCCGTCAACGACCGCGTGATCGGCGGTCAGCTGCTCCCGAACGCCATCGCGCTTGGGCTGTCTGCCTTCACGGCCCTGGTGGACCAGGAACGGGACACCTTCCTGATTGATTCATCCGACCACGGCAGCGCAGGGACTCTGCAGATTCAGGACTTTGAACTGGGGGTTGATGGTCTCCTGGTCGATGGCGTGGCACTTGAGGGCGACTGGTCCGCAGTGCGCCAGCAGCTTCAGGCTCTGGGCATCACGGTGAATGCGGCTCCCCAGCTGGGAACTCCCTTGATCGCACTCACCCTGCAGCCAGGCGTGGAGGTGAGCCGCGACCTCGGTTCCCTGGCGAGTGATCCGGATGGCAACCCCCTCCAGCTGGTGAAGCTCGAGGGTCCGGCCTGGATCACCACCTCTGGCACCACCATCGCAGCCACCGCTCCCTTCGGCATCAGCGAGGAGCAGCTCGCTGCCCTCACCCTGCGCTTGGCCTTCAGCGATGGCCAGGTCGCGGTGCCGCTCGCGGCGCGACTGACGCTGAATGCCCCGCCCTCCGCCGTCAGCCTCGCCAACACCGTCGCCTCCCTCGCCGAGAACACCTCCACCACCAGCCGCATCAAGCTCGCCGACGTCGTCATCAGCGACGACGCACTCGGCTCCAACACCATCACCCTCGCCGGTGCTGATGCCGCCAGCTTTGAGGTGATCGGCAGCGAGCTCTTCCTCAAGGCCGGCACCGCTCTCGACTTCGAGAGCAAAACCGCCTACGCCGTAACGGTGTCCGCCAGCGATCTCGCCCTGCCGGGGAGCACTCCCGTGTCGGCGGCCTTCTCCCTGGCCGTCAGCGATGTCAACGAGGCCCCCACCGCTCTCACCCTCACCAACACCGTCACCGCCCTGGCGGAGAACAGCAGCACCGCCAGCCGGATCAAGGTGGCCGACATCGCCATCAGCGACGACGCCCTCGGCACCAACACCATCACCCTCGCCGGCGCCGATGCCGCCAGCTTTGAGGTGATCGGCAGCGAGCTCTTCCTCAAGGCCGGCACGGCGCTCGACTTCGAGCGCAAAACCGCCTACGCCGTAACGGTGTCCGCCAGCGATCCCGCCCTGCCAGGGAGCACGCCCGTGTCGGCCGGTTTCTCCCTGGCCGTCACCGATGTCAACGAGCCGCCCACTGCACTGGCTCTCACCAACAGCGTCCCATCCCTGGCAGAAAACAGCAGCACCGCCAGCCGCATCAAAGTGGCCGACATCGTCATCAGCGATGACGCCCTCGGCAGCAATGTGATCAGCCTCGCCGGTGCTGATGCCGCCAGCTTTGAGGTGATCGGCAGCGAGCTCTTCCTCAAAGCCGGCACCGCTCTCGACTTCGAGAGCAAAACCGCCTACGCCGTAACGGTGTCCGCCAGCGATCCCGCCCTGCCGGGGAGCACTCCCGTGTCGGCAGCCTTCTCCCTGACCGTCAGCGATGTCAACGAGCCGCCCAGAAGCAATGGGATCAATGATATTGAGGCATCAGAGAATGATCCGACGATCACCATCAACCTTCGCTCCGCATTTGCCGATCCCGACCAAGTTGATTCTTCTCTCAACTACTCTGTCACCCTCAACAGTAATCCACAACTCGTCGGCACATCGATTGATCCAATCACAGGAAGCTTGGCGATATCCCTCAGCCAATCAAAAACAGGAACAGCCCGGATCTCGATTCAGGCAACAGATTCACAGCTGCAGTCAGCCACTGCTGGTTTCAGCGTATCCGTCCTTCCCTTTGATGCCAACAATGACGGCATTGCCGACAGGGATCAGGCCAACGTGCTTGCTGTTGCCACCCCTGGGCAAGCCTTCGTCACATTCGTCTCCGAGGCTGGCGTCCCCGCGCCAACGGTCGGTTCTACACCTAACCCAGCTCCCGGGACGGCACCAACAGGACTGCTCTTCAACGAGGGGTTCTTCGCGGTCAACTACGAAGGACTCGCGCCAGGAGCATCAACCACACTTAAACTCTATTTACCCAGCGGCAGCACCAGCAACAGCTACTGGAAATTTGGACCGACCTCCCCCGGTGGGGCCAGCCAATGGTACAACTTCAGCTTCGATCCGATCAGTGGAACCGGCGCCAAATTTGAAGATCTGAACGGCGATGGTCAAGATGACATCGTGCTGCACTTCGTTGATGGCCAACGTGGTGATGACGACTTCATCGCCAACGGTCGCATTTCAGATCCTGGGGCTCCTGCTTTTGATCCCAACGCCGTGCAAGAACCAGTCAAACCTGTTGATCCTGAACCGATACCCACGGACCCGGTTGAACCCGTTACACCTCCGCAACCTCCACAACCCAATCGGCCATCAAAGATTCGAGCTACGGAGGGGCGTGACACTCTCACTGGCACATCAGAAGTAGATATCTTTATTTTCCAGGGTGTTCAGCCTAATTCCACGAAGCGCTCACTGAAGTTCGACGTAATCACCAACTTTGAAAGCGATGATCGAATCGCTTTACGTGATTTCAACGAGCGCGTCCTGGGCTCAGGCAACTCCAGCCGCATTCGCCGCCTTCAAGGCGAAGCGAATAAGCTCACTGCCAAATCGCTGGATAAAGTGCTAGGCCCTGACTTCAAAGGTCAGACGATCGCAGCCCTGGAGATTCGTGGGCTTGAGGGGACGTTCCTGGCCGTGAATGGTGGTCGGCGCAAAGTAGAAGGTGGACGGCCTGGCTTTGATCGCCGCGACATGCTCATCTTCCTTGAGGGGTTCGATCTAGAACAACAGGGTCCGATTCTGCTCGCTTGACCAGCCGCAGGCCCGACCTGCCTACAGTTCGCGCAGCCGCCTCCGCTGCCGATGATCGTCTCCCCTGCAGCAGCCGCCACGCCAGCTGCCCCCGCGACTGCAGCCCCCCGCCTCACGCTCCAGTGCGAGGCGATCGGGGCCGACACCACTACGATCCGCTCCCTCGACTGGGACCGCAGCCGCTTCGACATCGAGTTCGGCCTGCGCAACGGCACCACCTACAACAGCTTCCTGGTGCGAGGTGAGCGCACCGCCCTGATCGACACCAGCCACCTCAAGTTCGAGGGCACCTGGCTGCCGCTGCTGCAGGAGCAGATCGACCCGCAGGCGATCGATTTTTTGATCGTGAGCCACACCGAGCCGGACCACTCGGGCCTGATCGGCCACCTGCTCGACCTGAATCCCGAGATCGAGATCGTGGCCTCCAAGGTGGCGATCCAGTTCCTCGAGAACCAGGTGCACCGGCCGTTCAAAAGCCGGGCGGTGAAGAGCGGCGAGGAGCTCGATCTGGGCACCAACCCCGAGAGCGGCGTGAACCACCGCTTCGAGTTTCTGAGTGCGCCGAACCTGCACTGGCCGGACACGATCTTCTCCTTCGATCACGGCACCGGCATCCTCTACACCTGTGATGCCTTCGGCCTGCACTACTGCTCCGAGGACGTCTTCGACGTCGACCCCGGCGCCATTGCCCCGGATTTCCGCTTCTACTACGAGTGCCTGATGGGCCCCAACGCCCGCAGCGTGCTGCAGGCGATGAAGCGCATGGATGCCCTGCCCCAGGTCACCACCATCGCCGTGGGCCACGGGCCGCTGCTGCGGGAACACCTCCCCCTCTGGCTCGACGACTACCGCAGCTGGAGCTCTGAGCGCAGCACAGGCGAGGCCTATGCGGCGGTTTGCTACGTGAGCCAGTACGGCTTCTGCGACCGGCTGAGCCAGGCCCTGGCCCGCGGCATCCAGAAGGCCGGCGCCGCCGTGCAGCTGGTGGACCTGCGCGCCACCGATCCCCAGGAGCTCAGCGCCCTTGTGGGCGAGGCCAGCGCCGTGGTGGTGCCCACCTGGCCCGCCAGCGCCGACGCCGACCTGCAGGCCAGCATCGGCACCCTGCTGGCGGCGCTCAAGCCCAAGCAGTGGGTGGCCTGCTATGACGCCTTCGGCGGCAACGACGAGCCGATCGACACTGTGGCCGGCCAGCTGCGCGGCCTGGGCCAGAAGAGCGCCTTCCAGCCGCTGCGCATCCGCCAGGCACCCCAGACGGGCGACTACCAGCGCTGCGAGGAGGCCGGCACCGACCTGGGCCAGCTGCTCACCAAGGCCAAGACGATCGCGGCGATGAAGGCGCTCGACGGCGATCTCGACAAAGCGCTCGGCCGCCTGAGCGGCGGCCTCTATGTGGTGACCGCCCGCCAAAGCGATGGTGAGGGCGGCACCAGAAGCGGCGCCATGGTGGCCAGCTGGGTGAGCCAGGCCAGCTTTGAGCCGCCGGGGATCACCGTGGCCGTGGCGAAAGACCGCGCCATCGAGGCGTTACTGCAGGTAGGCGATCGCTTCGTGCTCAACATCCTTCGCGAGGACAACCACCAGCAGCTGCTGCGCCATTTCCTCAAGCGCTTCCCCCCCGGTGCCGACCGCTTCGCCGGTGTCAGCACCCTGAACGGTGTGGCTGCCGGCGGACCCGTCCTGGGAGACGCCCTGGCTTTCCTGGGCTGCCGCGTGGCCCAGCGGCTGGAGGGCCCCGACCACTGGATCATCTACGCCGAGGTGGAGGAGGGCAACGTCGCCGACACCGAGGCCACCACCGCCGTGCACCACCGCAAGGTGGGCAACCACTACTGATGGCCGCCGCCGCTGCCGCACCGGCGATCTCCAGCGACCGCCAGGTGATCCGGATTCCGCTCGACGAGGGGCTTCTCTGCCTGCGGGGCCTGAGCCCGCAGCGGCTGCGCTTCGAGGTGGAGTACGGACTGGAGCGCGGCACCACGGCCAACAGCTTTCTCTTCCTGGGCGGCACCACAGCCAGCGACCAGCACCCCGATGGCCATGCGCTGCCACCTGTGCTCGTGCACCCGCCCGGAGCTTCGTTCGCCGAGCCCTACCTGGAGCAGCTGGCGGCGCTGATCCCCGCCGAGGCTGCCCTCAAGGTGGTGGTCGGTCACGTCAACCCCAACCGGGTGGCCCTGCTCCGCCAGCTGGCGGCGCGCTGGCCGGCGCTGATGCTGGTGGCCTCCAACACCGGCGCCAAGCTGCTCACGGAGCTCTGGAGCCAGCAAAAGCCCCAGAAACCCGGCGAGGCCAGCAACGCCGCTGCCGAAGCAGCTCCACAGGCCCCGGCGATCCCGCCCCTGCCGCCGATCGACGTGGTGAAACAGGAGGCCAGCCGGCCCTTGGGCCATGGCCACGTACTGCGGCTGATCCCAGTGCCCACGCCCCGCTGGCCCGGCGGCCTGATGGCCTTTGAAGAGAGCACGGGCCTGCTGATGAGCGGCAAGTTCTTCGCCGCCCACCTCTGCAGCGAGGCCTGGGCCGAGGCCAACCGCGACAGCAGCGAGGAAGACCGGCGCTACTTCTACGACTGCCTGATGGCGCCGATGGCCCGCCAGGTGGAGGCGGTGGTGGATCGGCTCGAGGAGCTCGACATCCGCACGATTGCCCCGGGCCACGGTCCCGCCATCGCCCAGAGCTGGCGCAGCCTGCTGGCCGACTACCGCCGCTGGGGCGAGAGCACCGAGCGCGCCAGCCAGTCGGTGGCGCTGCTGTTCGCCAGCGCCTACGGCAACACCGCCGCCATCGCCGACGCCCTGGCCCAGGGGATCTCGCGCACCGGCGTGCGGGTGGAGAGCATCAACTGTGAGTTCACGCCACCCGAGCAGCTGCTGGCGGCGATCCACGGGTGTGATGCCCTGCTGATCGGCTCCCCCACCCTGGGGGGCCATGCCCCCACGCCGATCTTGTCAGCCCTGGGCACCGTGCTGGCCGAGGGGGATCGGGCCAAACCCGTGGGCGTGTTCGGCAGCTTCGGTTGGAGCGGCGAAGCCCTGGATCTACTGGAGAGCAAGCTGCGCGATGGTGGCTTCAGCTTCGCCTTTGAGCCGATCAAGGTGAAGTTCAGCCCCGATGCAGCCACGATCAAAACCATCGAGGAAACCGGCACCGCCCTGGGCCGCCAGCTCAAGGCCGCCCAGCGGCGCCAGGAGCGGCGGACGGCTGCAGGCGGCCTCAGCGAGAGCCGAACCGGCCCGGCCCTCCAGGCCCTCGGCCGGGTGGTGGGGTCGCTTTGCGTGCTCACCACAGAGAAGGGAGCGGGCGAGAGCCGCCTCAGCGGCGCCATGGTGGCCAGCTGGGTGAGCCAGGCCAGCTTCACGCCGCCGGGGTTCACGGTGGCCGTGGCCAAGGACCGGGCCGTGGAGGCCCTGTTGCACGTGGGTGATCACTTCGCCCTCAACGTGCTGGCCGCCGGCCGCGAGGGCGGGCCGATGAAGCAGTTCCTCAAGCCCTTCGCCCCCGGCGCCGACCGCTTCGCCGGCCTGGAGCTGGAGCGCAGCCCTGCCGGCCAACCGATCCTGCCGGAGGCCCTGGCCTGGCTGGAGGCCCGGGTGCAGCAGCGGATGGAATGCGGCGACCACTGGCTGCTCTACGCCAAGGTGGAGCAGGGCGGCCTGCTCGATGCCGAGAGCGTCACGGCGGTGCACCAGCGCCGCAGCGGCGCCAACTACTGACGCGTTGCTGCAGGCCGACCCCTGGCTCGCAACAACGCGTCACACAAAACCGAAGAAATCCGGAGCATTCGCCAGGCTCTGGCCGCTGCCGGGCTCTACGAATCCTTCCTTCACCACAGCCCATGGGCCTGGGCACCCCAATCCACTACCGCGGCTACCAGCTGAGCCAGGAGCGGCACCTGGGCTGGAGCGTGAAACTGCTCGCCTCGCAAGCGCGCAATTCAGGCATGGCGGATGGCTTCAGCACGCCGCCAAGATCCCTGGCGGACGCGAAGGCCCTGATCGACTGGCCGCTGGATCAGGCCGCCTGAGGGGGGGTTGGATCACTCCCGCCCATCACCTGGAAGGGCAACACCAGGGTGGCCCAGTGATCGGGGCGCTGGGGACGGCTGCGGCGAGGGCGACGCACACCGAAAGGCACACGCACCACATTGGTGCCGGCACTGTATTCAGAGCTATACCCAGTGCTGGCAGGCGTGCTCAAAGGTGAGTCGTTGTCGTTGGCGGGGCCCTTGGGGCCGCCAGCGTTGCCGTCGTTCATGGTCCCCACACAAGAAAACTAACCAGCCGGATCATGGATCAGCTGTCAAGCGGAAGGCTTGAGGCTGAACGGTGATCGCAAGAGCAAGTCCCCGCGCTGCAGTTGCAACAGATTTTGCGGGAAAAGCAAGAGCTCAAAACCAAAAAGATCCTGAGACTTGCCTCTGCAGGCCTTGCCAGTCTGCGGGATCGCCGTTCAGGCCGCGCTGGCGACCGGGGTGGCAGTGGACAGTTCGGACACTGCCAGCTCCTCCACCGATGGGCAGGTGCACACCAGATTGCGATCGCCGTAGGCATTGTCGATGCGGGCCACCGCAGGCCACACCTTGTCGGCCCGCTGGGCCTCGCCAGCGGGGAAGGCGGCCTGGCTGCGGCTGTAGGGCCTCTGCCAGTGGTCCGCCGTCACGGCGGCCAGGGTGTGGGGCGCCTGGCGCAGGGGGCTCTCCTCCATGGCCAGCTCATCCCGCTCGATCGCGGCGGCCTCGGCCCGAATCGCCGTCATCGCAGCACAGAAGCGATCCAGCTCCGCCAGCGATTCACTCTCGGTGGGTTCCACCATCACCGTGCCGGCCACCGGCCAGCTCACGGTGGGGGCATGGAAGCCGTAGTCCATCAGGCGCTTGGCCAGATCGTCCACCTCCAGGCCGCAGCTGCGCTTGAGCGGCCGCAGGTCGAGGATGCACTCGTGGGCCACCCGCCCGCCCACGCCGCGGTAGAGCACCGGGAAGTGGGGGTCGAGCCGTTCGGCGATCAGGTTGGCGGCCAGCAGGGCCAGCTGGCTGGCCTGGCGCAGGCCCGGGCCGCCCATCATGCGGATGTACATCCAGCTGATCGGCAGGATCGAGGCGCTGCCCAGGGGTGCCGCCGCCACCGGTCCCACGGGCGAGCCCGCCACCGATCCATCGGCAGCGACGGCCGCCGCGGGCAGGAAGGGCAGCAGGTGGGCCGCCACGGCGATCGGACCCACCCCGGGGCCGCCGCCGCCGTGGGGGATGCAGAAGGTCTTGTGCAGGTTGAGATGGCACACGTCGGCGCCATAGGCACCCGGCTTGGCGAGGCACACCTGGGCATTGAGGTTGGCGCCATCGAGGTACACCTGGCCGCCGTGCTCGTGCACGCAGCGGCAGATCCGCTGGATGGCGGTCTCGAACACCCCATGGGTGGAGGGGTAGGTGACCATCAGCGCCGCCAGATCAGCGGAGTGGGCCTCGGCCTTGGCCTCCAGGTCGGCCAGATCGATGTTGCCCTGCTCATCGCACGCCACCGCCACCACCCGCATCCCCGCCATCACGGCACTGGCTGGGTTGGTGCCGTGGGCGCTGGTGGGGATCAGGCACACGTCGCGGTGGACATCGCCGCGGCTGTGATGCCAGGCCCGGATCGCCAGCAGGCCGGCGTACTCCCCCTGGGAGCCGGCATTGGGCTGCAGCGACACGCCGGCAAAGCCGGTGATCGCCGCCAGCCAGCCCTCCAGCTGCTCCGCCAGCTGGCGGTACCCCTGGGTCTGATCGGCGGGGGCGAAGGGGTGCAGCTGGCTGAAGGCAGGCCAGCTCACCGGCGCCAGTTCGGCGGCCGCATTCAGCTTCATCGTGCAGCTGCCCAGCGGAATCATGCCGTGCACCAGCGAGAGATCCCGGCTCACCAGCCGCTGGATGTAGCGCAGCAGCTCGGTTTCGCTGCGGTAGCGCTGGAACACCTCCTGGCCCAGCCAGCGGCCCTGGCGGCGGGGCACGCCAGACTCACGCCAGACCTCCTGGCAGTGCCCCGCGCTGGCAGCGGGAGCGCTGAGCAGGGAGCGGCAGGCAGCCAGGGCAGAGGCCAGTGCTGAATCGCCGGCGCTGGCCGGCGCCTGGGCGAGGGCCGTGAGCAGCCGCTCCAGCTCCGCGGCGGTGCTGCATTCATCGAGGCTGATGCCCACCCCATCGGCGAACGGCCGCAGGTTGAAGCCGCCCGCCAGGGCGGCCTGCAGCAGGCCAGCGGCGGCCCCATCACCACAGGGGACCACCAGGGTGCCGAAACCGGGCCCCGGTTCGGGCGCCAGGCCCAGCTCGGCCAGGCCGGCCGCCAGGGCCTGGCGCAGGCCAGCCACCCGGGTGGCGATGGCCGTCAGGCCCTCGGGGCCGTGGTGCACGGCGTAGAAACCGGCCATCACGGCCAGCAACACCTGGGCCGTGCAGATGTTGCTGGTGGCCTTGTCGCGACGGATGTGTTGCTCGCGGGTCTGCAGGGCGAGGCGCAGGGCCGGCTGGCCCTCGGCATCGCGGCTCTGGCCCACCAGGCGGCCGGGGATCTGGCGCTGAAAGGCCGGGCGGGTGGCGAAGAAGGCGGCATGGGGGCCGCCGAAGCCCATCGGCACGCCGAAGCGCTGGGCGCTGCCGATGGCGATGTCGGCGCCCTGCTCACCCACCGGCGCCAGCAGCACCTGGGCCAGCGGATCGATCGCCACCGCGCTCACCAGCCCCGCGTCCGCGGCGGCCCTGAGCAGGGGCTCAGGATTCCAGAGCCGGCCGCGGTTCCCCGGCAGCTGCAGCAGAAGACCGAACGCCCCCTCCGGCAGCTCCTGGGGCGCCAGATCCTCCGCGTCCACCAGCTCCAGCTCGATCCCCAGGGGCTCGGCCCGGGTCTGCAGCACGGCCAGGGTCTGGGGGAACACCTGCCGGTCCACGAGGAAGCGGCGGGCCTGGTGGTTCCTGCCCACGGCCCGGGCCAGGGCCATCGCCTCGGCGGCGGCCGTGGCCTCATCGAGCAGGGAGGCATTACTGATCGGCAGGCCGGTGAGCTCGCTGATCAGGGTCTGGAAGTTGAGCAGGGCCTCCAGTCGCCCCTGGGCGATCTCGGCCTGGTAGGGGGTATAGGCGGTGTACCAGGCGGGGTTCTCGAACACGTGGCGCTGCAGCAGTGCCGGGGTGGCCGTGTCGTAGTACCCCTGGCCGATCAGGCTACGCACCACGCGATTGCCTGCGGCGATGGCGGCCAGCTCCGCCAGGGCCGTGGCCTCGTCACAGGGCTCGGGCAAGCCCTGGCAGGCCTGCTCGGGGCTGAGCAGGATGTCGGCCGGCACCACCTGGGCGGCGAGTTGCTCCAGGGTCTCGAGGCCCAGCTCGGCGAGCATGCGCCCCTGCTCCCGGAGCCCAGGGCCGAGGTGGCGACAGGCGAAACCACGGCGCTCGGACACGGCCTGGGCGGCGGTGGGGATCGTGCTGTCCATCAGTGGCCCTGCACCTGGGCGGCGTACTGGTCGGCATCCATCAGCGCCCCGATCTGGGCGGGTTCGCTGGGACGGATCAGCAGCAGCCAACCTTCGCCATAGGGGTCGTTCTGGAGTTCCTCCGGGTTGGCCAGCACGGCCTCGTTGCGGGCCTCCACCACACCGCTCACTGGCGCCAGGAGATCTTCCACCGCCTTCACCGATTCCACGCTGCCGAAGCTGGCCCCCTGGCGCAGCTCGGCACCCACCTCGGGCAGCTCCACGAACACGATGTCGCCCAGCTGGTCGACGGCAAAGGCGCTGATGCCGAGACGGAAACGCTCGCCATCGGGGCGCAGGTACTCATGACTGTCCGTGTAGCGGCAGTCGGCGGGGAACGGGAGCGCCATGGGCGGTGGAGCTGGGTGCAGCGATGGGCGTCAGTCTGTCGGAAGGAGACCGAATTCGAGCAGCGCCGTCAGGGCCCGCTGCAGGGCGAGGGCGGCATGGGCCCTGTGGCTGCCCCCCTGGGCGTAGAGCACGTAGGGCTCCCGCAGGGGCCCGTCGGCCGAAAACTCGCTGGTGCTGCCGTCGATGAAGGTGCCGCCGGCCATCACCAGCTCGCTGGCATAGCCGGGCATCGGCGCCGGCACCGGATCGAGGTAGGAGCCGATCGGAGAGGTGGCCTGGAAGGCGCGGCACACCGCCTTGAGCCGCTCCGGGCTGCCCAGCCGCACTGCCTGGATCACGTCGCTGCGCTCGGCCCCGGGCAGGGGATTGACGGCAAAGCCCAGATCGCTGAACACCCGGGCGGTCAGCTCGCTGCTGATCAGCGCCTCGGCCACCATCTGGGGCGCCAGGAACAGCCCCTGGAACAGCAGCCGGTTGAGATCGAAGCTGGTGCCCCCCTCGCTGCCGATGCCCGGGGCGGTGAGCCGGCAGCAGGCCTGCTCCACCAGCTCGGCCCGGCCGGCCACGTAGCCGCCGGTGGGTGCGATCGTGCCGCCCAGGTTCTTGATCAGCGAGCCGGCGATCAGATCGGCGCCCACGGCGGTGGGCTCCTGGTCCTGCACCAGCTCGCCGTAGCAGTTGTCCACGAACACCACACAGCCCGGCTGGAGTGCCTTCACCCGCTCCGCCAAGCGGCCGATCTCCGCCACCGGCAGCGACGGCCGCCAGCTGTAGCCGCAGCTGCGCTGGATCAGCACCATGCGGGTGGGCACCGCCAGGGCGTCCTCCAGGCCGGCCCAGTCGATACCGCCATCGGCCAGCAGATCCAGCTCGGCGTAGGTGATGCCGAACTCGGCCAGGGAGCCCTGGCCGCTGCCACGGATACCGATCACCTCCTCCAGGGTGTCGTAAGGCCGGCCGGTGAGGGCCAGCAGGCGGTCGCCGGGGCGCAGCACGCCATAGAGAGCGGCGGCGATGGCGTGGGTGCCGCTCACGAACTGCAGCCGCACGGCGGCGGCCTCAGCCTGCAGCACCCGGGCAAACACCCGGTCGAGCACCTCGCGGCCCTGATCGCCGTGGCCGTAGCCGCTCACCGAGGCGAAGTGCTGCACCCCCACCCGCTCGGCGGCGAAGGCGGCCAGCACCCGCTCCAACCGCCGGCCCACCCCGGCGGTGTGGGCCTCGGCCAGGGGTGCGATCGCCGCCTGGGCGGCGGCCACCTGCTCGGCAACACGGCAACCGGGACTGGACTGGGGGGACTGCAAGGCAGGTGTGGGAGTGGGCAGTGCCGCCATCGTGCCCGTCAGTGCCGCTGGGTCAGCTGGGCGCGGATTGCGGCGGTCAGATCGTCCTCGCCGGCGGCGGGCCAGCCCCGGGCCTGCAGCGTGCTGGCCCGCTGGCGCAGCAGCTCCAGAAACTGATCGGGCGCCAGCTCGCCGTCACCAGCGGCGCCGAGGGTCGCCAGGGTGCGGCGCAGTTCGGGCAGCTCCGCATCCAGCTCGGCGGCGCTGAAGTCGCGCTGGCCGGCCATCACCTCGGCGAAGCGCTCACGCCGCTGGCGCTTGGCCACCGGGTAGGCCGCCAGCACCTGCTCCCGGCACAGCCGCCAGGGGCGGCCGGCCGTGAGCAGCTCGGCCAGGGCGGCACTGAGGGCACCGGCCTCCGCGTCGGCGATGCGCAGGTCGAAGGCCGCCGGCGGCTGGCGCACCCCCACGAAGATTTCCAGCAGCTCGCCCGGGCCGAGCACGGGCTCACCGGGGGCCTGCACCGGCTGGGCCGCCCCCTCCAGGGCCACCAGCAACTCCGGATGGTCCTCCAGCTCCTGGCGCAGGCCAGGGGAGAGCCCGCCGCCGGCCGCCTCCCGGGCCAGCAGCTGGTTGATCCGCCCCAGGACCAGGAACACCTCGGGGCCAGGGGAGGCGAGCTTGCCGTTGCGCAGCATCGACAGCTGGGAGTTATGCAGCCGGCCGAGGTCGAGGGCTTCGGCGAGGGCGGGCAGCACCCGGTGGCTCCAGCCGTTGCGGCCGTGCCAGAGCCGGATCAGGTGGGCAAAGGCGACCCGGCCAGCAGCGATGTCGTCCCGGTAACCCACGCAGTTGCCCCATCCGTTGACACCGACCGGCAGACAGCCAGGCAGGCAGGCAGGCCGCCAAACAGACAGACCGCCAGACAGACCAACCGAACCAGTCGGAACACGAATCAGGATCAGGATCGGAATTGAAGCTGATCAGGATTCGTATTGCTACCATCGTAGCGATTGATCAGGAGTCGGTCCGTCATGACGGCCACAGCACCAACCCGGCCAACGGCCCGCCCTGCGGCCCGCCCCTCGGCCAGGGGCACCCGCCAGCCAGCCTTCATCAATGGCGGCGCCAATGGCATCCTCAGGGCCGAGGCCCTGCACCGCCCTCGCCGCGGCGAACCCGCGCCCGGCGAGAAACGCGGCACCCGCTGGACCACCATCGGCTTCATGGTGGCGATCCACGTGCTGGCGGTGGTGGCCCTGCTGCCCCGCTTCTGGAGCGTGCCGGCCGTGGCCAGCCTGCTGGTGCTCTATTGGGTCACCGCCTGTCTGGGCGTGACGATCGGCTACCACCGCCTGCTCAGCCACCGCTCCTTCCGGCTGCCCCGCTGGGCCGAGCGCTTCTTCGCCACCTGCGGCGCCCTCAGCTGCCAGCACGGTCCGATCGACTGGGTGGGTCTGCACCGCCACCACCACAAGTTCTCCGACACCGACGTGGACCACCACACCAGCCTCAAGGGCTTCTGGTGGAGCCACATGGGCTGGATGTTCACCACGATTCCGGCCATGGGCGCCGTGCCCCGGCTCACCGGCGACCTGGCCAAGGACCCCTACTACCGCTGGCTCAACCACAACTTCCTGCTGCTGCAGCTGCCCCTGGCCGCCCTGCTGTTCTGGATCGGCACGGTCACAGGCGCCGGCGGCTGGGCCCTGGTGCTCTGGGGCATCCCCCTGCGCCTGGTGCTGGTGTACCACTGCACCTGGCTGGTGAACTCCGCCACCCACCTCTGGGGTGAGACTCCCCACGCCAGCGGCGACGGCTCCCGCAACAACCCCTGGGTGGCGGCACTCACCTTCGGCGAGGGCTGGCACAACAACCACCACGCCTTCCCCCACTCGGCGCGCCACGGCTTCGGCCGCCAGATCGACCTCACCTGGCAGCACATCCGCCTGCTGCGCCGCCTCGGCCTGGCCACCCAGGTGCGCCTGCCCCGCGCAGCCGCCCCGGGCGCCCGCCGCTGAAATCTTCCATACCCAGGTCGGATCACCCCCTGATCTAGGGTTGTGGATCGGCTCGTGATCAACCTCCCGTCTTAACCCCATGGCCAAGCGCGTTCAAGTCGTTCTCAACGAAGACGTCCTCAGCCTGGGCAAGGACGGGGATCTGGTGGATGTGGCCCCCGGCTACGCCCGCAATTTCCTGGTGCCCACCGGCAAGGCCGTGCCGGTGACGGCCGCCGTGCTGCGCCAGGTGGAGGCCCGCCGGGCCAAGGAGGCCGAGCGCCAGGCGGCCCTCAAGGCCGAAGCGGAGGCCTTCCGCACCGCCCTCACCACTATCGGCCGCTTCACCGTGAAGAAGCAGACCGGCGGCGATGACGTGCTGTTCGGCACCGTGACCAACGGCGACGTGGCCGAAGCGATCGAGACCGCCACCAAGAAGGACGTCGACCGCCGCGACATCACCGTGCCCGAGATCCACCGCACCGGCACCTACAAGGTGCAGGTGAAGCTCCACCCCGAGGTCACCGCCGAGATCAACCTCGACGTGGTGAGCCACTGACGGCCGGGCGGCAGCAACCCTTGCAGCGCCGGTCCTGAGCAGCTGAACGCCTGGGCCCTGCGGCAACCCCTGGCCACCCCATCCATGGGGTGGCCTTTTTGTTGGAACCCCACCACTGGGGCTGCGCTGGGCTGGCCAAAGCCCGCCTGAGCGGCGATGATCAACAACCCGCTGCCTACCGCGCCACCCCATCCCAGCTTCACGGTTCACCTGCTTCACGGTTCACCTGCTCCACGGTTCACCAGCTTCCCGGCTCCCATGGTCACCGTCCCCCTCAACCCAGCGCCCCCAAACCCCGGTCCCCCAAGCCCATCAATCTCCGGGGCCCCGTCGCGCCAGCACCGGGGCGGCCGCGGGGACGAGGCCCAGTTCGAGGCCCTGCCCGACTCCCTCCCCCCCCAGAACCTGGAGGCCGAGGAGGCGGTGCTGGGGGGCGTGCTGCTCGACCCGGATGCCATCGGCCGGGTGGCCGACGTGCTGCAACCGGAGGCCTTTTATCTCAGCGCCCACCGCGAGATCTTCCGCACCGCCCTGATGCTGCACGGCCAGGGCAAACCCACCGACCTCACCGCCATGACGGCCTGGCTGGCCGACACCGGCAAGCTGGAGAAGGTGGGCGGCAGCGGCCGGCTGGTGGAGCTGGTGGAGCGGATCAGCTCCACCGCCTCGATCGAGCAGGTGGCCCGGCTGGTGAACGACAAGCACCTGCGCCGCCAGCTGATCCGCTCCGGCAATGAGGTGATCGCCCTGGGCTACGACCAGGGCAAGCCGATGGAGCAGGTGCTCGATGAGGCGGAGCAGAAGATCTTCGCCGTCAGCCAGGAGAAACCCAGCACCGGCCTCATCCCCACCGCCGAGATCCTCACCAGCACCTTCAACGAGATCGAGAGCCGCTCCCTGGGCACGGCGGTGGCCGGCATCCCGGTGAACTTCTACGACCTGGACGCCATGACCCAGGGGCTGCAACGCAGCGACCTGATCATCGTGGCCGGCCGGCCGGCGATGGGCAAGACGGCCATCACCCTCAACCTGGCCAAGAACGTGGCCCAGCTGCACAACCTGCCGGTGTGCCTGTTCAGCCTGGAGATGAGCAAGGAACAGCTCACATACCGGCTTCTGGCGATGGAGGTGGGGATCGAGAGCGGCCGGCTGCGCACGGGCCGGCTGCAGCAGGAGGAATGGCCGCTGCTGGGCCAGGGGATCAACAGCCTGGGCCAGCTGCCCCTGTTCATCGACGACAAGCCCAATGCCGGCGTGTTGGAGATGCGCTCGCTCTGCCGGCGGCTGATGGCCGAGAGCGGCAAGGAGCTGGGGCTGGTGGTGATCGACTATCTGCAGCTGATGGAAGGCAACGGCAGCGACAACCGGGTGCAGGAGCTCAGCCGCATCACCCGCGGCCTCAAGCAGATGGCCCGCGAACTGAACGTGCCGGTGATCGCCCTCTCCCAGCTCAGCCGCGGTGTGGAGGCCCGCACCAACAAGCGGCCGATGCTCAGCGACCTGCGCGAATCGGGCTCGATCGAGCAGGACGCCGACCTGGTGCTGATGATCTACCGCGACGAGTACTACAACCCGGAAACCCCCGACCGGGGCATCACCGAGGTGATCGTGACCAAGCACCGCAACGGCCCGGTGGGCACCGTGAAGCTGCTGTTCGAGCCCCAGTTCACCCGCTTCCGGAATCTGGCTGTCTGAGGGCCAGCAGGGTGCGATCCGCCGCGATCAGACGTCCCAGGGGCGGTGAAACCACCAGCAAGAATGGGAAAATGACCGTCGCTGATCTCGCCCCTACCGCCCCCCCCACCGAAACCTTCGACGTGATCGTGGTGGGCGGCGGCCACGCCGGCTGTGAGGCGGCGATCACCGCCGCGCGCCTCGGGCTCTCCACGGCACTCTTCAGCCTCAACCTCGATCGCATCGCCTGGCAGCCCTGCAACCCGGCAGTGGGCGGGCCGGCCAAGAGCCAGCTGGTGCATGAGGTGGATGCCCTCGGCGGCGTGATCGGCCGCCTCGCCGATGCCACCGCCCTGCAGAAGCGCGTGCTCAACGCCAGCCGCGGCCCGGCCGTCTGGGCCCTGCGCGCCCAGACCGACAAGCGCCAGTACGCCCGCCAGATGCTGCAGCTGCTGCAGCACACGCCAAATTTGGCCCTGCGCGAGGCGATGGTCACCGGCCTGGTGGTGGAGGGCGAGCCCCGCGGAGGCGGCGACAGCTGGGAGCCCAGCCAGGGGCCGGCCGCGCGCGTCACCGGCATCCGCACCTACTTCGGCAGCAGCTACGGCGCCGGCGCCGTGATCCTCACGGCCGGAACCTTCCTGGGCGGCCGGATCTGGGTGGGCAACCAGTCGATGAGTGCCGGCCGCGCCGGCGAACAGGCCGCCGAAGGGCTCACGGAGGCCCTCGAAGCCCTCGGCTTCCAGATGGGCCGCCTCAAGACCGGCACCCCCGCCCGGGTCGACCGGCGCAGCATCGCCCTCGATCAGCTCGAAGAGCAGCCCAGCGACGCCCACGACCGCTTCTTCTCCTTCGACCCCGCCAGCTGGGTGAGCGGCGAGCCGATGAGCTGCCACATCACCCGCACCACGGCCGCCACCCACCAGCTCATTCGCGACAACCTCCATCTCACACCGATCTACGGCGGCTTCATCGACAGCAAGGGCCCGCGCTACTGCCCCTCGATCGAGGACAAGATCGTGCGCTTCGAAGGCAAGGACAGCCACCAGATCTTCCTGGAGCCCGAGGGCCGCGACACGCCGGAGATCTACGTGCAGGGCTTCTCCACCGGCCTGCCGGAGCGGCTGCAGCTCGACCTGCTGCGCACCCTGCCCGGACTGGAGCGCTGCGTGATGCTGCGGCCCGCCTACGCCGTGGACTACGACTATCTGCCGGCCACCCAGCTCAAGCCGAGCCTGGAGACCAAGCGGGTGGCGGGGCTGTTTTCGGCCGGCCAGCTCAATGGCACCACCGGCTACGAGGAGGCCGCCGCCCAGGGCCTAATCGCCGGGCTCAATGCCGCGCGGCTGATCCACGGCCAGCAGCCGGTGCACTTCCCCAGGGAAGGCAGCTACATGGGCACCATGGTGGACGACCTGATCACCAAAGACCTCAGGGAGCCCTACCGGGTACTCACCAGCCGCAGCGAGTACCGGCTGGTGCTGCGGGGTGACAATGCCGATCAACGGCTGACGCCCCTGGGCCGGGAACTGGGCCTGATCGACGATCGCCGCTGGGAGATCTACAGCCGCAAACAGGAGGCAATCGCCGCCGAACAGCGGCGCCTGGACACAGTGCGCCTCAAGGCCAGCGATCCCGCCGCCGCCGCGGTGGAAGCCGAAACCGGCGCCGCCATCAAGGGCTCGATCACCCTGGCCGAGCTGCTGCGCCGCCCCGGATTCCACAGCGCCGATCTGGCGCGCCACAGCCTGGCCGATCCCGAGCTGCCGCGGGATGTGGCCGAAGCGGCCGAGATCGCCATCAAATACAGCGGCTACCTGGCCCGCCAGCGGCAGCAGATCGAGCAGGTGAAGCAACAGGAGCACCGGCCGATTCCCGCCGACCTCGACTACGCCGCCATCGGCACCCTCTCGCGCGAGGCCCGCGAGAAGCTGGCTGCCGTGCGCCCGATCAATCTGGGGCAGGCCTCCCGCCTGCCGGGGGTGAGTCCGGCCGATGTGACGGCCCTGCTGCTCTGGCTGGAGCTGGCCAACCGGCGTAGTGTGGCGTCCACTGTCCAGGGAGCAGGCACGTGAGTCCAGTGCGCGCCATCCCCACCTCCCGGGCCTACTGGGAGCTGCGCGCCGAGCAGGTGCTCAACCGGGTGTTCGCCCCCGAGGCCCCGATCGACGTGGAGGTGCACCAGACGGCATCAGCCGCAGCCGCAGCCTCGCCAGCCAGTGAGGCCCCCGCGCGGCGCCCGGCTCCGGCCGGCAAACCCACCGGCATGCCGATCGCCGACACCTGGCTGCTGGTGGGCATCAGCCTGCTGGTGACCCTCACCACCGGGTTCACCCTCCTCGGCCTCACCCTCTGGCAGCAGAGCCAGCAGGCCATCCGCCAGGAGCGCAGCATGCTGCTGGTGGAACGCCTGCGCTCCCTGGGGCCCGCCGTGGCACCGCCTGCCCCGGACCTGGGCAGCCCCGGCCAACCTGGCCCCAATCCCCAGGGGCGGCCCGATGCCAGCAAGGCCGCCGACGGACTGCCGCCGCCGCCCGTGGAACCCTGGATGGAGGAGCTGGCAAGCCTGCCCCCCAGCAGTGCGCCGCCCACCCAGGTGCTCAAGGTGCCCATGTCCCGCAGGGTCACCAGTCCGGCTCCGGCGGTCAGCGCCAACCCAGGCGCACGCCCGCCAGCGGCCCCTGCTCCGCCTCAGCCGGCGGCCAACCTGCCCCAGCTGGTGGGCGTGGTGCAGGCCCCGGGCCGGCCGGCCTCGGCGATCTTCCAGGTGGAGGGCAGTTCCACCAGTGCGGCCGCCGGCGAATCGATCGGCAACAGCGGCTGGCGGCTGCAATCCGCCAGCGGTGATTCAGCGGTGATCGAGCGCCAGGGCGTACAGCAGCGCATCAGCATCAGCAGCGGCTTCTGAGCCACTTCCCACCCACCTCCACCCAGGTCGACTGGCTAGAAGGCTGGGCGACAGTTGATCTGAAGCGATGCTGCGCCTGCACCAGCTCTGGGGCATGGGGGTCGAGACCCTGGCCCTTGAGACGTTGCCCGTGCCCCTGAGCGGGCCCTGGCGGCTGCTGCTGCTCGGCGACGGCAGCCCCACCCGCCATCTGGAATCCCTCAGCGGCCAGCCGGTGGAGATCGAGCTGATCGCCATGGCCCCCGAGACAGCGGCCGATGCCGATGCCAGCGGCGGTGCGCCGCCACCGCCGGAGGTGGGCGAACTGGCCGAGCCGCTGCTGCGCCGCCAGGTGTGGCTGCGCTGCGGCGACCAGACCCTGGCCTGGGCGGAGAGCTGGTGGAACCAGACCCAGGCCGATGCCCACCTGCAACGGCGGGAGCAGCCGATCTGGCGCAGCCTCACCAGCGACCGGGCGGAGCTGTTTCGCGAGGTGGACGGCCTGGCCCAGGTGAGCGCGCCCTGGCTGGAGCAGCGCTTCGGGGTGCCCGGCCCCTTCTGGAGTCGCCACTACCGCTTCTTCCGGGGCGGCCTGCCGCTCACGGTGATCCGGGAGGTGTTCTCCCCGGCCCTGGAAACCTGGCTGGGCGCCGCAACAACGGCCAAGAGCTGAGCATTGACGGATTGACAGCAGCTGTGCTTGCCGCAGCATGCCTTCAGCGTTCCCCGCCCACCGATGACCGCATCTCGCCAGCAGCGCTCCCGTGGCCAGGAGCATGGGAATCGGCCCCAGGCCACCCTGGTGCAGCAGTGGGCCGACCTGCTGGAGCTGCTGCTGCAGGGGGTGGAGGCCGTGGCCACCTCCGCCGAGGACATGGCCCGGGAGCTGCCCAGGGAACTGGTGCGTCCGGTGAACCGTGAACTGGAGCAGCGGGGCAGCAGCTTCCGGGTGCCGGGGCGGCGCCTCAGGACAGCCGCAGGGCCTCGGCCTGGCGGGCCGCACGCTCCAGCAGCTCGCGCAGCTGCTCTTCATCGGTGTGGCTGAGGTTGCTGCGCAGCAACCTGGCGTGGGGGGCATGGGCCCGCAGCCGTTCCACCACCCGATCGGCGGTGGCCTCACGGATCAGCAGGCAGAGGGCGGCGCTGCCGCGGGGGATCGTCTCGCCCAGCTCCCGCATGAAGGTGTCGTTGATGCCAATGTCGGAGAGGGATCCTGAGGCGGCACCCACACCGGCCCCCACCGCCGCCCCCAGCAGCGGGTTGAGGAACAGCAGGCCCACCAGGGAGCCCCAGAAGCCGCCGCCCAGGGCGCCGGCGGCAGTGAGATTCACCGCCTGGCGGAGGTGCACCTGTCCGTCGCCGTCGTGCTCCACCACAACGGCATCCTCCAGGGAAATCAGCTGCTCCTTCTGGATGTCCACCAGCTCGCGGCGCACCTGCTCGGCCTCATCCACCTTGGGAAAGCCCACCACCACCAGGCTGCTCATCATGATCTCTGCAGTGATTGCAGCTTAATCGGGCTGGCGGCGGCGGCTGGAGCGGGGCAGCGGGCGGGCGCTGGGGGGCAGCGGCGGCGGCTGGGAGGGCTGGGAGGCCGGCATGCCGGAGCGCTGCCAGCGGGGACGGCTGAAGCTGTCGTCGTCCGGCCAGTCCTGCACGTCGGCCGGCGGGTCTGCGCCAGCACGGAGCCCGGCTCCCCGGCGCGAGACGGCCTCCAGGGGGCGGCGGCGGGAGCTGGCGCGGCCGGGATCCTCGAGGCGCTGCTCCCGGCGCTGGGGCTCGCGCGACTCCTGCCATGGCTCGCGCCAGTCGTCTTCATCCTCCAGGATCCAGTCGAGCTTGTCCTCCACCCAGCGGCCCAGATCACCGAGGCGCGGCCGCACCCCAGGGCCCGCACTGGGGGTGCGGCTGGCTTTGCGAGACCCCGGGCGCGCCCCGGACACCCCGTCCACCAACTGGCGTCCGGCGCTCACCAGACGCTCGATGCCCTGCTCCGGGCGCAGGGAGGAGCGGGAAGCGGGTCGGGCCGAGGAAAGGGGCGTGAATCCCCCATCGGCAGGGTCTGACCGATCTTCCGGCGATAAGCGATCCGGCGACCAACGCTCCGGCGACAAGCGGTCGGGCGACCGGCGCTCTCCTGCTGACCAGCGTTCATCCATCGATCAACGTTACCGGCGCCGGCCCCGCAGCCAGCGCTCCCGCGCCACCCCCACCACGGCGATGGCCACGCCGCTCCACTCCAGACTCCAGAAAAAAACGGCCACACCGGTCGCTCACCCGCGCAGACCCTAAGGCCCCAGACCGGGACGGATCTGCAGCAGCCCCCAGGCGTCCGGGGCCTCTGGGTCAGGCCGCCTGCACAAACTCCAGCAGACAGCTCCGATGCCAGGCGCCGCCGTGGTGGAGCTCGCAGCAGGCGCGGCAGGCCAGGCCCTTCACCCGGCGGCGGTAGGGCGCCGACACGCCGCAGCGGGGACAGCGGGCCAGCCAGCGGGCCGAGGGCAGGCCGCCTTCCCCCTCCCCCGGCAGGGGGTATCGGTGGCGCACGCTCACCACAAATTCGGCCTGGGCCGCGTTGATCGCCGCCATGCGGGCCCGGAAGTGGGGGCCGTGCACCTCGCGCACCCCCAGCACCCGATGGGTCCAGGCATGGATCATCTCGTGGCAGAGCGTGCCCAGCAGGGCTTCGCGGGGCAGGGGGTCGAGCAGGGGCCGCGACAGCACGATCTCGCTGAGCTCGCGGCCATCGCTGTGGCGGCCGAAGCGGTACATCCCGGCGCTGCGGCGCATGCGCCCGTCGCTCCAGCGCAGGCTCACCAGGGGCAGTCCTGCGCGCACCAGGCAACCCGCGAAGTGCTCCCGGTTGAGCCGGTGAAACAGCGGCAGCAGGGGTTCGAGCGGCACGCCGGCGGGGTTGTCAGTCAGACTCACGGGCCATTCAACCGCGTGTGCACGGCCTATGGACTCGGCTCTGGTCACCAGCATCGGCACCAAGGCCCTGCTGGCCGGGGGCGGGGCCCTGCTCCTCTACTGGACGATCACGGCGGTGAAGCTGGTGCTCAGCGCCCGCGGCATCAACCCGCTGCTCAAGCAGTTCTTCAACCAGATCGCCAGCGGCCAGGTGGATGGGGCTTACCTGCTCACCACCAAGAACTACCGCAGCCATGTGAACCGCAAGCAATTCATCCAGTTCCTGGCGGGCCTCAAACTCAACCGCTACCGCAACCTCAAGAGCGGCCGGCCGCGGCTGCAGGACGGCCAGATGATCCTCACCGTGAAGCTGATCTCCGAGTCCAAGGAGGAACTCCCCCTCGACTTCACGTTCGTGAAGCTCGAAGAACAATGGCGGATCGACCGGATCAAGAACCTGGCCACCGCCTGATGTCAGCCAGCCAGCAGGCCCGCGCCGCCGAGCTGCGCCAGCTGCTGAACCGCGCCGCCCACGCCTACTACGTGCTGGATGCTCCAGTGATGGAGGATCCCGTGTACGACCGGCTGCTGCGGGAGTTGCAGGAGCTGGAGACGGCCCATCCCGAGCTGCTCACGGCCGACAGCCCCACCCAGCGGATCGGCGGCGTCCCGGCCGAAGGGTTCACGAGCGTGGCGCACCGCATCGGCCTGCTCAGCCTCGACAACGTCTTTTCCCTGGAGGAGCTGGAGGCCTGGTATGCCCGCCTGCTCAAGGTGCTCGACCGCACCCCCGAGCCCGGAGCGCCTCTGCCCCAGCTGCCCATGGTGGGCGAGCTCAAGATCGACGGCAACGCCCTGGCCCTCAGTTACGAGCACGGCGTGCTGGTGCGGGCCGCCACCCGCGGCGACGGGGAGCGCGGCGAGGAGATCACCGCCAACGTGCGCACGATCCAGAGCGTGCCTCTGCGGCTGCAGCTGCAGCAGCCCCCAGCCTGGCTGGAGGTGCGCGGTGAGGCCCTGATTCCCGATGGCACCTTTGCAGCGATCAACGCCGAGCGGGCCGAGCGGGGTGAGGCCCTGTTCGCCAACCCGCGCAACGCCTGTGCCGGCACCCTGCGCCAGCTCGACCCCAAGGTGGTGGCGGCCCGGCGGCTCGACTTCTTCGCCTACACCCTGCACCTGCCGGACGACTGGACGCCCGAGGCCGGCGACGAGCCATCGGATCCTCCACGCCCCACCAGCCAGTGGGAGAGTCTGCGGTGGCTGCTGGCCGCCGGCTTCCGGGTGAACCCCAACGCCGAACTGCTGCCGTCCCTGGCGGCGGTGGAGGGGTTCTTCGCCCGCTGGGAGGAGGAGCGCAAAGCGCTGGATTACGCCACCGACGGCGTGGTGGTGAAGCTCAACGACCTGCGCCTGCAGGCCGACGCCGGTTTCACCCAGAAGGCGCCGCGCTGGGCGATCGCGCTGAAGTATGCCGCCGAGGAGGCCCCCAGCCTGCTGCAGCGGCTCAGCTGCCAGGTGGGCCGCACGGGGGTGGTGACGCCGGTGGCCGAGTTCGAGCCGGTGCCCCTGGCCGGCACCACGGTGAGCCGCGCCACCCTGCACAACGCCGACCGCCTCGACGAACTCGATCTGCACGCCGGGGACACGATCGTGGTGCGCAAGGCCGGCGAGATCATCCCCGAGGTGGTGCGGGTGCTGCCGGAGCTGCGGCCGGCCGGAGCGGTGCGGCTGCAGCTGCCCCACACCTGCCCGGAGTGCGGCTCGGAGCTAGTGCGGGAGGAGGGCGAGGCGGCCACCCGCTGCGTGAACAGCAGCTGCCCGGCGATCCTGCGGGGCGCCCTGCGCCACTGGGTGAGCAAGGGGGCCCTGGACGTGGACGGGCTCGGCAGCAAGCTGATCGAACAGCTGGTGGACCGGGGCCTGGTGGGCTCGATCGCCGATCTCTACCGGCTCGATGCCGCCCTGCTGGCCAGCCTGGAGCGAATGGGGGCCAAGAGCGCCGAGAACCTGGTGGCCGCCCTGGCCGCCTCCACGAACCAGCCCTGGCACCGCCAGCTCTACGGCCTGGGCATCCACCACGTGGGCGAGGTGAACGCCAAGGCCCTGGCCAGGGCCTTCCCCAGCGCCGCCGAACTGGCCGCCGCCGCCACCCGGGCTGAGCCCGACACGCCCGAGCTGATCACGGCCGTGTTCGGCATCGGCGGCGAGATCGCCCAGTCGCTGCAGCAGTGGTTCGCCACAGCGGCCAACCAGCGTCTGCTGGAGCAGCTGAAGCAACTGGGCTTCTCCCTCGCGGCCGGCGAGGCGGAGCACAGGGCAACGGCCCGCCAGGGCAACGCCAATGGCGCAGCCCTGGCGGGCCAGACCTTCGTGCTCACCGGCACCCTGCCCAGCCTCAGCCGCCGCCAGGCCCAGGAGCTGATCGAGGCAGCCGGCGGCAAGGTGAGCAGCTCGGTGAGCAAGAAAACCAGCTACGTGGTGGCTGGCGCCGAAGCGGGCAGCAAGCTCACGAAAGCGGAGAACCTGGGGGTGGCGGTACTGGATGAGGCGGGGCTGATCGCGCTTCTGAGATCAAAGCAATCAAACTCCACAGCGCAAGCTCCGGCAAACAACGGATCTACCCCCAGCGAAGCTGACGCAGCGACGCACCACTAAGCACTTAACAGTTGCTTCAGAGTCGCGATGTTCATTTTGGATTCCCGGCAATGCCGGCCCACGGCCTGGTCTGGCAAGCCCAAAGGGGTAGCCAGAATTACATTGTACTCCTCCAGCTGGAGCCTGTGCGCAATAGCAAGAAAGCAAGGATTAAAATAGAGTGGGCTCGTAATTTCCTGAACTTCGGCAAGGGACTGAGGGTTGGAGAAGACCAAATTTGCCAGACCAGCCCCATGAGGCGACATTATTTTTTTACAATTCATAAAGAGACGAACCTGGTCCCCTACATTAAGCTTTTCCAAGTTGACTATCGCATAATCATGAGCTTTAACAATCTTTTCAACCTTCGCTTCATTCACCATCCTGCGCCTGCGAGCATGCACCCTCGAAACATATACTTTTTCAGGGGAGCTTGATATCGACTGCAATCTGCCGATGCCACTTTCATGGAGAACTTTATTGATTTGGTCGCTTTCAATAAAAGGGGCGAAATCAAACGGCTTATACAAAGTGGATGGCACGAGCAGCTTTGACACATGGACTGACTGTCCATCACCAAGGCAAAGAAAGTTCAGGCCATAGGTTGCCGCTAGAATTTCCATCCAGAATAATTGATACGCATGCCTACAGGGAGGAATGACTATTGGAATATTTGCCTCACGGAGGTACGGCAGGAAGTAAATTATAGAAATAATGGACTGAGTGGTCCAGTGATAATAATTATTCTTGCTCCCGCGATTTGCAGCCATGAACGCCCGTTCCACCCTGCAGCCAAACCATTCACCGCTGCCCGCAGCATTGATCCTGGCCACACTGCTAGAATTAAGGTACAGGCTCTTTTCGTATGCGGCGCCCGTTAGACAATCATAAATCACAAATGTACTGCCGTCTATGCAGATATCAGCCAGTTCATCGCAGCGAAACACATCTTTAGACTGTTGAAGCTTCAGAGTCGCCCGATCAATGACTTGGATCGAGCTCTGCTTGTATTGTGACAGGCACGGCGGACAGGTTAATCTTATATTCATGCGATTGCTCATCCTCGCTTAGCAATTGCAACAGCACAGGTCAATTGCGATGCAACTTGTAACGTCTCTGCCCATAACGTGATACCAATGCCTTCCTAAAGATCCTGATCAATAGCTCTTGATTCTGCAGCATTCTGTCTCACCACCTCAGGCCTTGGGTCAAGCTGGTTGGCCAGCCAAGTCAGGCCAGCGCGCACCACGGTGGTTGCTGTGCACACCGAGGGGGCAGGGGCGGCGCTCGCTCCCTCGGCCCCCGAATCCTGGATGGGGCCGATCACGGCAATGATCACCGTCACCGTCCAGTTCACCAGTGCGTGGGTCGAGCGGCCGAGCAGGGCCTTGACCGGACCCGCCACCAGCAGCTTCAACCAGGCCAGGCAGCGCGGGCAGCTCATTCCAGCCGCGGTGCAGAGTCGGCGGGCCGCCTCCGCCGCCTCCAGGCTCCACTGGGGGGTCACTGGCCAGCCCGGCCAGCACATGCTCAGCGGTGAGGGAATGGGGAGGGCTGATTCCAGGGTCATGGCCGCAGCCAACATCACCAGTCGCAAACCTATCGAGAGCGGCCGGGCCCAGCAGACTGCGCCCATCCCTCCCCCTGCAGCGCACGCCATGGCCGCCCCCGCAGCCTTCCGCTGGATCAAGACCGACTGCGGCCGGGCGAAGTACCTGGACCTGGTCCAGCGGCCCGGGCTGCCGGCCCGGCTGCGGCTGGCGTGGTTCGTGCTGGTTGCCGCCCTGCGCGACTGGGGGAAGCCACAGCCGGAAGGAACAGCTTCCGCTCAGGGCTTGCCACCCCCACCGCCCGGCGGTTCCTGAAGGGCCTGCCGGGCGGCCCGGCCCACCAGCCAAACCACCAGCACGGTGGCGAGCAGTCCCACGATGCGCAGGGTCCAGGTGAGGGGATCGGCCCGGCCGGAGAGCACCTCGCCGAAGCGGGCCACATCACCAGCCAGGGCCCCCAGCCCACAAAACAGGATCGTGCCGGGCACGATGCCGATCAGACCGATCGAATAATCGCGCTGGCTCACATCGCTGAGGCCGTAGGCCAGGTTGAGTAGGGAGAAGGGGAAGGCAGGCGAGAGGCGGGTGAGCAGCACCAGCCGCAGCCCCTCCCGGCTCACGGCCTGCTCGATCGCCAGCAGCTTCGGCACGGCGGCCAGGCGCTGGCGGGCCCAGGTGCGCAACCAGGTGCGACCCAGCAGGAAGGCCGCCTCTGCCCCCAGGCAGGCCCCGACGAACACCAGCACACTGCCCCAGGCCGTGCCGTAGAGGGCGCCGGCCAGCATCGAGGCCCACACGCCCGGCAGCAGCAGCGTCACCCAGAGGGCATAGAGGGGCACAAAGGCCGCTGCCCCCCAGGGGGAGCGCAACAGCTCAATGGCCTGGGGAAGCCAGGGGAGCGTCCACCAGTCGGAGGGGGGGAGCATCGGTTAGGCCTGGGGCGCAGCGCTTGATCCTCGCCCGCGCGGCGAAAGCGCCGTGGGTGACACCATGGCCTGGCCGGAGCCCGGCGGGCGACCTAGAACACGGGGATCCGCAGTGATCGCCATGGCCCCCACCCGCCCGGCGCGCAGCGGTGGGGGACGGCTGGCCTGGTTGGCCGTGGCAGCCGGAGTGCTGGCCCTGCTGGCCCTGGGGGTGGGTCTCTGGCGGCAGCGGCACCAGCGGCAGCAGCTGGAGCAGGCCCGCCACCAGCAGCCCCTGCCCCGCCGCATCGCCGCCCTCGGCCGGGTGGAGCCCCTCGATCGGGTGGTGAAGGTGTCGGTGCCGGCCTCCCTCAGCAACGACGCCGTGCGCGAGCTGCGGGTGAAGGAGGGCCAGCAGGTGGCGAAGGGGCAAGTGCTGGCGGTGATGGACAGCGCCGTGAGCCTCGATCGCAGCGTGCGTGAAGCCCAGGCGGCCGTAGCGGTGGCCGAGCGCAAGCTCACGGCCCAGGCCAGCGTGATCAGCCGCTACCGGGCCGAGCTGGCCCAGGCCGAGGTGGAGCTGCGCCGCTACAGCCAGCTGTTCGCGGAAGGGGCGAGCAGCGCCGAGGTGCGCGACCGGCGGATCACGATTCAGAGCACCAGCCGCGCCAACCTGGAGCAGGCCCTCAGCGACGAAGCCACCCTGCGGGCCGAACTGGAGGAGTCGCGCGCCACCCTGGCCCGCGATCAGGCCGAGCTGGCCAAGGCCACGATCCAGGCTCCCTTCGGCGGCACGGTGTTCAAGATCAACGCCTACCCCGGCGACAAGGTGGGCGATGACGGCATCCTGGAGCTGGGCGACAGCAGCCGCATGGGCGTGATCGCCGAGGTGTACCAGACCGACCGGGCCGGCATCAGCCTCGGCCAGCGGGCGGTGATCAGCGCCGACGGCTTCCCCGGCAAGCAGATGGAAGGCCAGGTGGTGGAGATCGCCCGCCAGGTGAGCCGCCAGAGCGTGTTCAGCGGCGAAGCGGGCGAGAACCTCGACCGGCGGGTGTTCGAGGTGAAGGTGGGTCTGGGGCCGGAGGCGGCGGCCGTGGCCAGCGCCATCAACTACCTGCAGGTGAACGTGCTGTTCGATCCGCTCACCTCGGAGCAAAAAGCCGCCCAGCAGCAGCGCCTGGAACAACTGCAGCAACAACAGCGCCTGGAGCAGCGCGGCCTGTCGCAGCCGAGCCCGCGATGACCATGTCAGCTGTGCTGCGGCGCACGCCCCTGGCCTGGCGCCAGGCGATCCACCGGCCGATGCGCCTGGCCGCCGCCATCGCCGGGGTGAGCTTCGCCAACGTGCTGGTGTTCTTCCAGCTGGGGCTCTCGGGCGGCCTTTACGACAGCCAGAAGCGGCCGATCCAGCGGATCAACGGCGAGCTGGTATTGGTGAGCGGCCGCTACCTCTATCTGGGCGAGCAGCTGAACATTCCCCGGGCCCGCCTGATCCAGGCCCTAGGGGTGGAGGGCGTGGAGGCGGTGACGCCGCTCTACATCGGCCTCAGTGAGTGGCTGAACCGCGACACCCGCCAGCAGAAGCAGGCCCTGCTGTTCGGCGTGGCCCCGGAGAACCCCGCTCTGCGCATCCCGGAACTGCAGGCCCAGCCACAGTTGCTGCAGCGCAGCGATGCCCTGCTGTTCGACACCCGCTCCAAGCGCAATGCCGGACCGGTGGCCGAGACGGTGCGCCAGGACGGCAGCTACGCGACCGAGCTGGGGGGCGTGCGGGCGGTGGTCACCGGCCTGTTCACCCTCGGGGTGACCTTCGCCGCCGACATCAACCTGATCACCTCCGCCACCAACTTCAAGAACTATTTCCCGAACCAGAGCGCCGACGACATTCAGATGGGCGTGATTCAGCTCAAGCAGGGCGTGGATCACTTGCGCGTGCATGCCACCCTGCGCCAGTTCCTGGATCCTTCGGTGAAGGTGCTCACGATCGAAGAACTGGAGGCCACCGAGGTGGCCTACTGGCGGCGCAACACCTCCTTCGGCCTGATCTTCGGCCTGGGGGTGCTGGTGGGCCTGGTGGTGGGCGGAATCATCGTGTATCAGATCCTCTACTCCGACGTGAGCGATCACCTGGCCGAATACGCAACGCTCAAGGCGATCGGCTACGACGACCGCTTCGTGGTGGGGATCATCCTGCAGGAGTCGCTGATCCTGGCGCTGCTGGCCTTCGCCCCCAGCGTGTTGCTCTCCCTGGGCCTCTACAGCTTCCTGGCCCGCTCCACCTCGCTGATGGTGGTGATGAGCGCCGGTCGGGTGGTGCTGGTGTTCCTGTTCACGCTCACGATCTGCGGCGTCTCGGGCTGGCTGGCCACCGCCAAGCTGCGCCGCCTCGATCCGGCCGAAATCTTCTAGGCATGGGCGCGCCGCTGATCACCGTGGAGCACCTCCACCACGCCTTCACCGAGGCCGGCATCGCCAAGCCCGTGCTGCGCGACATCAGCCTGAGCGTGCGCCCCGGCGAGATCGTGATCCTCACCGGCCCCTCGGGGTCGGGCAAATCCACCCTGCTCACCATGCTGGGCGGCCTGCGGGCGGCCCAGAGCGGCAGCCTGCGCATCCTCGGCGCTGAGTTGCTGCATGCCGAAACCGGCACCCTCACCCGCTTGCGGCGGCAGGTGGGCTTCATCTTCCAGGCCCACAACCTGCTGCCTTATCTCACCGCCCTGGAGAACGTGCGGGTGGGGCTGGAGGTGCATCCCAGCTGGCTGGAGCACGGCCGGGCTGCGATGGACCGCCAGTGCGCGGCGCTGCTGGAGCGGGTGGGTCTGGCGGAACGGGCCCAGTACTACCCGGAGAAGCTCTCCGGCGGCCAGAAGCAGCGGGTGGCGATCGCCCGGGCCCTGGCGCCGCAGCCCCGGCTGCTGCTGGCCGATGAACCCACCGCCGCCCTCGACAAGGACTCCGGCCGGATGGCGGTGGAGCTGTTCCGCCAGCTGGCCGACGCGCAACAGGCAGCGATCGTGATGGTGACCCACGACAACAAGGTGCTGGACATCGCCAACCGCGTGGTGCAGCTGGAGGAGGGGCGGCTGGTGGAGGGCCACGACCGATGATTCAGGCCCAAGCCCGCACTGCCAGCCAGCCGTGATCGAGATCCTGGGCTACGCCGCCGCCACGCTCACCACCGTGAGCTTCGTGCCACAGGCGATCAAGACCCTGCGCAGCGGCGACACGGCCGCCATTTCCCTGCGCATGTACCTGCTGTTCACCAGCGGCATCGCCCTGTGGGGCGTCTACGGGCTGCTGAAGGGCGACGGTCCACTGATCGCCGCCAACGCCATCACCCTGGTGAGCGCCGGCCTGATCCTGCAGTGCAAGCTGCGGGCGGTGCTGGCGGGCCGGCGCTGAGGGCGACGAGCCAGGCCATCCACCTACGTTGGCAGCCAGATGGTGAACGCCCAACGCCAGCCCATGGACCAGGCCACCCACAACCGGATCGTGAGCTTCCTGTGGGGCATCGCCGACGACGTGCTGCGGGATCTGTTCAAGCGGGGCAAGTATCCCGATGTGATCCTGCCGATGTGCGTGCTGCGGCGGCTGGATGCGGTGCTGGAGCCCACCAAGGCGAAGGTGCTGGAGGCGAAGCAGAAGCTCGATGCGGCCGAGATCAAGGAGCAGGATGCGGCCCTGCGGGCAGAGGCGGGCCAGGCCTTCTACAACATCTCACCGTTCACACTGCGCGATCTCACCAGCCGCGGCAGCGAACAACAACTGCGGGCTGATTTCGAGGCCTACCTGGAGGGCTTTTCAGAGAATGTGCAGGACATTCTTGAAAACTTCAAGTTCCGCAACCACATCCCCACCCTCTCGCGCTCGGATTCGCTCGGCACGCTGATCAGCAAGTTCCTCGATCCCCAGGTGGATCTGAGCCCGGCGAGCCTCGATAACCACGCCATGGGCACGGTGTTTGAGGAACTGGTGCGCCGCTTCAACGAGGAGAACAACGAAGAGGCGGGCGAACACTGGACGCCGCGCGATGCCGTGCGCTTGATGACCACCCTGATGTTCCGGCCGATCGCTGCGCAGGTGAAAAGCGGCAGCTATCTGCTGTATGACGCGGCCTGCGGCACCGGCGGCATGCTCACCGTGGGAGATGAAACGCTGCGGGAACTGGCTGCAGCCCACGGCCAGCAGGTGGTGACGCACCTCTACGGCCAGGAGATCAATCCCGAAACCTATGCGGTCTGCAAGGCCGACATGCTGCTCAAGGGCGAGGGCGAGAACGCCGACAACATCATGGGCGGGGCGGAATGGTCGACCCTCTCGCACGACGCCTTCCCGGCGCGGGTGTTTGATTTCATGATCTCCAATCCGCCCTACGGCAAGAGCTGGAAGAAGGATCTGGAGGCGATGGGCGGCAAGAAGGAGATGAAAGATCCGCGCTTCCAGGTGAGCCATCAAGGCGAGGTGTTGCCGCTGGTAACGCGCTCGAGCGATGGCCAGATGCTGTTTCTGGCCAACATGGCCAGCAAGATGAACCACACTTCGCCCCTGGGCAGCCGCATCGCACAGGTGCATAACGGCTCATCGCTGTTCACCGGCGATGCCGGCTCCGGCGAGAGCAACATCCGCCGTTGGCTGTTTGAGAACGACTGGGTGGAGGCGATCGTGGCCCTGCCCCTGAATCTCTTTTACAACACTGGTATTGCCACCTATGTGTGGCTGCTGAGCAACCGCAAAGCGCCGGAACGGCAGGGCAAGGTGCAGCTGATTGATGCCAGCGGTTGGTTTGAGCCGTTGCGCAAAAACCTGGGCAAGAAGAACTGCGAACTGAGTTCGGCCGATATCGAGCGCGTGATGGCGGCCTATGACGTGATGGAAGAGAGCGAGCACTCGAAGATTTTTGCCAATGAGGCCTTCGGCTACTGGAAGGTGAGCGTGGAGCGGCCGCTGCGGCTGCACAGCCGGATCACGCCGGAAGCGATTGAGGCGCTGCGCACAGCCTCCGGCGACCGCGAGATCCGCGAGGAGCTGTGGGGCGACTACGGCGATGCTCTGCTCACGCGCTTCGCCAGCCTGAAACCAGAGCTGGAGCAGCGCCTGCGGGAGTGGAGCTCAGGCGACAACGATGGGGAAGACAGCGACGAGGAGACCGACGCCAAACCTGGCCTTCCCGAGAAGCGGCGCAAGAAGCTGTTGGATCCCGGCACCTGGCAGCGCGATACCCAGCTGGCGGCGGCGGCCGAAGCCCTGCGGGAGCTATTTGGCGATGAGCTGTTCGACGAGCACAACGAGTTCCGCAGCGAGGCGCAGAGCGCCCTCAAGTTGCAGGGCCTCAAGCTCGGCGCCGCCGACCTAAAGCTGCTGCTCAGGCAAGTGAGCTGGCGAGAGGAAAACGCGCCGCCGGTGATCGCCAAGGTGCACAAGGGCGGCAAGGTGGCAGCCGACCCGCTGCATGGGCTATTCGAGCTGGAGCTGAACGGCAAGGCCTGCGTGGTGGAGTACGAACCCGACACCGACCTGCGCGACAGCGAGCAGATCCCGCTGCTGGAGGAGGGCGGCATTGAGGCCTTCATCCGCCGCGAGGTGCTGCCCTACACGCCCGATGCCTGGATCAACCCGGAAGCCACCAAGGTGGGCTACGAGGTGAGCTTCACCCGCCACTTCTACAAACCGAAGCCTCTGCGCAGCCTCGCTGAGATCGCCGCCGACATCCGCGCCATCGAAGCGGAGGCCGAGGGCCTGCTCGATGGGTTGCTGGTGGGGGCGGGGTGAGGGGCTCCTTATGCAACGCAGCGTTGCGCATGGCGCCGCCAGGGCTCCATACGCAACGCTGCGTTTAACATGGAGACCTGTGGCGTCCATGCGAAAAGCTGAGCGAAGCATGGGTGAAGCCCAGGTCCACCGCTCTGGTCGCTACCGAGCCCAGCCCACGGGCTACCGGGCCTTCCTGCCAGCGCCGCTGCCACCGGATCCGCCCTTGCGGCTGGAGGGGGAGCTGCAGCTGCTGCTGTCCCAGGCCGACCGGGCGTTAGGCCGGCTAGACGGATCGGTGGAAACGCTGCCCAATCCCGATCTGTTCGTGTTGATGTACGTGCGCAAGGAGGCGGTGCTCTCCAGCCAGATCGAAGGCACCCAGAGCTCCCTGCAGGATCTGCTGGCAGCGGAGGCCCAGCTGTTCGGCGCCGACAGCCTGCCCAAGGATGTGGATGAGGTGGTGAATTACGTGCGGGCGATGAAGCACGGCCTGACGCGGCTGGAGAGCTTGCCGGTATCGATGCGGCTGATCGGCGAGATCCACGCGGAGCTGCTACAGGGGGTGCGCGGCAGCCGGCTGACCCCCGGCGAGTTGCGCCGCAGCCAGAACTGGATCGGCCCCAGCGGATGCAGCCTGGCCACGGCCACGTTCGTGCCGCCGCCACCGGAGGAGCTGCCGGAGGCGTTGGGGGGGCTGGAACGCTTTCTGCATCAGCAGGATGCGATCCCGGCGCTGATCAAGATCGGCCTGGCCCATGCGCAGTTCGAAACGATCCATCCGTTTCTGGATGGCAACGGCCGGGTGGGGCGGCTGTTGATCACGTTTCTGCTCACGGAGCGGGGCATCCTGCAGAAGCCGGTGCTGTATCTCTCCCATTACTTCAAGCAGCATCGCCAGGCCTACTACGACCATCTACAGGCGGTGCAGGAGGCGGGCGACTGGGAGGGCTGGCTGGCCTTCTTTCTGCGAGGCGTGGCGGCGGTGAGCCAGGAGGCCAGCGGCACGGCGCGGCGGATCCTGGCCATGCGGGAGGAGCACCGGGCGCAGATCACCATCCGCCTCGGCCGCGCCGCCGGCAATGGCCATCGCGTGCTGGAGAGCCTTTACGACCGGCCGATCGTGAACGTGCAGGCCATCCAGGAGCTGATCGGCGGTACCTATGCGGCCGCCAACGGCCTGGTTGCACGGCTGGAGCAGCTGGGCATCCTGCGCGAGATGACCGGCCAGAAGCGCAACCGCCGCTTCTGCTATCAGCCCTATGTGGAGCTGTTCGGCGACTCGCCCCAGGAGGTGTTGACGTGATCGAGGATCTGAAGCCTTATCCGGAGTACAAGGATTCGGGGCTGCCTTGGCTGGGGAAGGTGCCGGCGCATTGGGGCATTGAGCGGGCTAAAAGACTATTCCTCAAGATGAATCGCGCCTCGCGGCCAGAAGATGATGTCGTGACGTGCTTCCGAGATGGAACTGTCACCCTTCGCAAGAAACGTCGAACCAGTGGATATACAGAAGCGATTTTTGAGCATGGCTACCAAGGAGTCCGCCGAGGGGATCTTGTTATTTCCGGAATGGATGCATTCGCAGGGGCGATCGGAGTCTCCGATAGTGACGGCAAATCATCACCCGTTTACAGCGTTTGCCTGCCTCAAGAAGACGCCAACTCGCATTACTATGCACATCTTCTGCGCAGAATGGCGCACTCCGAATGGATTTTGGCGTTGGCGAAAGGAATTAGAGAGAGATCAACCGACTTTCGCTTCGATGTCTTCGGGGCTCAGAGGCTTCCACTGCCTCCCGTTGCCGAACAAGCCGCCATCGCCCGCTTCCTCGCCTGGGCCTCCAACCGCCTGGACCGCGCCATCGGGGCAAAGCGCCGCATCATCGCCCTGCTGCAGGACCAGAAGCAGGCCATCATTCATCAAGCCGTGACGCGTGGGCTGGATCCCTCCGTGCCGCTCAAGGATTCGGGGATTCCCTGGCTGGGGAAGATTCCGGAGCATTGGGAGGTGCGGAGACTGCGCACGGTAGTGAAAACAATTGACCAGGGCGTGAGTCCACTCGCGACAGGCTTTCTAGCCGAAGGAAATTCATGGGGCGTTCTGAAATCTGGTTGCGTGAACAGAGGGGTCTTCCGAGAAACCGAACATAAGCAGCTTTCTCAGAGCTTCAAGATTGATTCCTCAATAGTTGTCAAGCCTGGAGACGTGTTGATCTCGCGGGCCTGCGGCTCACCATCTCTAGTGGGCTCAGTAGGCAGGGTCGGAAAACTGCATTACAATCTCATTCTTTCAGATAAGACCTTCCGTCCGAATTTCGAGGAAAGCGTGGATGTAGATTTCATGGTGCTCGCCATGAACTCAACTTACTACCGCCGCCAAGTCGAGCAGGCCATTAGCGGAGCAGAAGGAATGGCTAACAACCTTCCCATTTCATCGCTTCGCGACTTTTCACTTGCAATTCCACCCCTGGACGAGGCAAAGGCCATAGCCTTTTCAATTAACAAAAGACTTGCAGGAATAAATCTTGCTATCGCCAGCAACGAGCAAGAAATCACCCTCCTCCGCGAATACCGCACCCGGCTGATTGCCGATGTGGTGACGGGCAATCTGGATGTGAGGGAGGCGGCGGCGGGGTTGCCGGAGGAGATCGAGCCGCCGATACAGTCGGATGCCGCTGGCTATGATGGAGACGAAGCAGAGGATGATTCCGACTCAGATCCGATCGATACCGAGGAGGATTGACATGACAGCTGAAGCCAAAGAGCCTTTCATTAAGCGGATAGAGCCAACCAATTTTCTCTCGTTTGGCTCTGATAACACTGGGATTGATCTTCTTCCGCTGAATGTGCTGATTGGTCCGAATGGATCAGGCAAGTCCAACCTGATCGAGGCAGTGTCACTGCTGCGTGCTGCACCTCGCGACCGCGACCATGACCTCCGCGATGTGACGCTCAAGGGGGGCGGCGTAGAGGAGTGGATCTGGAAAGGAAGCCCACAGGGTGTGGCCCAGGTCAACTGGCTAGTCAATGACCCGAAGGCGCCGAAACCCCTGCGACATGCTCTCGCCTTTTACGCCTTGGGGCAAAGCTTCGCCTTAAAGGATGAACGAGTGGAGTACAGCGAACCCCAGCCTGGCCAACAGTCGCCGTACTTCTTCTATCGCTACCAAGAAGGCAAGCCGGTGGTGAACGTTCGCGATCAGGGGCAGAGGCAACTAGCCCACGACAGCATTGAATCGGATCGCTCAATCCTGGCCCAACGGCGTGATCCGGATAGCTATCCAGAGCTCGCCTGGTTGGCCAGCCATTACGAACGGATCCGTATCTATAGAGAATGGCAATTTGGACGGAATGCCACCTTCCGCGCTCCCCAACGAGCTGATCAACCCAACGACGTACTCGCGGAAGATTTTTCCAACCTGGGGCTTTTCCTCAATCGCCTCAAGACCCGCCATCCAAACGCTGCGCGCGCCATTCTGGATGGTCTGACCGACCTTTATGACGGGCTGACTGACTTCACTGTGCTCGTCGAAGGTGGTACGGTTCAGGTGTTTTTTATGGAAGGAGAGTTTGCTATACCTGCCACCCGCCTCTCCGATGGCACGCTTCGTTATCTCTGCCTGTTAGCCATCCTCTGCGATCCCAATCCACCGCCACTGATCTGCATCGAAGAACCAGAACTGGGCCTGCACCCGGATGTGCTGCCGAAATTGGCCGATCACCTACTGGCGGCTTCGCTGCGAACCCAGCTGATCGTCACCACGCACTCGGATGTGCTGGTGGATGCGATGAGCGAACGGCCCGAATCGGTTGTCGTCTGCGAAAAACAGGATGGCGCCACGTCCATGACACGCTTGGAGGCTGGTGAGCTTCAAGCGTGGTTGCAGAAGTATCGACTGGGTGAGCTGTGGATCCGGGGCGAGCTGGGAGGAACCCGCTGGTGAGCGCCCATCTCTACATCGAAGGCGGCGGCAACTCAAAGGAGGAGAAGATCCGTTGCCGTGAAGCCTTCGCCACGCTGCTCAAGAGCCAGGGCTTCAGCGGACGCATGCCGAGGCTCACAGCCTGCGGTGGCCGTGGCGCTGCTTTCGACGACTTCAAAACCGCTCACACCATCGCAAAACCAGGCCGTTTCATTGGGCTGCTGATCGACAGCGAAGACCCACTGGCCATGCCCGAGGATCCCCAGCAACAACGAACCTGGGAGCATCTCAGGCAACGCGATGGCTGGGGAACGCCGAACGGAGCCACCGATCAACAGGTGCTGTTCATGACCACCTGCATGGAGACCTGGATTGCTGCTGATCAGGCAACACTGCGGACACACTATGGGCAAGAGCTCAACGAGAACCAACTCCCGCTAACCGACCAACTCGAATCGCGGCATCGGCACGCTGTTCAGAATGCGCTGCAGAACGCGACCTCAAACTGCTCCAATGCCTATCGAAAAGGCAAACGCTCCTATGAGATTCTGGCCAAATTGAATCCAGCCGTATTGGCCGGCCTGCTTCCCAGCTTCGCTCGAGCGATGGCCATTCTTGAGCAGAAGCTGTGAGTTACGCCACAAGGCTGCGAACCACCTGCGATGTAGCCAGCGTGATGCCTGAATGAGAGGCCATGCCGGCGACCAGCCTTTGGCAACCCGTGGCGAAAAACTGGCGTTACCAGAGCTCTAACAGAGATTTGATCTAAGGCAAGCCTGCAAATCCCTGTGTCGGCCTGGCTTCTTCCATTGCCAGCCCCCATCCATCAAACTGGTGCGAGGCCCCTCATTTCCCCGGCCCCATGCCCACCGACACCAGCGAGCAGGGCCTGGAAGCGCTGATCACCCGCACCATGACCGGACGCATCCACCTGCTGGAGCCGCCGCATGTCGCCACCCCCACGGCTGTGCCCGTGAGTGGCGGCACCGGTTGGCTGCTGGGGGATCCGCGCCATTACGACCGCAGTTTCTGCCTGGATCTGGTGCAGTTGCAGGGCTTTCTCGAAGCCACCCAGCCCGCTGTGGCGGAAGCCGTGCAGATCGCCGTGGATGGCCCCACGCGGCGGGCGTTTCTGGCGCGGCTGGAGAAGCAGATCAGCCAACGCGGCGCGGTGGAGGTGCTGCGCAAGGGCATCCGCCACGGCCCCCACGAGATCCAGCTCTTCTACGGCACCCCCTCCCCTGGCAACACCCGCGCCGAAGAGCTGTTCGGCCTCAACCGTTTCAGCCTCACCCGCCAGCTCGCATACAGCACCGACCAGACCCGCCGCGCCCTCGATCTGGCCCTGTTCGTGAATGGGCTGCCGGTGGCCACGTTCGAGCTCAAGAACAACCTCACCTGCCAGTCGTTCAAGCACGCCATCACGCAATACAAAACCGATCGCGATCCCCGCGAACCCCTGTTCGCCTTCGCCCGTTGCCTGGTGCACTTCGCCGTGGATGAGCAGGAGGTGCACTTCTGTACCCATCTTCAGGGCAAAGACTCGGAGTTTTTGCCGTTCAACAAAGGCACCAGCAGCGGCGGCTCAGGCAATCCAGCCAACCCTGCTGGGCTGGCCTCTGCCTACCTCTGGGAGGAGATCCTCACCCCCGCCAGCCTCACCGACATCCTTGAGAACTACGCCCAGGTGGTGGAGAAGAAACACCTCCGCACGGGACGCAAAACCTACAAGCAGATCTTTCCCCGCTACCACCAGCTCGATGTGGTGCGCTCGCTCCTGGCACACGTGCAAGCCCATGGCGCCGGCCACTGCTATCTGGCGCAACATTCAGCGGGGAGTGGCAAGAGCAACTCGATTGCCTGGCTCACCCACCAGGTGGGCGATGTGTCCCACAACGGTGAACGGGTGTTCGACACGGTGATCGTGGTCACCGACCGGCGCAACCTCGATGAGCAGCTGCGCGGCAACATCCTCGCCTTCATGCAGGTGGGAGCCACCGTGGGGGCCGTGACCGGCCGGGGAGCCTCCAAAACCCAGCAACTGCGCCAGTTCCTGGAGGCCGGCAAGAAGATCATCATCTGCACGTTGCAGACCTTCCCCGAACTCAGCCGCCAGCTCGACAACGCTCCAGCGGGCCGCCGCTATGCGGTGATCATCGACGAAGCCCACTCCAGCCAGGGCAGCAAGGCCTCCGCCGCCCTCAACCTATCGCTGGCTGAAAACGCCCAGGCCCTGGCCGATGACGCCGACATGGAAGACGTTGTGAATGCCGTGGTCGAGGAGCGCATGCGCAGCCGCAAGCTGCTTGCCAATGCCAGCTATTTCGCCTTCACCGCCACCGCCAAGGCCAAGACGCTGGAACTGTTCGGAACACCCCTGCCGCCCGATGGCGAGGGCAAGATCGGCCGGCGGCCGTTTCATGTGTACACCATGAGGCAGGCCATCGAGGAGAAGTTCATCCTCGATGTCTTGCAGTACTACACGCCAGTCAGCAGCTACTACTGGCTGGCCAAAACGATCGAGGCCGATCCGCTGTTCGACAGCAAACGGGCTCGAAGCAAGCTGCGCCGCTATGTGGAAAGCCACGACACCGCCATTCGCAGCAAGGCCGAGATCATGGTGGATCACTTTCTCGACGACGTGCTGCCGCTACGGGAGATGAAAGGCGAGGCCCGCGCCATGGTGGTGACGGGCAGCATCGAACGGGCTGTGCAGGTTTTCGGTGCCGTTCGCAGCTATCTGGAGGAGCGGCGCAGCCCCTTCCTGCCGATCATGGCCTTCTCCGGCGAGCACGACTTCGGCGCTGGCCCCGTGAGTGAAGCCTCCCTCAATGGCTTCCCCAGCAGCGAGATCACCAGCCGCATTCAGGAGGATCCCTATCGCTTCCTGATCTGCGCCGACAAGTTCCAGACCGGCTACGACGAGCCGCTGCTGCAGGCGATGTATGTGGACAAACCCCTCGGTGGCATCCAGGCCGTGCAGACCCTCTCGCGCCTGAACCGCGCTGCCCCCGGGAAGAGCCGTGTGTTTGTGCTCGATTTCCAGGACAACGCCGCCGCCGTGGAAGCCGCCTTCGCCGATTACTACAAAACCACCCTCCTCAGCCAGGAGAGCGACCCCAACAAGCTGCACGACCTCCGCGATGGTCTCGACAAGCTGCAGGTGTACACCTGGCCGCTGGTGGAAGAGTTCGTGGCCCTATTTCTGAGCAACAGCGATCGCGAGCTGCTCCAGCCGATCCTCAATCACTGCCGGCAGATCTACTGCGAGCAGCTCAACGAAGACGACCAGGTGGCCTTCAAGGCCAAAGCCAAGGCGTTCGTGCGAAGCTACGACTTTCTGGCCACGATCCTGAGTTATCCCCAGCCCGAGTGGGAAAAGCTCTCGATCTTCCTCACCCTGCTGGTGCGTGCCCTTCCAGCACCGGAAGAAGACGACCTCACCAAGGGCATGCTGGAGTTGATCGACCTCGACAGCTACCGAATCGACAAGCAGAACCAGCAGCGCCTCGCGCTCCCGGATGATGACGCGACGCTGGATCCAGCACCCGTTTCCGCTGGCGGCTTCAAGCCAGAGCCCGAGCTGGATCCGCTCTCGGTGATCGTCACCAACTTCAACGACCAGTACGGCACCAACTTCAGCGATGAAGACCGGATCCACCGCCTTATCCGCGATGAGATCGCACCCCAGGTGGCCCAGGATCAGCGCTACCGCAATGCGCGTACCAACACGCCAAACACAGCAGAAATCGAGCTCGAATCAGCCCTCAATCGCGTGGTGGATCCCCTTTTTCTCGATCAGACAGAGTTCTACAAGCAGTTCAAAGACAATGCTTTGTTCCGAAACTTTGTGCGGGATCTGGTGAAGAGGCTGATCGACGGTTAATCCCCGAGCACCTACCACCCAAACCCAATCAAGCTTCCCACAGGCTTCAACAGCTGGCCAGGCACTATGCAATAAACTCCGGCAGAAGACAGTGTTTCATGCAACTCAACTGCTCCTCAAGAATTGGGTGAGCAAACAGGTCCGGGAACTAGCACATGAAGGGTGCAGAATCGGCCATGCATTCGAAGCGCCGTCTTGCAGGATCCATCTTTTGAAGCGATCGAGGTTATCCGTGGCGTAGCCATCGTGATTGTGCCTGGCAATATGATATAAGATACTCAGGCAAAGCCAGATCAGATCCTGATTCAGGAAGGTGGGCACTTCCGGAACCCCTTCGCCTGCCTGATCATTGGAATAGTCACAAATCATTTCCCTTACGTGCTTGGGTATGCCATTGTCCCGGGAGGCCCATCGCTTTTTGTCTGACTGCTTGAGCGTGCCTGATCTATCTTCATATCCGGTGAATTTGTATCTGGCAAGCCGATTGCCAAGTCCATGGGATTCGCCATAATAATTGCCTTTAGATGTATTCAGCCTTACACTGTAATTGTCATAGGTTAGCACGTTGTGATCTTCGGGCTAACTCCCGGTATCCTTGTTTTGCTTGCTGTGTCGATCCGCTTCAACTTGCCGACGAAGTGCCGCTTCGGGAATCAGATTCTCAATCTCTTTGACTGGCAATAACACAAGCCTGTCGCCAAGTTGCTTGGTAAGGGCCTGCACACGATCAGCTTTGCTAGCAATGTCGCCATCTGCGATGACAAGAGCCTGGGCGCAGAGATCGTTGGCATTGATCTTCACTGATTGCCTGGCGCTATCATTAGGGTCCTCGGCTTCATCAAAATCGAAATGGACAAGATTAGCGCCATTATACTCCAGAAAGGCATAATGTCGATCTTCCCTGTATCGCTTTAGATCCCTGGCGACTGCTTTGTATGTGTCATCGCCACGGAGCTCAAGATAGGCGATGAAGCCTTCGAGATAGGCACGCAGATAGGAGCAGTCGCTCGTGCCTTCCACCCAGATCGTGGCGTTGGCCAGATATGTGGCGGAGGGGCGCACGCCGAGCTCCAGCAGTGTGTTTCGATCGCGCTGCGAGGCATGCCGAATACGGAATTGATTGGTGGGTTGCTCGGCCTCTTCGGAGGACATGGGCGTCCCGCCAGACGAGGTAGATTCTGCGGACTCAACACTGCTGAAGCTGAAGATGCTGACAAGCTGGTCATCCTCCAGCAGGTCAAGAAGGTGATTAGAGTGGGTGGTGAGAAAGAACTGATGGCCTTTTTCGTGGTGATAGTGCCTGAGCACATTGAGAAAAATGCGCTGCAACGAGGGGTGCATGCAAAGATCAGGCTCCTCCAGAAAGAAGAGAGCACCATCGCTGAGCTCGGTGATAATGGGATAGGTGCAGATGATCAGACTCTGCATGCCATCGCCAAGATCGTAGATCGGATGATCCTTGCTGTCTCCAATCTTCAGGTAGACAACGTCATTGACTGACCGCTTACCTGCGTCCCCCTTATGCAGGGCAGGCGTCAGCGTAACCGGAACCCCCGAGAAAAACTGTTGAGACAGGAAGATCTCATAGGCTCGAATCGAATCGCGCTCGGACTGGATCGGCGAAAGCAAGCGCCTTTGCATGTCAGCATAAATGCCTAACCCCGTGAAGATGCGCGGGCACTTTTGATATCCAGCTCCAATGCTTGCCGGTTTCACGCCTGCCTCTGCAGGCCAGCCAGCCTGGCTGAAGTAATCCTGATGGGTGCGCAGCTCATAGGTATCGCGCCCATCCTGTTCTGCGTCTAGCGCTGCGTTGATGGGCGCCGGCGGCCTCATGCCACGCAACATGGGAATGTAGTAGCGGTTTTGCTCCGCATAGCGTGTAAACGCTGTGCGCACCAGCTCCTTATCTTCAAGATATAACGTAATCCAATCATAGTCTTTTTGGGCGTCTTGCGTAGGTTGTTTTCTTCTGAGGCTTTGTTGATACTCGCGTTGATATTCGCCGACTGTGGTCCATTTGCCCGCTTTCCTAGCCAGTTGCTCAAGGGCCGGTCGATAAAGCCATCCTTTGGGAGTCAAGCCCGCAATACGATTGCCTCGGGGCCTGCTCTCCTTGGCCTGGTTGTTTTCATCTGAATTAGCAATGCTTTCTTGTGCGGCGTTTCTCAGGATATTTATGATTGGCGCTAAGTTCGAATTATTAGAGTTCTGCTTGAGCCTAAGCCAATCGACAAGATTATAGTCGCTGAAAATCCCGCGAAGCAATCGCGACTTTCCTGAATTGTTCGCCCCTACGAAGATCGTGATCGGAGCCAGGCCATTCAGCCATAGCTCTTGCTGCTCAAGGGTTATGTCCGCTGGTGGAGCCGTCTCCGGGTCGCTGAATTCAATTGAGTACTGCTTGGCCAAACTTGATTACCCAGCTCGCTCCGCAGCAGCAACCTTGGGGCCATAGAGTGGTACACAAATACCAGTTCAGCCATGGCCCGCAGCACGATCCAGTTCCAG
>Ga0208594_1000020_pt1 | contig 72365 bp, 80 predicted proteins | sample LakMenEpi14Sep10_FD_150699 | JGI IMG/M metagenome (GOLD analysis project Ga0208594, IMG submission 150699) | Freshwater microbial communities from Lake Mendota, WI - 14SEP2010 deep hole epilimnion (SPAdes) | ecosystem: Environmental > Aquatic > Freshwater > Lake > Epilimnion/Euphotic zone ...
GGTTCCGCCAGCTGATCTGGCCGTCAGTTGATCTGGCAGGCGCCGTACCCGCCGAGCACGTCTGACACGTCGGCGAATCCGGCGGAGCGCAGCAGGCTGGCGGCGATCGACGAGCGGTAGCCGCCGGCGCAGTACACGACGACGGGGGCCGAGGCGTCGAGTTCGGCGAGTCGCCTCCGCAGTTCGGCGAGGGGAATGTGGCGGGCCCCGTCGAGCATGCCACCGGCCACCTCGCCGGCGTTGCGAATGTCGATCACCTGAAGATCGGCCAACGTCTCTTTACGGTCGGCGAGCTCGCGCTGGGTGAGTCGTGAGGCTCGTTCCACGAGGTCGGGGCGCAAGGCGAGCTCGTCGTCGGCGTCGGCGAGGTAGCCCACCACGGTGTCGAACCCGATCCGACCCAGGCGCATGTGGGCTTCGGCGTCGGTGCCGGGGTAGGAGACGAGCACGATGGGCGTGTCGGGGGTGACCACGCTCCCCACGTACTCGGCGAAGCGTCCGTCGAGCCCGACGTTGATGGCCCCACGCAGGTGACCGGTGGCGAACGCCACGGCGTCGCGGGTGTCGATGACGGCGGCACCGTCGCGCTGGGCGGCGAGGACGTCGTCAAGGCTCATCGCCGGAGGTCGGTGCTCGTCGAGCAGGCTCCGGTCGGCCCGGTTCAGCATGGCGTTGAACACGAAGTACTCCGGTGCGGACGGTTGCCCCTCGGTGACGACCTCCACGAACCGTTCCTTGGGCATGTCGGCTAGTGCGTAGTTGGTGCGTCGCTGTTCGCCAATGGTGGACGACAGTTCAACGGAGAGGTTCTTGCCACACGCCGAGCCCGCCCCGTGGGCGGGAAGAACCACGGTGTCGTCGGGGAGAGTCATCAGTTTGCCGTGCAGGGAGTCGTAGAGGCTGTTGGCGAGTTCGTCAGCGGTGACGCCGACTGAGGCCAGCAGGTCGGGCCGACCGACGTCCCCGATGAACAACGTGTCGCCGGTGAGCACGGCGGCGGGGGAGTTCCCGACGCTGGTGTCAGTCACCACGACGCTGATCGATTCGGGGGTGTGGCCCGGGGTGGCGCGGAACTCGATGTGGACTGCGCCGAGGTCAATGACCTCACCGTCGGCGACGCGGCGCGACGCGAACTCGGTGTCGGGTCCTTCGCCGTAGATGATGGTGGCGCCGGTGGCTTCGGCGAGTTCGAGGTGGCCGGACAGGAAGTCGGCATGGAAGTGCGTTTCGATCACCCAGGTGATGGTGAGGCCCTCGGCGTCGGCGTCGGCAAGGTACTCGGCGATGTCCCGACGTGGGTCGACGACGACGGCAAGTCCCGACGAGCGGTCGCCAATGAGGTACGACAACTGCGAGAGACATCCCAACTCGTACTGGTGAAGGACGAGGCTGTTACTGGTCACCACGTCGGGGGTTCGGGTGCGTTCCATGGAGCCATGATATACCCCTAGGGGTACAGGGCAACTCTTGTTCCGCCGTGGCCTTTACCCCCCGGGGTACCCCGATGACGCGGTATGGTGACCCCATGCGATTCCCAGACGAGGTCACTGATGACGTCCGGCGCCGATTGCGGCGGGTGGAGGGACAGATCCGCGGCATCGAACGGCTCATCGACGAGGGAGCCGACTGCAAGGACGTGGTGACCCAACTCTCCGCCGCTCAGGCCGCACTCCACAAGGTTGGGTATCGACTCGTCGCCGCCGGACTCCAGTACTGCGCCTCAAGTCCGGACACGGCTGCCGCTGACGGGATGACTCCAGAGGAACTCGAGAAGCTGTTCCTCAAACTCGGCTGACCCACCCCACCAGGCCCCAGGGGTGCCGCATTGGGGCCACATGGCCGACGGCCGGTAGATTCTGCGGCCATGTCCGAGCACAGCATGTCCGAACGCCTCGCCGACCTCGCCGAACGTCGCGCGGCAGCCGTTCAACCCGGGTCGCAGCGGTCGGTTGACCGTCAGCACGACAAGGGAAAGCTCCTCGCCCGGGAGCGCCTCGAGTACCTGCTCGACCCCGGCTCATTCCACGAACTCGACATGCTCGCACGCCACCGTGCCGGCGAAGCCCTTCCCGAACGGCCCTACACCGACGGTGTCATCACCGGATGGGGGACCGTGGACGGGCGCAAGGTGTTCGTGTTCTCCCAGGACTTCACCGTGTTCGGTGGCGCACTCGGCGAGGTGTTCGCCGAGAAGATCCACAAGGTCATGGACCTCGCCCTGTCCGTCGGGGCGCCGGTCATCGGCCTCAACGACGGGGCTGGGGCCCGCATCCAGGAAGGCGTGGTGTCCCTCGCCTCCTACGGCGGCATCTTCCATCGCAACGTCAAGGCATCTGGTGTCACCCCACAGATCAGCGTGATCCTCGGACCATGTGCCGGCGGTGCCGTGTACAGCCCAGCCATGACCGACTTCATCTTCATGGTCGATGAGACCTCCCACATGTTCATCACCGGTCCCGACGTCGTGAAGACGGTCACCGGCGAGGAGGTCACCCTCGAGGAACTCGGTGGTGCCCGCAGCCACGGTTCGAAGTCCGGCGTGGCGACGTTCGTCGGTGCCGACGAGAAGTCCGTGCTCGACGACGTCCGCTACCTGTTGAGCTTCCTTCCCTCCAACAACCTCGAAGAGCCACCGTTGTTTGGTTCCGACGACGATCCCGACCGCTCATGTCCCGGTCTGGCCGACATGATCCCCACCTCACCCAACCAGCCATACGACATGAAACAGGTCATTGCCGAGGTGGTCGATGACGGCGACTTCTTTGAGTACTTCCCCGGCTGGGCCGGCAGCATCGTGTGCGGTTTCGCCCGCCTTGGTGGCCGAAGCGTCGGCATCGTGGGCAACCAGCCCATGGTCATGGCCGGGGTGCTCGACATCGAGTCGTCGGAGAAAGCGGCCCGGTTCGTCCGAACCTGCGACGCCTTCAACGTCCCGCTCATCACATTCGTCGACGTCCCTGGTTTCTTGCCCGGTGTCGACCAGGAGTACGGCGGCATCATCCGCCACGGTGCAAAGCTCCTCTACGCCTACTGCGAATCAACGGTGCCCCGCATCCAGATCATCACCCGCAAGGCTTACGGCGGTGCGTACGTGGTGATGAACTCGAAGTCCATCGGGGCCGACCTGGCGTTCGCCTGGCCCTCGGCGGAACTAGCGGTCATGGGATCCCAAGGTGCGGTCGAGATCCTGTACCGGCGTGAACTCGCCGACGCCGCCGACCCCGCAGCGCGCCGCGCCGAACTCATTGACGAGTACACCGAGCGTTTCGCCAACCCGTACGCCGCCGCTGAACGGGGCTACGTCGACGACGTCATCGACCCCGCCGAGACCCGTCGCAAACTCATCGCCGGACTCGAGATGTTGTCGTCCAAGCGTGAGGAACTCCCCAAGCGCAAGCACGGAAACATCCCGCTGTGACCGCCAACGGTGGTGACGCTGACCTGACCGCGGTGGTGAGCGGCGGGTTCGCCAAGGACGGCCATGCGCCCGCTGACGCCGCCGAGGTTGCAGCGGTCGTGGCGGCCATCAGCGTGTTCACCGCCGGCGGCGACTCCGGCGCAGACGCGCACGTAACCCCGCGCTGGCGGTTCTCGGGTCGCTGGTGGTCCAAGCCCCAGCCGGCCCGCCGCGAACGTCCGTAGGATCGCCCCATGGACCTGACCACCGTGGCCGACGACGAGGCGGTCATCCACGACGGTCTGGAGGTCCGCACCTACGGGGGTTTAGAGCCCGACACGCTCCAGGAGATCGAGGGGTTCGTGTTCCGCACCCTGCGGCGACCGCCGGGTGAACTGCTGTGCACGTTCGCCACGGTCAACGACGTGCACTTCGGCGAGACGATCTGCGGCCTGATCGACGGCGTCGACCTCGGCCCGGTCTACAGCGTCCCCGAGGGTGCCGAGCCGTACCCCGAGATGATGAACCGACACGCCATCGACGAGATGGCGGCGGCGGACCCTGCGGTGGTGGTGGTCAAGGGGGATCTCACCTCCAACGGCACCGACGAGGAGTATCAGCGGTTTCTCGACTTCTACGCCGGGGCGTTCGGGGACCGACTCCATCATGTTCGGGGCAACCACGAGAGCTACAACCATCTCGACGTCGGCCCACCGACTCCGTTCACCGTTCCCCTCGACGGGGTGGTGTTGGCCGTGATCGACACCAGCGTGGATGGCCTCCCTTCTGGTGGGGTGGACGCCGAGACGTTGACGTGGCTGCGTGAAACCGCCACCGACGCCGATCCCGGTGTGCCTCTCCTCGTGTTCGGCCACCACCACTGCTGGAATCCCGAGTCGCACGAACGTCCCCAGAACTACTTCGGTATCGACCCCGACGACTCCGAACGCCTCGTCGAGGTGTTTGCCGCCCACCCCAACCTGCGCGGCTATTTCGCCGGACACACCCACCGCAACCGTGTGCGGCGCTTCAGTGCCACACGGGACGTGCCCTGGGTGGAGGTGGGGGCGGTCAAGGAGTTCCCCGGCCAGTGGGCCGAATACCGGGTCTACGAGGGTGGTATCACCCAGATCGCCCGACGCATCGCCCACCCCGAGGCGCTCGAATGGGCGGAGAAGACCAGGGGTCTGTACGCCGGCCTGTTCGAGGACTACGCCCTCGGTCGGCTCGAGGACCGCTGTTTCGTCGTGACGTGAGTGTGAGCGCCGCGCCGGATCAGCCGGCCCGACGCCTCGCCACGATGCCAGCGAGGTCGGACATGATCCGGCCCAACTCGAAGTCCTTGGGGGTGTAGACGGCGGCCACCCCGGCCTCGGTGAGTGCACCCCGGTCCTCTTCGGGAATGATGCCGCCCACCACCACCGGGGCGTCCACGCCGGCATCGGCGAGCAGGCGCAGCACCTCGGGGACCAGTGACAGGTGGCTGCCCGAGAGGATCGACAGCCCGATGACATCGGGATCCTCGTCACGGGCTACCGCAGCGATCTGTTCGGGGGTGAGGCGGATGCCTTGGTAGATGACCTCAAAACCGGTGTCGCGGGCGGCCACGGCGATCTGCTCGGCGCCCGAGGAGTGACCGTCAAGGCCGGGCTTGGCCACGAGGAAACGCGGCGGGCCACCGGGGATGGCGGCCACCTGAGCGGCGGCCTCGGCGAGGCCGTCGGGAAGCACCCCGGCCCCGAGCGCCGCAGCGACACCAGTGGGAGCGCGGTACTCGCCGAAGATCTCCCGCAACGCCCCGGCCCACTCCCCGGTCGTGCCACCGGCGTGGGCGAGGTCGATGGTGGCAGGCATGATGTTGTCGCCCGATTCGGCGGCACGACGCAACTCGTCAAGGGCCCGCTTCACGGCGTCGGCGTCCCGCTCGGCGCGCCACGCCTGAACCCCGGCGATGGTGGTCTCCTCCACGGCAGGGTCCACCTTGAGGATCGACTCCTCGCCGCCGAGGGGAGACACGGCGGTCTCGGTGAAGCGGTTCACCCCCACCACCGTCTGGTCACCGGCCTCGATGCGACGCACACGTTCGGCGTTTGATCGCACGAGGCGGCCCTTGAGTTCCTCAATGGCGGCGAATGCCCCACCGAGGGCGAGGACCTCGTCGAGCTCGGCACGTGCCGACTCACGCAACTCGGCGGTGAGGGACTCCATGACGTGGCTACCGGCGAACAGGTCGCCGTACTCGAGCAGATCGGATTCAAAGGCCAGTACCTGCTGCATCCGCAGCGACCACTGCTGGTCCCACGGCCGGGGAAGACCCATCGCCTCGTTCCACGCCGGCAACTGGATCGAACGCGCCCGGGCGTCACGCGACAAGGTGACTGCGAGCATCTCAAGCACGATGCGCTGCACGTTGTTCTCCGGCTGGGACTCGGTCAGTCCCAGCGAGTTCACCTGCACGCCGTAGCGGAAGCGGCGTTGCTTGGGGTCGGTGACGCCGTAGCGCTCAAGGGTGATGGTGTCCCACAGATCGGTGAACGCCCGCAGCTTGGCGGTCTCCTCAACGAAGCGGATGCCGGCGTTGACGAAAAACGAAATGGAACCGACGACCGCACCCATACGTTCGGGCGGAACCTGGCCAGAGTCGCGCACGGCGTCGAGGACGTCGATGGCGGTGGCGAGGCTGTAGGCGATCTCTTGAACCGGCGTGGCCCCGGCCTCTTGGAGGTGGTACGAGCACACGTTCATCGGGTTCCACTTCGGAATCCACTCCGAACAGAACGCCACCATGTCGACGATCAGTCGGCGGGAGGGTTCGGGCGGGAAGATGTAGGTGCCCCGGGACAGGTACTCCTTGACGATGTCGTTCTGGGTCGTGCCTCGCAGCGCAGCCGACGCCACGCCTTGTTCCTCGGCGTTGGCCACGTACAGCCCGAGCATCCACGCCGCAGGGGCGTTGATGGTCATCGAGGTGTTCATGTCCCCCACAGGGATGCCGTCGAGCAAGGAACGCATGTGACCGAGGTGGGCCACCGGCACCCCGACCTTGCCCACCTCACCGCGCGCCCGGGCATCGTCGGGGTCGTAACCGCACTGGGTCGGCAAGTCGAATGCGATGGACAGACCGGTCTGCCCCTTGGACAGATTCGTTCGATACAGCGCGTTCGACGCCTCGGCGGTCGAATGCCCCGAGTAGGTGCGCATCATCCACGGACGGTCGCGCTCGCTGAGACGGGGATCGGGTCGGTCGGCGGTGGTGTCGGCCATGACTCCATCGTCCCGCGCGCAGGGTCCTTCTGTCATTTTCAGGGAGACCCCCGGGTGCCCCGGCGGTGGATCAGACCCCCTGGAACGGCGTCACCGGTGCGGTCACGGCCACCGCGAGGCGGTCAAGGTACCGGCGCCGCGAGATGTCGACGGCGCCGAGGGAGCGCAGATGATCGGTGGTCCACTGCACGTCGAACAGCGTCGCCCCCCCGTCGGCGAGCAGGTCGGTGAGCGCCCACAACGCCACCTTGGAGGCGTCGGTCACGGTGTGGAACATCGATTCCCCGGCGAAGAACCCGCCGATGCCCACCCCGTACACCCCACCCACGAGGCGGTCGTCGTCAAACACCTCCACCGAGTGGGCCCACCCCAACTGATGCAGTGTGCAGTAGGCCTCGACGATCTCGGAGGTGATCCACGCCCCCGGCCGGGGGAGGTCGGCACAGGTCTGCGCGACCTGGCGGAAGCACGTGTCGACCCGGACCTCGAAGCGGCGTCGGGCACGATCGAGCGACCGGCTGGCGTGGAACCCGCCGGGTTCGAACACGCCACGTGGATCGGGGGACCACCACACGAGCTCGCTCGGAGTTCTCCCCGGCATCGGGAACATGCCGGCCCGATACGCGGCGAGCAGCGTGCCCGGTTCGAGGTCGGCACCGGCGGCCACGACACCCCAGCGGTCGGCGCTGTCGGCGTCGGGGAACGCCCACGTTGAGGAGGGTGGTTCCTGGGGTTCGGGCACGCCCTACCTTGTCACCCCCACCCGGCGTCCGCCTCGTCACCGGGCCGCCTACGATGAAGCCATGCGTACACCTACCGCCACCGTCGCACGCCGTCTCGCCGCCCTGGGGCTCGCCGCACCGCTCGTGTTCGCCATCGGGTGTTCAACGACCTCCGATGAACCCGAACCGCGCAACCCCACCGACGTCACCGTGGAACAAGACGGCATCCTGCCGCCCTCGAACGTTCCCCAGAGCGGCGAAGGCCTCGACGACACCGACACCGAGGATGTCGACAGCGAGAACCTCGACGCCGATGGCGATCCTTCTGACGGGTACTGATCCGGGGGGCGGCTGCCGCCGCCCAAGCGGAGATCAGTAGCTGTAGAAGCCCTGGCCTGACTTCCGGCCCAGTTGGCCGGCGGCCACCATGCGACGCAGCACCGGCACCGCCGAGTAGTTCGGGTCGCGGAACTCGTCGTAGAGGGCGTCGAGGATGGCCAGCGAGGTGTCGAGACCCACGAGGTCCAAAAGCGCCAGCGGGCCCATCGGGAAGTTGCAGCCGCCCTTCATGGCGGCGTCGATGTCCTCGGCGGTGGCAACGCCGTTGGCGAGCAGACGCACGGCGTTGTTCAGGTACGGGAACAGCAGTGCGTTCACGATGAAGCCGGCCTGGTCGGCCACCGTCACGGGGGCCTTGCCGCACGCCTCGGCGAACGCCAGTGCCTCAGCGTGGGTCTCGTCACTGGCGGTCAGGGGACGCACCACCTCAACGAGGGACATCATGGGCGCCGGGTTGAAGAAGTGGATGCCACAGACACGCTCGGGGCGGTTGGTGGCCACGGCCATCTCGACCACCGGGAGGGTCGACGTGTTGGTGGCGAGAATGGCGCCAGCCTTCACGATGCCGTCGAGCTGGGTGAACAGCTCACGCTTGGTGGCGAGATCCTCGACGACCGACTCGATGACGAGGTCGCAGTCGGCGAGACCGGCAAGGTCCTCAACGGGGGTGACCCGCGCCGCGATGGCTTCGGCCTCGGCGGCCTCAAGGCGACCCTTGTCCACCAGCTTGGCCAGCGACTTCACCATGGCGGCATGGGTGGCATCGGCAGTGGACTGACTGCGCGAGCGCAACACCACCTCGAAACCTGACTGGGCTGCCACCTGGGCGATACCCGAACCCATGATCCCTGAACCGACGACGCCTACCCGTGTGATGGTCATGGCCGCACACGCTACCGACGACTCCGGAGCCGGCGCCAACGCTCCGGACGCCGGGTCCCACCCCGGTAGGCTCTCGACGTGCCCGACCCCCGTGTGAACCCCGCTACGTCGCTGCCCGCCGGGTCGGCGACCGTGGTGGCGACGGGGACCGTCCCCGACCTGCCTCCCCGCTGGCCCGCTGCGGTCCGCACCGAACTCGTCCGCCGTCACCGGCTTATCCTCGACCGGGTGCAGGCCCGCGGTGTCGGCCCGGTGTTGGATCTCTCCTTGCCCGAGCAGCGTCAGGCGTTGCGTGAAGCCGTAGCGACCGGCGATCCGACGGCGTTGGCCGATCAACACGGGTCGTACGCCGCGGTGGTGAGTGTGGCCGGACTGTGCCGCCTCGCCGATCTCGGGTCAGCGCTCGGCGTCGTGGCCGACCTTCTCGTCGACGACGGGGTGGCCTGGTTCGTCGAGCCGGGGTTCACCCCGGGGCTTCGGGCCACGCTGACCTCCTCGGTCGGGGCCCTGCTGCCACCAGCCCGAGGTGTGCACCTGGCCCGCAACGTACCGGCCACGGTGCGTGCCGTCGGGTTGTCCATCACCGATGTGGAGAGGTTCACCATGAACACCCCCCTTTGGCCGTTGCGGCCATTCGTCGAGTTGCGAGCTGTGAAGATCTCCGGGTCCGGGGAGGGTTCGCCATGACGGCGACGGGGCCCGGTCCGCTCGCGCTCGTCGGCGGTGGGGAGTGGTCTGAGGGTTGCACGTTCGACACGGCGCTGCTCGCCGCCTCCGGTGGAGATGACGTCGTGGTGCTCCCCACCGGGTCGGCCTACGAGTTCCCCCAGGGCCTCGTCGACCGGGCCACCGCGTGGTTCGCCGACCTTGGCGCCCGGGTGCGCGCACTCGACGTGTACTCGCGGCCCGACGCCTTCGACCCCGACCACGTCGAGGCGGTTCGTTCGGCCCGGTTCATCTACCTCGCTGGTGCCTCACCGATGCACCTGCGGTCGGTGCTCAAGGACAGTCCCCTGTTCGACGCCATGGTGGCGGCCTGGCAGGCCGGGGCGGTGCTCGCCGGCACCTCAGCAGGCGCCGACGTGTTGTGCGACCCGATGGTGGACACGCGTGGGGGGGCGTTCACCGTGGGCCTCGGGGTGGTGCCCGGGGTGTCGGTGATGCCCCGCTACGACCAGTGGTCGCCTGAAAAGGTGCACCGAACGGTGTCCCTCGCACCGCCAGGGTTGTTCCTGCTCGGCATCCCCAACGCCACCGCCGCCATCCGTTCAGCGGACGGGTCGTGGCGATGTGAGGGCGTCAGCGAGGTTGTCGTCCACCGCGACGGGGTCGCCGTTCCGCTGGACGCCGTTCGAGCCTGACCCGTCGATCAGGCCGGCGGGATGTCGACGAGCTGGACGAGGAAGATCAGTGTTTCGTTGCCGGCGATGGACCCGGGTGAACCCTGCGGGCCGTAGCCCTTGTCCGGTGGAATGACCAACAGACGCTGGCCACCGACCTTCATGCCGGGAATGCCTTCCTGCCAGCCCTGGATCAGTCCGCTGAGGGGGAACGTCGCCGGCTCGCCACGCGAGAACGAGTCGTCGAAGATCGTGCCCGTCGAACACGACACCCCGATGTAGTTGATGGTGACGGTGCCGCCGGGTGCGACCTCGGGGCCGTCGCCAACGACGAGGTCGGTCACCGTCAGCTCCGTCGGGGGCACCCCGACGGGGACCTCGAAGCTGGGTGCGCCGGCGGGCAGCGGGTCGGCGAGGGGGACGCACGGTGTACCGGTGGCGACGGTGGACAGGGTGGGGGTCGTCGTCGAGGTGGTCACCCGGGTCGTCGACGTGGAGGTCGACGCCGTCTCCTCTGTGCCCGACCGCCACACGAACACCCCGATGAGGGCGGCGGCGACCAGTGCGAGGACCGCCACCGTGGTGATGCGGCGTCGGGTGGCGTCCCGTCGCTGGGCGGCCCTCGCCGCCTCAGCCCGTGCCACCTTGCCTGCCTTCTGACGTTCGCGCTTGTCGCTTCCCATGGGCGGGCACGCTACCAACTGGGGCGATCAGGTCCAGTCGGGGTGGCCGGGGCGCGTCAGTTGGCCGGTACCGCCTCGGTCCGGATCCGGTCCACGGTCACCTCGCCGGTGGGGATGCCGCCCGGGGACCCGGCCTGCTGCAGCGCCCGCAGGACGTCCGAGCCGTCGAGGAGGACGCCGAAAAAGGTGGTGGGAAGCGGGAGGGACGTCGCCCCCTCCCCGAGGGCGATCTGGAGACGGCCCGGAAGGGCCTGTCCGTTGTCCTCGACCGCCATGGCCAGCATTCCCGGGGTCGAGATCATTCCGCCCTCGGGTGCTTCGGGGGCCAGTTCCCATCCGGCGCCACCGCCGGTGTCCCCGGTGAACGCGCCACCCACCTCCGCCCACGACAGTGGGGTGATCAGGTCGAACGGTGCACCGTCCCAGTAGCCGTACCCGGCGAGGAACAAGAAACTGTTGATCGCGTCGGGGGCGCTGGCGGTGGTGAGAAGCCACGTCAGGTCCCCCGCCGAGGTGGTCATGGTGACCTGATAGTTCACCGACGTGTCCACCTCACCCGAGGGGGTCGTGGCCAGACACTGTGGCGGCGGTCCGGTGAACGAGGTGGTGCGTGGGGAACCGCCGTCGGGCAGTGGGCAGGGGAGCGGACCGGTGGCGGTGGCACCGGCGGGAGGGAAGCTGAGTTCGGCAGGGGTCCCAGCGGTCACCGTCGGTCGGGTCGGGACCGACGAGGTGACGGGGGTGGGGTCACCTGAGAGCGAACCGAGTGCCACGGCGATGACGGCTCCGCCGCTTGAAACCAACAGACCCGCCACGACCACCCCGGCGATGATCTGACGTCGACGGGTGGCTTTGTGTGCCGCCGACTGGGCCGAGGACTGCTGACGCTGGTCTCGGGCCTGCTGGCGTTGTCGGGCGCTGTGGGGTCGGGCCATGGGGGCGCACGGTACCGGAACGAATGCGGGCCGGGAAGCCCACCAACCGTAAACTTGGCGGTCGTGGACTCCTCGGCCCCCATCGTCGTGCAGAAGTTCGGTGGAACCTCAGTTGCGGACACCGAACGGATCCGGGCCGTGGCCGACCACGTGGTGCGCACCGTTCGTCATGGGGAACGGCCCGTGGTGGTGGTCAGCGCCATGGGCAAGGAGACCGACGAATTGCTGCGTGCCGCCCGTGACGTCGCCGCCAGCCCGCCCGGGCGGGAGATGGACATGCTCGTCACCGCCGGCGAACGCAAGGCGATGGCACTGGTGTGCATGGCCATCAACGACCTCGGGGTGCCGTCTGAGTCCTTCACCGGGAGTCAGGCAGGGTTCCTCACCGACGGCACCCACACCGACGCCCGCATCCTCGACGTCCGCCCGGACCGTATTCGAGCCGCCATCGAGGCCGGTCGCGTGCCCGTGGTGGGCGGCGCCCAGGGGGTGTCGGACACCAACGACGTCACGTTCCTCGGCCGAGGAGGGTCCGACACCACCGCGGTGGCGCTCGCCCATGCGCTCGGTGCCCGAAGTTGCGAGCTCTACACGGACGTGTCGGGGGTATTCACCACCGATCCGCGGGTGGTGAGCGAGGCGCGCCGCATGGATCGCATCTCGTTCGACGAGTTGCTCGAGATGACCGCCAACGGCTGTCCGAAACCGGCCATGCGTTCAGTGGAGTTCGCCCGCACCCACGGGGTGGACCTGCACATTCGTTCCGCGTTCACCTGGGAGCAGGGGACGTGGGTCTCCAAGGAGGAAGAGGTCATGGAGCAGGCGATCGTCTCAGCAGTGGTGCACGACACCGACGAAGCCAAGGTGACGATTCTCGGCGTGCCCGACCGACCAGGCATCGCCGCAGGTCTGTTCCGTTCCCTCGCCGACGCCGCGGTGAACGTCGACATGATCGTGCAGAACACGTCGGCTGACGGCCACACGGACATCTCGTTCACCGTTCCCCACGGTGACCTCGCGGTCGCCATCCCGGTGTGTGAACGGGTGGCTTCCGAGGTTGGGGCAACGCGTGTCACCACTGATGACGGCATCGCCCGCGTCAGCGTGGTCGGAGCCGGCATGCGATCCCACCCCGGTGTGGCGGCGACCGTGTTTGAGACGCTGGCCGGCAACGGGATCAACATCGAGATGATCTCCACCTCGGCGATTCGGATCTCGTGTGTCGTACGTCAGGATCAGGTGGAACAGGCGGTGCAGCACCTCCACGACGCCTTCTCGCTGGCCGACGGCCCCAAACTGGTGGACTGATGCCCACCCCGTACCGGTAGCCTCGCTTCCCATGCGTATCGGAGTGGTAGGAGCAACCGGCCAGGTCGGCAGCGTGATGCTGTCCATCCTCGCCGAGCGTCAGTTCCCGGTGTCAGAGATCCGGTTGTTCGCCTCGGCGCGTTCGGCAGGTCGGACCCTCACGTTCGCTGGCCGTGAGGTCGCCATTGAGGACGCGTCCGGTGCGGACTACTCGGGTCTTGACATCGTGCTCATGTCCGCCGGCGGTGCGACGTCTCGTGAACTGGCTCCCGTCGTTGCGGACGCCGGTGCCATCGTGGTGGACAACTCCTCGGCGTGGCGCATGGACCCCGACGTCCCTCTCGTCGTGTCCGAGGTGAACCCCCACGCCCTCGCCGACATCCGCAGGGGCATCGTCGCAAACCCGAACTGCACGACCATGGTCGCCATGCCGGTGCTCGAACCGCTGCACCTGGCCTTTGGCCTGCGGTCCATGGTGGTCACCTCGTACCAGGCGGTGTCTGGGGCGGGACTCGCCGGCACCGCTGAGCTTGATGACCAGATCCGCAAGATCGGCGACAACGCTCCGGCGCTCACCATGTCGGGTTCAGCGGTCGAGCACCCCGCAGCGCAGGTGTTCTGTGAACCCATCGCCTACAACGTGGTGCCGTTCGCCGGTGCGCTCGTCGACGACGGGCAGTTTGAAACCGACGAGGAGCAAAAGCTCCGCAACGAAAGCCGCAAGATCCTCGAGTTGCCCGACCTGTTGGTGTCCGCCCTGTGTGTTCGGGTGCCGGTGTTCACCGGGCACTCGCTGGCCATCAACGCCGCCTTCAACGAAGCCGTCGACGTCGAGGAGGCCCGGCGACTTCTCGTGAAGGCCAAGGGCGTCGAACTCGTCGACGTGCCGACCCCGTTGCGCGCCGCAGGCGGTGACGTCACCCTCGTGGGGCGAATTCGCAAGGACCCCACCGTCGAACACGGGGTGTCGCTGTTCCTGTCGGGCGACAACCTCCGCAAGGGCGCTGCGCTCAACGCCGTGCAGATCGCCGAGTTGTTGTTGGACCGGCTCGGTTAGCTCGCCGGTTCGTTCTCGCCCCCCACAGGAGTGGGCGGACGGTCGGCGTCGAGCATCCGGGCCGCTGCTGCGTCAAGGGACAATCCCAACTGGTCGGCGAGGGACGCCAGCCACGCCACGACGTCACCGAGTTCACGTTCCTGATCGTCAACGGTGCCCTTGCGCACCGCTTGGGCGAGTTCCCCGAGTTCTTCGGTCAGCCACGCCACCGCAGCGGGCACACCCCGCTCCCTGTCCACATCGCCATAACGCTCGGCGATGTGGCGCTGGAAGTCGGAGATGTCCATATGGTCGGGCTGGCGGGATTTGAACCCACGACCTCTTCGTCCCGAACGAAGCGCGCTACCAACCTGCGCCACAGCCCGTATTCGTCGCCGACCCTACCCGCGTCGGCGCCCGGTCAGAAACTGCCGGGTCAGCCGGCGTCAGCGGCCACGACGGAATCGTCGCCGCCACCGGCCGGATCATCGGCGGTCGCCTCTGGGTCATCGGTGACGTCAGCCACGGGGTCTTCGACGTCTTCACCCTCGCCGGGGAGACCTTCGAACCAGGTGCCGCCACCGAGGACCGCCTCGGCAGCCTGGCGGACACGGAAGGCGTCAAGTGGCTTGATCAGCCAGCCGTCGGCGCCACATGTCTGTGCGAGGAACACGTCGGGGTGGCGATCGAGGAGCATGATCACCCCGGAGTCAGCGAGTCGCCCCGCCTCTTGTTCCTGACGGACGGCGGTGGCGGCGGCCATCCCACCCATGTTCCCGATCTGGAGATCGATGACCACGAGCGCCGGCTCGACCTGTTTGCAGGCGGGAACGACGTCGACGCCACGACGGACCCGGAGTACGGAGGTGTCCGCACCGCCAAGTGCGGCGTCAACCTCGTCGTAGATCCAGTCGGCGTCGGTGGCTACGAGCACATCGGTCACCTCGCCACGCTACCCGCTTGAGGCGGTTCCGCCCAAGGACACAGGGGTGCCCGTCCCGGTACCATCGTCAGTGACCGGGGTGCATCACCGCATCCCCGCCACGAGGGGAGCCGGTGTGCTCGACATCACTTTGAGCGAGGTCGGCGGTCACATTGTGTGTCGGCCCGTTGGCGAGCTTGACGCATTCACCGTCCCCCAGTTCCGGGAGGCACTCGCCACCGTCGGCCCGGCCCAACGTCTCCTCATCGATCTCGGCGAAGTGCCGTTCATGGACTCCGCTGGCCTTGGCGCTCTCATCGGCGGGATACGTCGCATCCGCGAGGTCGACGGCGAGGTGGTCGTGGCGTGCAGCCGTCCCACGTTGATGCGCTTGTTGCACACCACGGGCTTTGACCGCATTGTGCCCGTGACCGAGACGATCGATGATGCAGTCGAAGCTTTCACCGATCCCGATCGGTGACGATCGCAACCCTTGGGAGGTGTCGTCAAGCGCGCCATCGGAGTTGGAGACTCGGGTGGTCGGGCACCAAGTTCCTAACGACGATCCTGTTGGTTGCCGCACGGGCGTTGTCGATCGGTGCTGGTAGGACCAATTGTGGATCGAGACGCGAAGGGGGCGGCCCCTGCGGGACCGCCCCCCGAATTGATGTGCTGAGCTGTCAACAGCGACTAGGCCGCTACGGCCTGATCTTCTGGCTCGCCTTCAAGTTCGGCGGTTCGGGCCTTAGCAATAGCGAGGATCGCTAGGCCGTAGATGGGCTTAGCCAATAGGTCAGCAAACGAGTAGCCAACCTGACGAACTGTTTCCGCCATGGTGTTTCCCTGCTCAAAGAACACCGGGAACAGGTAGGCGATCGGGTAGACAAGCCAGGACACAATCAAGAGCACGATGGCCACCTTGATCGGTGTTGCAACTCGGGCCGATTCCCGCTTCACCGCTGCACCCATCTGACCGGCGAGTGTGATGAGGATGTAAAGGAACGGGATCATCGAAAGTACCCAGAAGATCCACTTGGTGGTGTCATTGGTAGCCGTCTCACCGGGGTAACCCAGCGCAATCATCAGCAGCGCAGCAACGGCCAGCCGGATAGTGAGCGGTCGACGAACGGCCTTGGTGAGGCCCAAGACAATCAACAATTCGATGACCAACAGTGGAACCGTGAGAATCCAGTCGGCGTATCGATAGCCCTCGTTGAACTCACCGTCAGACCACCCGGAGAAGATCCGGAAGTAGTGGTAGCCGGCAATGCCGACAACAACAGCTGAGATCACCGCCGCATTGCGGTACTGCTTGGCCAACTGGTTTGCGTTCATGAGGAAATAAACGAACGAGCCCAGCATGGCGGCCACAACGAGTGAGAACACGTTGTAGACGAGTAGGTATTCGTTTCCGGTGAGTGCCACCTCGTTCATCATCGGGTTGGCACTGATGAGTAGTTCTTCCACTGCTGTCCCCCATTGGTCGGTCAGTTGCGACTCACCTGACAGGGCGGTTCCCCAAACCGCTCTGCTGTGGTGAGGACACAACTTGAAGGGTGGCCCGGACTGGGCAACCTCAACGTCGCAACGGTAGGGCGAAATCGTCCATCGTGCTTGGATCACTCGGTTGGAAACCCAGCACCTTGGGCGGTGCTCGCACGGCCTGACGGCCTGCGGTGTCTATGCGGGTTCTGGGGACGCAGGCATCGGTGTCGGGGGCGGTTCAGGCGTTGGGCTCGGCGGGGCCGAAAAGCCACGAGCCGACTTCAGATAGGCCAATTAGGTCATGTACGTCCTGGGCGAGGAACGGCACCCGAACCACCGGAGCGGGGGCGACCCGCGCGGTGAGTCCCTCGAGGTGGCGCTCCTCGGTGTCGGCAAGCGCAGCGAAGTCGGCGAGGTTCGTGAGCAGATCCGCCAGTTCGGTGCCGTGTCGCGTGTCGGCGAGTGCCCGAAGTTCAGTTGCGGATCGGTCGGTGAATCGGGGGTGGATGCGGTTGACGATCAGCGCCCGGATCGTGATGCCGCCCTCAGCGAGGCGGTCGGCGAAGTAGCTGGCTTCATTCACGACGTCGGGGCGCGGCGCGGTCACCAGAACGAACGCCGTGGTGGGGTGTGTGAGCAGTTCAAGGACCCGCTGGGCGCGGTCCTTGAATCCCTGTTCCATGCCGTCGAACGCCTGGAAGAACGTGATGGCGTCCCCCACGACGTCGCCTCCCACCACTCTCGACACACTTCGCAGGAACGCCTGGGTGGCGACCCCCACCGCCTTGACGATGCCCCGGGTGGGGGCCATGACGACCCGGTAGAGGCGGTGGTCGAGAAACCTGGTGAGACGTCGGGGTGCGTCAAGGAAGTCGAGGGCGTTTCGGGTCGGGGGGGTGTCCACCACGACGAGGTCGAAGTCGTGCTCCTCGTGCAGTTCGTACAGCTTCTCCATCGCCATGTACTCCTGGGTGCCCGACAAGGCGCCCGAGATGTTGCGGTAGAAGCGGTTACCGAGGATGCGTTCGGCCTGGCCGGGCTCGGTGGCGTGTTTGGTCACGAGGTCGTCGAAGGTGCCCTTGGTGTCGAGCATGAGCGCCCACAGTTCCCCCGGCCAGTCCCCCTCGATCCGACTCGGCGTGTTGGTGAGACCTTCGAGTCCGAGGGCGTCAGCGAGTCGTTTCGCCGGGTCGATGGTCACCACCACCGTCTTGCGGCCTGCTCTCGCCCCCTCGAGCGCGATGACCGCTGCGGTGGTGGTCTTTCCCACGCCTCCCGAGCCGGTGCACACCACGATGTCGTGGTCCGCCACGAGGTGCCCGAGGTCGGCGGTCACGGCGCTGCTCCGTCGAGGGCGGGCAGGTCGGGCAGTTGGGTGAGCAGGGCGTGGGCGAGTTGGTCGATCTCTGCCGGGCCGACGTCGGTGGTGAACAGGTAGGGGAGTCGGATCTGGGGCAACGGGAGCAGCTCGTCGAGTCGGCACAGCTGGGCGGTCTGAATCTCGGTGCGCTCCCGGCGGAATGCGCCGGCGCGTTCCACCGCTTCAAGCAGGTCGTCGTCGAGCGTGCCCCGGGCGGCGCCGGCGACTGCTTCGGGATCGGTGTCGAGCCCATCGAGGTGCGGGTAGAGGCCGTTGACGACCACCGGTCCGAGGCTGACGCCCACGTCCTCCTCGAGCGCGTACGCCGTCTGGACCAGCTCGTTGACCGGAGTCTCCTCGGGCAGCGTGACAAGGATGACCTGACAGCGGGCCGGGTCGCCCAACATGGCGAGCACGTCGGTGGCCTGGGTGTTGATGGGCCCGACCGCCACGGCGTCAACGAGGCCGGCTGCGGACCGCAGGAAGCTGATGGCGTGACCGGCTGCGGGGGCGTCCACGATCACGAGGTCGAAGCGCCTCGACATCTCGATCTGTTTCACTTTGCCGAGGATGAGGATGTCCTTGATCCCGGGGGCGGCGGTGGCGACCATGTCAAGGGCGCCGGTGCTGACCAGTCTGCGGGACACCCGGTTGAGCCCGTGGTCGGCGAGGTAGTCGAGCAGGGCGTCATCGGGGGTAAGGGTGCGGGCGGTGACGTCAGCAGCGCCGTCGGGCCCACCTCCACGGGCCAGCACCGCTTCTTCGTAGGTCAACTCGGGCTGACCGAACATCTCCGACAGGCCGCTCTTGCCCTCGATCTCAACGATCAGGACGGTGCGACCGCTGAGGGCGGCAGCCCGGGCGAGGGCGGCTGTGACCGTGGTTTTGCCCACGCCGCCCTTCCCGGCAACGATGACAACTCGAGATGCCGCGAAGAACTGGCCAGGATCCACTCGTTCCCTTTCGGAAGGACGCCGTGCGAAGACTACCGATCGTCGGGCTGATACTCATCACCCTGTCAGCCGTGCTGGGTCTGTTCGCCCCGGCGGTGTCGGCTGGTTCAGCGACCACGCCTGCGACCACCGATGTTGTTGACGTGCTGAAGGTGGACGGGTTGTTGGACCCGGTCATGGCCAACTTCGTCAAGGAGTCGATTGCCACCTCGGAGGCTGGCGGAGTGGTGGCTCTCGTGTTGCAACTCGACAGTCCCGGGTCAGTGCTCGGCGACGAGGACCTCGCCGCGGTGGTTGACGCCGTGCGCAACGCCTCGATCCCGGTGTCGGTCTGGGTGGGGCCGAGTGGGAGCACTGCGCTTGGGGCCACGGCACTGCTGGGCGGCCACGCCGATGGTTTCGCCATGGCTCCGGGGACCTCGTGGGGTCTCGACGGTGTGGAGGTTCCCGCCGGTCTTTTGGAGGGCGTGCAGCGTGAGGTGCCCACTGGCGTGGTCGAGTCCGACGGCTCGGACGTCTCGGGGGCGGTGGTGATGGCCCCCACCATCGGGGATCTCATTGTCGGCCTCGACGGGATGGAGACCCGCGAGGTCGAGGTGGACGGCGTGGTCCGACTCGAGCCGGTCACCCCCGTGCGGTTCTCCCAGCTGCCCCTGTTGCAGTCGTTGTTGCACGCTGTGGCTTCACCGGCGGTGGCGTACCTGCTGTTGACGGTGGGTTTGGCGCTGCTGATCTTTGAGTTGTTCACCGCCGGGGTGGGTGTCGCCGGCGGCGTGGCGGCGGGGTCGCTGATTCTCGGGTGCTACGGGTTGGCCTACTTGCCGGTGCATTGGTGGGCGTTGGCGTTGGTGGTGCTCAGCATGTTGGCGTTCGCAGTCGACGTGCAGACCGGTGTGCCCCGGGTGTGGACCGGTATTGGTCTGGCGATGTACGTCGTTGGGTCGCTGTGGCTCTACGACGGGGTGTCGATGTCGTGGATCACGTTGGGTGTGGCGATCATCGGAGTGGCGCTGACCTTCACCTCGGGTATCCCGTCGATGATCCGGACCCGCTTCGCCACGCCGACCATTGGTCGGGAGTGGATGGTGGGCGAAATGGGACGTGCGGTGACTGCGGTGGCGCCCGACGGGGTGGTGCAGATCCGTCAGGCGTTGTGGCGTGCCACCACCAACCGGGCCACGCCGATTGATGAGCTTGATGCGGTGCGCGTCGTCGGCATCGACGGCCTGGTGCTCGAGGTTGAGCCGCAAGAGGGTGGTGCCCGGGACTACCGCGAGCGAGCGAAGCGCTCTGATTGAGCATCAAATCGCCATAAATTACACGCTTGTTATTTCCCTATTCGTCACCCATTTGCGGCGTCATTACGGACGAAATCCCCCCTGACCTGCACTTTTGGCATTGATCGTCGCGTAATTGCAACACAAGTGACCCTTGTCTCGTCCTTGTCGAACGTTTACTCTTCCCCGCCGGGAGGAGTAGGTGCGATGAGTGTTCAGCGACTTGAGGAGACTTGGGAGCTCCGGGCGGCATGCCGTGGGCCCCAGGCAGCGGTGTTCTTCCCGCCCTCGTATTCGGAACGACGTGACGAGAAGGCTGAGCGCGAACTGCGCGCCAAGGCCATCTGCTCCACCTGCTCAGTCCGACTGGACTGTCTTGAGTACGCACTCTCCATCCGGGAGCCTCACGGCATCTGGGGAGGGATGAACGAACACGAGCGCCGCAATCTGCTGGCGCAACGAGGGTTGTAGGGGCCTATCGGAGTTGTTCGTTCGTCATCGGTGCGGGCCCTGGGGGGGGATCCTGCACCGACGGGGCTCATGGGTGGCGACGTGGTGATCATGTCGCCGCCCATGGCCGCCCCATCCGGCCGCCGGCCACATTGCAGTGCTGTTGCGCTGGGGGTGCCCTGAGCAGGACCGGAGGTCCCCCGGTAGCATGGAATAACCATGTGGCTGCTCGTCGTCCTGTTGCTCATCGTCCCGCTCGTTGAGCTGTACGTCATCGTCGCCGTGGCCGGTTCCATCGGCATCCTCCCCACCCTTGCGTTGCTTGTGGCCATCAGCGTCACCGGATCGTGGCTGGTGCGGCGCGAAGGCCTCGGGGTGTACCGGCGCTGTCGACAGATGTGGGCGGCACGCCAGAACCCCACCGACGACCTGCTCGACGGGCTCCTCGTGCTCGCCGCCGGACTGATGCTGCTCACCCCCGGCTTCGTCACCGACGCCCTCGGGCTTGTCCTCTTGGTCCCCCCGGTGCGGCGGCTGGTGCGGTCGTCAGCCTTCGCTCCGCTCCGTCGCCGACTCAGCGTTCCCGTCGGTGGTGCAACCTACGCCGCCGGGATGGCGAGCGACTACGCCGGCCGTCGTCGGCAACGGGTCTACGTGGGGGAGGCCGTCCTTATTGACGAACGCCCCCCGCCGACATTGCCGGGCCCGCAGGGTTCGGTCCCCCGTCCCCCGGCAGGAGCCTGATCATGTCCGTGCGTCGACCCGCCCCTGCCGTAGCCGACGCCGGAACCGACGGCGATGCCCCGGTACCCGAGATCCTCGAACCCGGGGTCGCCCGAGCGCTCAGCCCCATGGTGCGGCGCATCATCGCCCCCAACCCCGGCCCCATGACCGGTCCGGGCACCAACACCTACCTCATCGGAATCGACGAGGTGGTGGTGGTCGACCCCGGTCCCGAGGACGCCACCCATCTCGACGCCATCCTCGGTTGTGGCGGTGACCGCATCCGCTGGGTGGCGGTCACCCACCACCATCCCGACCACGCCCCTGGCGCCCGGGCGTTGTGCGAACGCACGGGGGCCGAACTGCTCGGGTACGGTCGCCGAGACCTCGTCAAGCCCGACCGCCGTCTGCGTGACGGCGACCTCATCGAGGCCACCGAGTTTCGTCTGCGGGCCGTCCACACGCCCGGCCACTGCGCCGACCACCTCTGCTACCTGCTTGAAGAGGAACGGATGCTGCTGTCGGGGGACCACATCATGGAAGGGTCCACCGTGGTCATCCGCCCCCCGGACGGGGACATGGCGGACTACCTCAACTCGTTGGCCAAGGTCCGCGCCCTGCGACTCCGCTCCATAGCTCCCGGCCACGGCCGGCTCATCGAGCACCCCAATGAACTCATCGACTGGTACATCGCCCACCGCCTCGAACGGGAAGCCAAGGTGGTCGACGCCCTCAGCGCGGCGGGGACGGCGACCGTCGACCAGTTGGTGCCCGCTGTGTACGCCGACGTGCCCGAGGCGCTCTACCCCGTGGCACGGTTCAGTCTCCACGCCCACCTGCTCAAACTCGCCGGTGAGGGCCGGGCCACCGGCAAGACCCTGACGGGGAAGTGGTCGGCGGCTTGAGCTGACGCCCCGGCGAAAGCCGATGGGCGGCGACCCCGCTGTTCCGCTGTCGTCCCGGCGCCGTCCCCGCTAGCGTGGGTGGTCCGTGCACGTGCCCGAGGGGGTGCGTCGAGCAGTCCAGGGGGTCACCATGGCCGAGTACAAGATGCTGATCGATGGCGAGTTGGTCGGAGCCGCATCCGGCGAGACGTTCGCCACCCACAACCCGGCCACCGGTGAGAAGATCGCCGATGTCCCCAAGGCTGACCGGTCCGACGCCGAGCGGGCCATTGCCGCAGCCCGCCGGGCCTTCGACGAAGGTCCCTGGCCCCGCAAGTCGGGCAAGGAACGCGCCGATACCCTCCGGGCCATCGCCCAGCTGATCACCGACAATTCCGCCGAGCTGTCCGAGATCGAGAGTCGTGACGGTGGCGGCACGATCCGCAAGGCCATGCTCGCCGACATCCCCGGCGCCCAGAGCGCGTTCGAATGGTTCGCCCAGATGGCCGAGACGCAGCCCGACCGCATCGATCTCGAAGGGTCCCCGTTCCCGGCGTCGAACAACTACGTGCTGTTCGAACCGCTCGGTGTGTGCACCGGCATCATCCCGTGGAACTTCCCGTTCATCATGGCGTCGTGGAAGATCGCCCCCGCCCTCGCTGCGGGGAACACCTCGGTGCTCAAGCCGGCGTCGTTCACCTCACTTAGTGCGCTCCGTCTCGCCGAACTCATCGCCGAAGCCGATCTGCTCCCCCCCGGCGTGCTCAACGTCATCTCCGGCCCCGGTGGCACGGTGGGTGAGGAACTCGCCGCGAACCCCATGGTGGACAAGACCGCCTTCACCGGTTCGACCGAGGTGGGTCGCCGCATCATGCAGTTGGCTTCGGGCACGGTGAAGCCGGTGACCCTTGAGCTCGGTGGCAAGTCGGCCAACATCGTCCTCGACGACGCCGATCTGGATCAGGCCGCCGGCGGTGTGCTGTGGGGCACGTTCATGCACGGCGGACAGGTGTGTGAGTCCGGCACCCGGGCACTCGTGCAGCGCGGCATCTACGACGAGTTCGTGAACCTGCTCGCCGAACGTGCCGCCGCCATCAACCTCGGCGATCAGCTCGACATGAACACCGACCTCGGACCCCTCATCGATCGCAGCCAGGTTGAGACGGTGGAACGCTACGTGGCCCTCGGCCGCGAAGAGGTGGGTGAGCCCATCGTTGGTGGCGCCCATCCCGAGGATCTCGCTGCGGGCCTCGACCCCAACGCCTTCTACCGTCCGACGATCTTCGCCGGCGTGGACAACCAGGCCCGCATTGCCCAGGAGGAGATCTTCGGTCCCGTGCTGTGCGTCATTCCCTTCGACACCGACGACGAGGCCATCGCCATCGCCAACGACTCGATCTACGGCCTCGCCGGTGGTGTCCAGTCGGGCAACCTTGAGCGTGCCGAGTCGGTGGCCTCACGGATGCGCACCGGCACGGTGTGGATCAACGACTACCACCTCATCGATCCCAAGCGGCCCTTCGGTGGGTACAAGCAGTCCGGTATCGGTCGTGAACTCGGTACCCAGGGCTACGACATCTACCGTCAGGCCAAGCACGTCCACGTCAACCCCGAAACCTCCGGGCGTGACAACCACTTCCACTACTCGTTGCTGAGCGGCAACATCTGAATCGAGCCGGTCGGGCGCCCGGAGGTGGTGACACCCCGGGTGCCCACCGAGCGATCCGTATGGGAAATCAGGAAACGGCGTCTGGTTGTGGTGCCGGGTCGGGTGCCGGCACGAATCCGTGCGTGCGGTAGTGACGGAGTTCCGCCACGCTCTCACGGATGTCGGCGAGAGCCCGGTGGGCATCACCTTTGGCCGGCAGTCCGGCAAGCGCTGAAGGGTTCCAGCGGTTCAGCAGTTCCCGCACGGTGGACACGTCCACACTGCGGTAGTGGAGGTAGTTCTCCACGCCCGGCATCCACGCTGCCAAGAAGCGTCGGTCGGTGCCGATCGTGTTTCCCGCCAGCGGCACCGTGTTCGCCGCCCCCAACTGTTCGGTGAGGAACGCCAGCGTCTGGGCCTCGGCGTCGGCGAGCGTGACCGTGGAGGTGGCGATGGCTTCGAGCAGACCCGATCGGGTGTGCATGGCCCGCACCAGGTCGTTCATCCCGTCGAGAACCTCAGGCGGTTGGTGGATCACCAGGTTCGGGCCTTCGGCAACGATCTCGAGGTCGTCGTCGGTGACCAGTGAGGCGATCTCGACGATGCGGTGCACCCCGGGGTCGAGGCCCGTCATCTCAAGGTCGATCCACGCCAGCACGAAGCCATCCTAGGGGGCGACCCCCCAATGGTCGGAACGGGGGCCGGGTGACGACGGGTGTGGGCCGGGGGCGCCGGCCCGCGGACGTGTCCTAGGGTCGCTCTCGTGCCTGACCCATTCAACGTCCCACCGGGGTCGATCGAGCTCCCACTCGTGCAACTCGACCCTGATCTGCCCCTGCCCGCTTACGCCCGTGCCGGTGACGCCGGGCTGGACCTGTGTGCCGCCGAAGGGGTCACCCTGCCTCCCGGTGGCGGTCGCGCCCTGGTGCCCACCGGTATCGCCATCGCCATCCCCGACGGGTACGCCGGGTTCGTCCAGCCCCGCAGCGGTCTCGCCAACCAGCACGGCGTCACCTGTCTCAACACCCCGGGTCTCATCGACGCCGGCTACCGCGGTGAGATCAAGGTCCTGTTGGTCAATACCGACCCGACGGAGCCGGCCACCATCGAGCGAGGCCAGCGGATCGCCCAACTCGTCGTGCAGTCCGTCGCCCATTGCGTCGTCAACGTCGTTGATGACCTCGGCTCATCCGAACGCGGTGAGGGCGGTTTCGGTCACAGCGGCCGCTGAGGTCGATCTCAGCCAGCCCACGTGGTGACACTGAACGCAACGGCTAGACCGTCGGCGCGCACTGATGCCTGGCTGACCGCACCGGTGACGAGGGTCCGGCACCGTTCGATGGCCTCCGCCGCGGGTCTGCCCACACCGCCGAGGAGTTCGACGGTCACCTCGAGAGCGCCGTCAGTGACGTGACAGCGCAACTCGACGGTGCCGTTGGCACCCGGTGGGTGGTTGCTGGCGTGGCCGACGAGCAGCACGAGCGCTTCGTCCACCCCGAGTGCCAGGTCGGTCAGTACCGACCACGCGAATCCGGCCCGTAGACCCAGCGCCATGACACACGTTCGGGCCACCGGGGCGCACGCGGCGTCTGCGGGCAGGCGGAGCACCACCCGGTCGGGTTCGCTGCCGGCGGGGATGAGGCCGTCGGGGTCGGGGGCCATGTCCCATGGTCGCACAGCGACCCTGACGGCGCCGCCCCGAAGTGGCATTGTGGACCCATGACAACCCCGAACTCGGCCACCAGCCATCCGCTCCTCGGTCAGGGCGCGCTCATCACCGGTGGAGGAAGCGGCATCGGCCTCGCTAGTGCCCGGGCGTTGCTGGCCATGGGGGCCTCGGTCACCCTGGCGGGGCGCTCAGCGGAGCGGGTGCAGGCCGCCGCCGCCGAACTCAGTGTCGATGCGCCGTCGGGGGCGACGGTGCGCTGGGTCAGTTGCGACACCGCCGACGAGGACCAGGTGGCGGCCGCCACCGAGGTCGCCGCCGAGGCCACCGGGTCGGTGCAGTTGGCGGTGGCCGCGGCGGGGACCGGGAACTTCACCCCGATCATCGCCACCGACCTCGCCGCCTGGAACCAGTTGCTGGCAACGAACCTGACCGGCACGATGCTGGTGTTCAAACACGTTGGTGCCTCGGCGGTTCAGGCCGGTGGTGGCGCGATGGTGGCGATCTCATCCATTGCGGGTCACGCCAGCCATCGGTGGATGTCCGCCTACTGCGTGTCCAAGGCCGGGGTGGACATGTTGGTGCGCACCGCGGCGGACGAACTCGGACGTCACGGGGTGCGGGTCAACTCGGTGCGGCCGGGTGTGGTCGACACCGAACTTGCCGCCATGTTGGTCAACGATCCCGGCATCAACGGCGACTACCTGAACCAGATGCCGATCCGACGCGTCGGCAAGCCAGAGGACGTCGGGGCGCTCGTCGGATTCCTGTGCAGTCCGGCGGCCTCGTGGATCACGGGTGAGAACATTCACGTCGACGGCGGTCACCATCTGCGACGAGGCCCGGACATGGACGAAGCCGCCCGGGCGTTCTTCGGCGACGGGGTGGTCGGCTGAGGGTTCCCCACCGGGGACCGTGGCCAAGTGGGGGGACATTCGGCCCTAGTGCGGGCATCGTCCGTCTCGGCAGCATGCGGGAAATGTCCCCGCACCGACTCTCCACGCTTACCCGCCCAGACCCTCCGACCGACGGTGGTTCGGCACACGCCTCGCCGGGTGGGTACGTGGACCGTCCGGGGTGTCTCGACTTGCTCCGGTCGGTGTCGCTGGGGCGCATCGGCTTGTCGGTCGACGCGCTTCCGGTCATCGTTCCCGTCGGGTTCAGTGTGCTCGACGACCGGGTCGTGTTCGGGATCCGTCCGCAGGCCCGGTTCGCCACTGCGTTGCACGGCATGGTGATCGCCTTGGAGGCCGACCAGTGGGACCCCGTGCGGCGAACGGGTTGGACCGTGCTGGTGCAAGGCCCGGCCCGGGTCATCACCGAAGCCGGTGACCTTGAGCGGATCGCTGCGCTCGAGGCCTCCCACTGGTGGTTTGCCGAGTCCCCTCGGGTGGTCGAACTCGCCACCGACGTCGTGTCCGGTCGGTGGTTGGGTCAGGTGAGCGAGCGATCGGGGCGCATGCGATCCTGAGCCGAGAGACGCCCGTGTCGAGTGCGTGCGGGTGGTCAGCGTGCGAGCGGGACACGCCAGTGCACCACACACCCGGTGCCTGGCCCGCCTTCCACGTTGCACTCGCCCCCCATCTCGGCGGCCCGGCTCGCCATGTTGTCCAGACCGTTCCCCTGATGACCACCGACGGGTCCCGCCCCGTCGTCGCGCACGCTCAGCCTCACCCAGTCCGCACCAGCCTCCACCTCGAGAGACACCTTTGACGCGCCGCTGTGACGCACCACGTTGCTGAGCGCCTCACGGGTCACCGCCACGAGATGGTCGGCGGTGGCGTCGTCCACGTTGGTGTCGATGGGGCCGCTGAAACGGGTGGCGACGGCGAACCCCAGACTCCGACCGGTCTCCGCAGCGAGGTCGAGCAACTCGCGCCGCACCGAGCGCATCGCGCTGTGGGGTCGCTGCAACTCGAAGATGGTGGTGCGGATGTGGCGGACCGTGTCGTCGAGGTCGTCGACCGCTTCACCGAGGCGGGTGGCCAACTCGGGGTCGTCGATGCGCGCCGCGATTCCCGCCAGGGTCAGACCGGTGGCGAACAGTCGCTGGATGACGGTGTCGTGGAGGTCCCGGGCGATGCGTTCACGGTCCTCAACCACCAACAGGTCGGCGAGACGTCCCTGCAGCCGGGTCGTCTCAATGGTTGCCGCCGCCGCAGCGGCGAGCGCCACGGCGAGTTCTTCGTCAGCGTCGGTGAATTCGGCCCCGTCGATCTTGTCGGTGAGGTACAGGTTCCCAAAGATGGCCCCACCGATACGGATCGGCACCCCCAAAAACGACGTCATCGGCGGGTGTCCCGGCGGGAACCCGTAACTGTCGGGGTGGCGGCTGAGGTTGGGGAGTCGCAACGGTTTGGGTTCGACGATGAGCAGGCCCAGGATGCCGTGGCCCTCGGGCGGGTCACCAATGGTCGCCGAGGTGTCGTCGTCGAGTCCCACGGCGATGAACTCCGCCAGGGTGGCGCGGTCCTCGTCGAGGACCCCGAGGGCGCCGTATCGGGCCCCCACGAGCGACGTGGCCGCCTCGGTGATGCGTCGCAGCACGACCGGGAGGCTGAGTTCGGACCCCACGGCGATGATGGCGTCGAGGAGGCGCTGCAGCTCCGACGACGAGGCCGCAGCTGCATGTTCGAACGCTGACACCCCGTCATCGGGTCGGTCCCGCGGATCCACGAGTCAATCCTACGGGTCTCGGTGGGCACACCCCACCTGTGCCGGGCGACCCCGGCGGGGCGTCACGATAGGCTCGAAGTGTGCCAATCCGGGTGTTTCTCCTTGACGACCATGAGATCGTGCGGCGGGGCCTTCGGGATCTGCTCGAGGCCGAAGGGCTGTCCGTGGTGGGCGAGGCGGGCACCGTCGAGGAGGCGTTGAGGAGGGTGCCGGCCACCTCACCCGATGTTGCCGTGCTCGACGTCAGGCTCCCCGACGGTGACGGGGTGGAGGTGTGCCGGGAGTTGCGCAGCCGCGACCCCGAACTGCCGTGCCTGATGCTCACCTCGTTCTCCGACGACGAGGCGCTCTTCGACGCCATCATGGCGGGGGCATCGGGCTACGTGCTCAAACAGATTCGTGGGGACGACCTCGTTGACGCCATCAAGCGGGTGGCCGCCGGGGAGTCGCTCCTTGATCCGACGGCGACGACGCGACTGTTGGAACGGTTACGGCGAGGCGGACCCGAGGACGACAAGATCGCCCAGCTGACCGACCAGGAGCGCCGCATCCTCGAACTCCTCGCTGAGGGTCTCACCAACCGTCAGATCGCCGACCAGATGTTCCTCGCCGAGAAGACGGTGAAGAACTACGTGTCGAATCTGCTCACCAAGATGGGCATGAGTCGCCGCACCGAGGCCGCCGTGTACGCCGCCCGACTTTCTGAACGGCATCGCCGCCGATCCTGAACGACCGGCGGCGGCACCTCGTCGTCAGGCCAAGATTTCCTCAAGTGCGGCCATCACGGCCAGCACCGTGACGTCGTCGTGGTGGCGGCCAACCACCTGCAGTCCCACCGGCATCCCGTCGGGGTCCACGCCGGCGCGCACGCTGCCCGCCGGGTGCCGGGTCAGGTTGAACGGGTAGGTGAACCGCACCCACACGATGCTTTCCTCACCGTTGATGGTGCCCGGCCGGCCCCCTAGGGGAACCCGGCCGGCAACGGTGGGGAGCACCAGCACGTCGGCGTCACCGAGGGCGGCGGTGACGTCGTTGTTGGCCCGCCACGCACCATCGATGGCGTCGGTGGTGTCCGCCCCGCTGACGCGGTCCGCCCCCCAGGTGGTGAGTTCGCGCACCTCTGGCCACAACAGATCCCATTCGTCGGTGTCTCGCCGGTGGGCGTGTCGTGCCGCCATCGACGCCGTCCACAGCGTGAACCAGGAGCCGACGGGGTCCACGGCGAACAGTTCCCGCCGCTCGTGCACTTCGGCGCCTGCGGCCTCAAGGGCGCCGACGGCCGCTGCGGTCACGTCGGCGACCGCTGTGTCGATGCCGGGCAGGTCGCCGCGAGCGCCCACCCCTCCGTCGGCCACCCACGCCACTCGCAGCGCCCTGCCGCGGCCGCCGAGGTTCCCCACGTCGGCCGCCGCCAGCCGGCCCAGCGCCTCGGGGTTCAGCGTCGGTGCACCAAAGGGGTCGATGCCGGGGTTCCCGTTGGCCGACACCGACAGAGCCAGCGCCGCGTCGGTGGCCCGGCGTGTCATGGGTCCGCGGGTGCTGAGCAGGTTCGACCCTGGTGGCTGGGGTCCTGTCGGCACGGTGCCCTGCGTGGGTTTGAACCCGCTGAGGCCGCACAGTGATGCGGGTATCCGGATCGACCCACCGCCGTCGCTGCCGGTGGCGAGCGGGACCATGCCCGCAGCGATCGCTGCAGCGGAACCACCTGAGGACCCGCCCGGGGATCGCTGGGGATCGAGCGGGTTGGCGGTGCGGCCCGACACGGCGTTGTTGGTTTCAGAGGTGTGGCCGTCCTCAGGGGTGTTGGTCTTGCCCACCACGATGGCGCCGGCATCACGCAGGGCGGCCACCAGTGGGCTGTCGGTCTCGGCGGCGGGGTCGTTGGCGTGGATCGCCGAGCCGCGGGTGGTGCGCAGGCCCTTGGCGTCCTCAAGGTCCTTGACCCCAAGTGGGATGCCGGCGAGCGGTAGCGACGCCACGTCGGCCCCGTTGGCCAGCCGTTCGTCGAGTGCGCCTGCGGCGGCGAGCGCACCGTCGGGGTCGATGCTCACGAAGGCGTTGATAGCTCCGTCACGCTCCTGAATCGTGGTCAGGGCGTGGGTCACGAGTTCGCGTGCGGAGATCTCGCGTCGCTGCACGGCCCCAGCGAGGTCGGTGAGGCGGTCGTTTGCGAAGTCCATGGTCCCTCTATGTCTCGTCAGTGTGTGCGTCGTGGGTGCTGGCAGATAGTTGGCGTCGCCGGAGGCCGAAGGCGTCTCCCCCCACACCGTCAAACGTGGTGGGCATCCGCCAGTGCGCCAGTCTGAGACCGCCTTCGAGCATGGCACAGGCCACGCCGGCCACGATGAGCGACTCCACGAGGATGTCGGGGTCGGGCAGCGTGAGATCGAAGAAGTCCCGGGCCATTGGGAGTGCGAGCGCCCCCACGAAGAGGACGCCCATGCCGATGACGAGGAGGGTCCGCCAGCCGTTGTAGGGGCGGGCCAGCATGCCGAGAACCCAAAAGGCGATGATGAACAAGACGATGACCGCCGTGGTGCGGGCGACGGCGAGATCGTTGGTCTGCGCCGAAGCAAGTAGGTAGCCGGCGAATGTTCCGGCGGCGGCGATGGCCCCGGCAGGAATGGCGAACCGCAACACCCGGGGGAGGAACCCTGGTCGTGCGCGTGTCTCATTTGGTGCCAACGCCAGAAAGAACCCGGGGATCCCGATGGTCAACGAGGAGATCAGCGTGAGGTGACGGGGCACGAACGGGTAGGTCACCGCCGCCACCCCGGTGGTGATGGCAAGGATCAGGGCGTAGAAGGTCTTGGTGAGGAACAGGTTGGCAACCCGTTCCACGTTGGCGATGACCCGCCGGCCTTCGGCGACCACGGCGGGGAACGTGGCGAAGTCGTTGGCCAACAGCACGAAGCGTGCCACCGCCCGGGCAGCGGGGGAACCCGATCCCATGGCCACCCCGATGTCGGCGTCCTTGAGCGCCAGCGTGTCGTTCACCCCGTCACCGGTCATGGCCACCTCATGGCCCCGGGACTGCAGGGCGTGCACCATGGCGCGTTTTTGGTGTGGGGTGACCCGACCGAACACGCTGTGGTCCTCCATGACCTGAGCGAGTTCGCTGAGGTCCTCGGGCAGTTGGCGGGCATCGACGGGTGCGTCGGCACCCGGGACCCCCACACGGCGGGCCACCGCCCCCACCGTCACCGGACTGTCACCAGAGATGACTTTGACCGCAACGCCCTGACGTCCGAACCACGCGATGGTGTCGGGCGCCTCAGGCCGGATCGTTTCGTCGAGCACACACAGCGCACCTGGCACGAGTCCGGCCGGCCGCTGGTCACCGGCGAGTCCGTGGGGGGCGCTCGCCACGAGCAGGACACGACACCCCTCGGCGGACAGGCGCCCCACCTCTGCGAGAGCGGTTGCGGCGCCGGGATCCCCGGAATCGGCGAGCAGGATGTCGGGGGCGCCAAGAACCCAGCTCCCGCGATCTCCGAGGTCGGCGGCACTCCACTTGCGGGCCGAGGAGAAGGGGACGGTGGCCACGGCCGGCCATGTCTCGTGGCCCGCTGTGCCTTCGGCGATGGCGGCCAGACTGGGGTTGGGGTTCGGGTCCGCAGCAGCCAGCGACGCCAACACCTCGGTCGCCGCAGTGCCGGCCGGCCAGTCGGCGAGTTCGTCGACACTGGCGAGGGTGAGTCTGCCCTCGGTGAGCGTGCCCGTCTTGTCGATGCACAGCACGTCCACCCGGGCGAGTCCCTCAATGGCGGCGAGTTCCTGGGTGAGAACCTTGCGACGACCGAGTCGGACCACCCCGAGGGCGAGTGCGGTGCTGGTGAGCAGCACCAGACCTTCAGGGACCATGCCAACGAGGCCGGCCACCGAGCCCTGCACGACCCCGACGAGGTCGTCACCGGCACGGATCTGACTGAAGACCAACAACACTGCGGTCGGGATCATGAGCCACTGCACGATGCGCACCAGCGAGTTGATGCCGTCACGAAGCTCGGACCGCACAAGGGTGAAGCGACGGGCATCCTCGCCGAGCCGCTGGGCGTAGGAGTCGGCACCGACGGCGGTGGCGATCGCCGTGCCCGACCCCGCCGCCACAAAACTGCCCGACATGACCGGGTCCCCGGGGGACTTGGGCACGGTGTCGGCCTCGCCGGTGAGCAACGACTCATCCACCTCGAGCCCGTCGGCGCCCACCACGGTCCCGTCAACGGTGATCTGATCCCCGGGCCGCAACACAACGAGCTCGTCGGCGACCACCTCGGCGTTGGGCACCTCTACGTCTGCGCCGTCACGTCGGACGAGGACCCGGGGGGCACTGAGAAGGGTCAACTTGTCGAGAGCCCGTTTCGAACGGCTCTCCTGGATGATGCCGATGAGGGCGTTGGCCACCAGCACGATCCCAAACAGGGCGTCGCGGTACTCGCCCACCGCCAAGATGGCCACCAGCAGGGTGCCCAACACCGCGTTGAAGCGCGTGAACACGTTGGCCCGCAGGATCTGACCGTAGGTGCGACTCGTGGGAGACGGCACCTCGTTGGTCCGCCCATCAGCGACGCGTTCGTCGACCTGCGCTGCGGTGAGACCCCGCACGGCGTCGGTGGGCGGTGCAGCGTCAGTGGCGAGGGGTGCGCTGTGGCCGTCGGTCACGGCGTCGGGGTCGGCACGATCATGACGGGGCATCGGGCATGCGCACTGACGTGCTGGGAGACCGAGCCGAGGACCATGCCGGCGAATCCACCGTGACCGCGGCTCCCTACCACCACCAGCGCGGCGTCGTCTGAGGCGTCGATCAGCGTTTCGGCGGCGTGGCCTGTGACCATCGTGGCGGTCACAGCGAGGTCGCCACCGGCTCCGAGTCCCTCGGCTTCAAGGGTGGCGGTGAGCGCAGTGCTGAGTTCGTCGAGGACCTCGGGCACCGGGGTGCCGACCCCGAACCCCGGGAGCGAACCGGTCACCCCAGGGTGCCACGCACACACCACCTCAAGTGGCACGCCCCGCAGACGGGCCTCGTCGGCGGCGGCTCGCAGCGCCACCAGAGATCCCTCCGAACCGTCGATGCCCACGACGATGCGCTGCTTGTCTGGGTCCTGCATGGGTACTCCCTGGGTTCTGGTGCACTGGTCCGTCTGAGCGGCGAAACGCACACTCTAGGAGTCGTCGAAACCGCGTGTGTCCGGTGGGACTTAGGTCCCTCTGCGGGGCGACCACCTGCCCTGTCCCGTCGGTGAAACATGGCTGACCATGAGGTCTTGCATCGGCCTGCCGCGCGGTGGGGAGCACAGGAGCACGACATGCGAATACTGGTGATGGACCCACACGTAGACGAGCAGCACACCGACGCGCTGTGTGAGGCTGGCCACGAGGTGGTGCGCTGCCACGAGCAGGGGGACACCCATCTCTGCAGCGGTATGCCCGGGGCGAAGGGGTGCCCGATCGACGACGGGGTTGACGTGGCCGTCACCCGACCGTCGCCCGACGCCGGAAATGCCAGCGACGGTGTTCGCTGCGCCGTTCGCCGGTTCATTCCACTTGTTGCTGTCGTCAACGATGGTGAGGACACGCTTGTCGACACCGTCGACGGGGCCGTCCCGGTGGTGTGCACCCGCCACGGCGACGACCTCGGCGACGCCGTCGCCACAGCGGTGGACGCCCCGCTGGCCCGACATGGTGCGTTGGCCTCCGCCGAACTCACCGCGGTGCTGCGTCGACAGGGACTCGGTCATCGGGCAGCCGAGGTGATCGTTCGCCGGGAGGGGGCCGGTCTGCGGGCTGAGATGCGCCCCGGGGTGGATCTCACCAACGCCCAGGCGCAGGGGGCCGCAGTGCGGGTCAACGCTGCATTGAGGGCGTACGACGACGCGGCTCTCTCGGTGAGTGTGCTGCTCGTCACATCTCAGGGTTGACCCATCCGCGCCACCCGGACCGCCGACTGCTGATGGGTGGGGGTCCGGTTCTACACTCCGGGTGACCACCCGACGGGATGTTCCCGAACGATGGCCTGAACCGATGGCCGATCCCCCCGCTGCGCCCGAGAGTTCCGATGCGTCAGGTCCTGACGTTGCCGAGGGTGGCGCCACGCGTCCCGCCGGTCCGTCAGGCACCACGATCGTGGTCGGCCTCGTGGTCACGTTCGTCCTCGTGCTCGCTGGCGGCTTGTTGTTGCGGGCCAACGATGACGGCCGGACTTCCACCGCCGAGGACTTCAGCGGAAACCTGCTCCCCGAGCCCAGGCCCCGGCCCGAGTTCGAACTCGTGGACACGTCCGGTGCGCCGTTCAACTTCGCCGAGGAGACCGCTGGCGAGTTGACCATCCTGTTTTTCGGGTACGCCAACTGTCCCGACGTGTGTCCCATCACCCTCGCCACCCTCGATGAGGCGCTCGGACTGGTGCGAGGGGTGGACGCCAAGGTGGTCTTCGTCAGTGTTGACCCTGAGCGTGATACACCCGAGCAGATCCGCGCTTACCTCGATCGGTTCGACACCCGATTCATTGGTCTCACCGGCACCCCCGAACAACTCAAGGCGGCACAAGCCGCCGCCGGGGTGACCCCCGCCTATAACGACGGGCCCAATGACCGCGGCGGTTACGACGTCGGTCACTCGTCGCAGGTGATTGTGTTCACCCCCGACAACCTCGGTCGTCTCGTCTACGGGTTCGGGGTGCGCCAAGACGAGTGGGCGGCCGACCTCGAGCGGGTCCGCGACAACCGCGACTGGTGGCGGCAGTGAGGCGTGCCGTGGGGAGGCTGGCGGGGTGCGCCGTGGTGGCTGGGTTCGTCCTCGCCGGTGCGGTGGGGTGCACGTCTGAATCCTCAGGAGAGCTGGCGCTCGGTTCAGCCACGCTGCCGGGGGGTGTTCAGGTCGGGATGGTCGCCGTGGGTGAGGGGGACCGCATCGCGGCGGGATATCTCGTGGCCACCGCTGATGGCGTCGCCGACCAGCTCGTTGACGTCACCTCTCCCGCAGCGGCGCGGGTCAGTCTCCACCGGGGTGACGGTGCCGCCATGGAAGCGGTGGAGGCCTTCGCCGTTCCGGCGGGTGGCGAACTCCGGTTGGTGCCGGGCGGCGACCACCTGATGCTGGAGGGTCTCGTAGCCCCACTTGTCCCCGGCGAAGCCGTGCCCTTGACGCTCCGTTTCGCCTCGGGTGGCACAGTGGACGTCACGGCTCCCGTCGTGGCGCTGGTGGACGTCCTTGACGTCTATGACGGAGGATGGTGACGTGCAGTTCTGGTGCGCAGCGACGAGTGACCCGTGGACCTGGACGCCCAAGCCCTATGTCGGGGTGTGGCTGGCCATGGCCACGCTCGTGTTCTTCTACGTGCGGGCATGGCGCCGGCACCGCCCGGACCGCCCGCTGAGCGCTCTGGAACGGCGAAAGCCGTGGTGGTTCGGTCTGGGGGTCGCCCTGTTGTGGGTGGCGACCGACTGGCCGGTCGGCGCACTTGGTGCGGGGTACCTCGCCAGCCTCCACATGTTGCAGTTCATGATCTACACGCTGGCTGCTGGGCCGCTGCTGTTGTTGGGTATTCCGGACTGGTTCTTGGACCGTGCCCGCCAGCAGCGTTGGTGGGAGGTTGTTCGCACCCTGTCCAAGCCTCTCGTGGCAGGCCTGCTGTTCAACGCTGTGCTTCTCAGCACCCACGCTCCGGTCATGGTGGATCTGCTGCGTGCCAGCCAGGTCGGCTCGTTCGTCATGGACGTGGTGTGGTTCGTCGCTGGCCTCATCGTCTGGCTGCCGGTCATCAACCCTGACAGTTCGCTGCGTCATCGCTCGTTGGCGGTGCGGGCGGTCTACCTGTTCCTCGCCGTTGGGGCGCTGCCCATGCTCCCCGGTGGTTTCCTCGTGTTCGCCAGCGGGCCGCTGTACAGGACCTTTGAGTTGGCACCACCGGTGTTCGACATCAGCGCCACCGCCGATCAGCAGCTCGCCGGTCTCATCATGAAGGTCGGGAACCTGCCGATCATCTGGCCCATCCTGCTGGTGCTGTTCGTGAAGTGGAGTCGGGCGGACCAGTCCGCCACCCCTCCACCTCCACGACCTGCTGTTGACGTTCTCGCCGGGACGGCGCCGCCACCAGGTTCCCAGGGTGCCTCGTCGTGAACGACCAGACCCTCACCACGTTCTTCGCCCTGGTGGCGTTGTTGTGCATGGTGGCAACCGTGCTCATCGCCATCGGTGCGGTGGTCATGGCCACGGGTCGGGCGCCAGGTTGGCTGATGGGGATGCGCAACGATCTCGGGCGTGCCGCCCTGCGCATTGCGCCGCTGGTGGCAGGTGGGGCGACGCTGGGGAGCCTCTACTACTCCGAGGTCGTTGGGTATCAGCCCTGTGTGTTGTGTTGGGCGCAGCGAATCTTCATGTATTCGCTGGCGTTGGTGCTCACCGTCGGAGCCATCCGCAACGACATTGGCGTGCGGGCCTACGGGTTGGTGCTCGCAATCCCCGGTGCGGCGATCAGCATCTACCACTCGTGGTTGCAGGCGTACCCGAGGGTCACCTCGTTCTGCACCGTCGACGCCCCCTGTGCTGAACGACACGTCTGGGAGTTCGGGTTCGTTTCGATCCCGCTGATGGCCCTCGCCGCCTTTGGGTTCGTCATCGCCCTGCTGCTCGTGGCCCGGCCGAGCCCTGCTGGTGGAGCGACCGGTGTATCGTCGTCCGACGTTGATGTGGAGGCGCACTCGTGAACAAGCGATCTGACATTCCGGGTTACTCGGCTGGTTCTTCAAGCCGGGCGTCGAGCAAGTCGGGCACCCCGCCGTGGATCTGGATCGGGGTGGTTGCGGTGGTGCTCGTCGCCCTCGGTATCGCCCTGCTGCTGACCGTCGGTGGAGGGAGTAACGACCTCACCGTCGGCCAGGTACAGGTGTCCGGGTCAGTGCTTCCCCCCTACCAGGCTGACCAGCAGGACCCCTCGGCGGGCAAGCCCGCACCGCAGGTCACCGGGACCGATTTCGCCGGGGCGCCACTTGAGATCGTGAACAACGGTCAGCCCAAGGTCCTGATCTTCCTCGCCCATTGGTGCCCCGTGTGCCAGCGCGAGGTCCCCGTGCTCGTTGCCTGGTCTGAGGCGGGTGGCAACGCCGACGGGGTCGAGGTCATCGGTGTCGCCACCGGAATCGACCGGACCCGTTCGAACTGGCCGCCGGGGGACTGGTTGCGCAACGAACGGTGGCCGTGGCCGACCCTGGTCGACGACGCCGACAGTCGCACCGGTTCGGTGTTCGGTCTCACCAGTTTCCCCTACTTCGTGGCCATCGACGCTCAGGGCAACGTCGTCGAACGCGTCAGCGGCGAGATCGGTGGACCGGCGTTCGAGGCGCTGATTGATGCCGCCCGCACCGGGGTGCCCACCACCGCTGCTGGCGGCGGTGGCGCTTCCACCCCGGTGGAACTTCCCCCGGTGGGCTGACCGGGGTCGTCTGCGCACCCTCAGACACAAGGGCCTTTCGGCCCACGTCGCGGGCCACAGCGCCGCCGTAGCATGGCGCTATGGCCAAGATCATTGTCGGTGTTGATGGTTCTGACGCGTCCCGTGCTGCGATCCGCTGGGCCGCAGGCGAGGCAGCCTTGCGAGGAGTTCCGTTGGTCGCGGTTGAGGCGTGGGAGTTCTCGCCACTGATCTTCGCCGCTGACGTTCCGGTGGCCCTTGACGAGTTGCGTGCCAGTGTCACCGAGCACCTTCACGGGGTGGTGGCTGACGAGGTGGGTGACACCGTCGACGTGACCGAACTTGTGGTGGAGAAGGCTCCGGTCCCTGCACTGCTCGATGAGGCATCCGCCGAGGATCTTCTCGTCGTGGGCTCCCGTGGTCGAGGGGGGTTCTCGGGACTGCTGTTGGGATCGGTCAGCCAGCAGGTCGCCCAGCACGCCACCTGTCCGGTGGTGATCGTTCGACCTCCCGAGGAGGACTAACCACACCAGCGCCCAGGAGGGCTCATGATCCAACCCGCTGTGGAGACAATGGTTTCCTTGCGGGGAGCGACGCGTCGCTATGAGATGGGCGACACGACGGTGGTGGCGCTTGACGCCGTTGACTGTGAGATCGCCCGGGGCTCGTTCGTGGTCATCCTTGGTCCGTCAGGAAGCGGCAAGTCGACCATGCTGAATCTCATTGGTGGCCTCGATGCTGTCAGTGTCGGTGAGGTCGACGTTGATGGTCGCAACATCACCTCGCTCTCTCGACGGGAACGTTTTTCATTCCGCCGCAGCACCGTCAGTTTCATCTTCCAGACCTTCAACCTGCTGTCGGGTCTCACCGCTGCGGAGAACGTACAGTTCGGCGCCGACGTTGCCGGGCGGGGCGACGCGTGGGGCCGGGCTTCGCGAGCACTTGACGATGTGGGGCTCGCCGATCGGGCAATGCACTTTCCCCACCAGTTGTCTGGGGGAGAGCAGCAGCGTGTCGCCATTGCCCGAGCTCTCGCCACAGGAAACCCGTTGCTGCTCGCTGATGAACCCACCGGTGAGCTCGACTTCACCACAGGTGTGGCAATCCTGCGGCTGCTGCGCGAGCAGGCCGACGCTGGTCTCACGGTCATTGTGGTGACCCACAACCGGGAGATCTCGCGAGTCGCTGACCGGGTCATTGAGGTTTCGAGCGGTCGCATCGTCCACGACGGACCACCACACGGGGGGAAGGCAGAGTTCGCGGCCCTGCAATGGTGACGGTGTTACCAAGACGCCGGGTGGATCGGTCCTGATGACTGGCCGACAGCGGACGCTCGTCTGGCGTTGGTCATGGCGTGACCTTCGACGCCGGTGGGTGTCAGTGGTGGCCATCGCCGTGGTGATCGCCATCGGCACCGGCGTCTACGCCGCCTTCGGGAGTTCGGGGACGTGGGCCCGCATGTCCTATGACACCTCCTTTTCTCAATTGCGCATCCATGACCTCAAGGTCACCCTGACGCCTGGCACGTTTGCCCCTCCCGAGGAGCTCTCTGCTCTTGTCGATGACATCCCCTCAGCGTCCTCGGTGACCGCATCGGCACCCCGGCTGGTCGCGCCTTCCCAGATTGACGTCCCTGGGTCCCAAACAACCTCTGGTGAGGGTGTCTTGGTCCGCTCGGTGATCGTGGGCGCCGACTCGGGTGGTCCTGACGCGTTGTGGCTGACTGGCGGACGGGACCCCGTGGTGGGAGCAGAACGACCCGAGGTGGTCCTCGAAGAGAAATTCGCCTCCTACTACGGGCTCAGGTCGGAAGGTGAGGCGACCCTGGCCGGTGGCAATGACGTGGACTGGGTGGGGACCGGTGTCGGACCCGAGTACTTCTACATCACTGTCGGGGGGGAGGTCGCACCGTTCGGGGAGGCCAACTACGCAGTGGTGTTTACCTCACTCGTCGACGCCCAGCGCATCACCGGGCTGTCGGGCCAGGCCAACGAACTGGTCTTGAACCTCGCCCCCGGCGCCGACACCGATGCCGTCCGTAACGAGCTCGTTTCCGCCATCGGTGCCGAGCAGGGATTGAGTGCGACCGTGTCCACCCGGGACGAGGAACCGTCGTACCGGTTGCTTTACGACGACCTCGAGGGGGACCAGACGGTGTGGACGGCCATCACGTTCCTCGTGCTGGGGGCGGCGTCACTCGCTGCGTTCAACCTCGTCGGGCGCGTCGTTGATGCCCAGCGCCGGGAGATCGGTATCCAGATGGCCTTTGGCGTCCCGCCCCACCGGATTGCGTTACGGCCCGTGGTCATGGCCGCACAGGTGGCGTTGTTGGGGTCGCTGCTCGGTGTGGGTGTCGGGTTGTGGGCGGGAGCTGCTCTCAAAGGGGTGTTCGAGAGTTTCCTCCCGCTGCCCGAATGGGTGACCCCGTTCCAGTTCGGTGCGTACGCCCGGGCTGCTGCCCTTGGATTCGTGGTGCCTTTCGCTGCCAGCATTCTCCCGGTGCGTCGGGTGGTCCGGTTGGAGCCGGTGGCGGCCATCAGGAGCACAACGATCTACCAGTCCCGGCGCGGCGTGCAGGTCAGGGCCGCTCGCAGTCAACGACCGTCACATCGAACGAGTGTGTCCCGCCTGCCGGTGCGCAACACCGTGCGCAATCTGCGACGTACGGCCCTGACCGCGCTCGGGGTCGGTGTTGCCGTGGCCACTCTGGTGGCCGTGCTCGGCATGCTCGACAGCTTCGTCGGTACGGTGAACCGCAGTGAGGAAGAAATCCTGCGGGCTGATCCGGACCGAATCAGCGTCCAACTCGAGGGATTCGTCCCCGTCGACAGCCCGGTGGTGGGGGAACTTGCCGATCTCGACGGTGTCGCCGCCGCGGACCCCCAACTGATTCTCCCCGGTGCGCTCGAGCCCGGTCCCAACGAGGTGGACCTAGCCGTCACCGTCCTCGACCTCAGTGAGGGTGCCACGGCAGCAGGGACACCTCGGTGGACACCGACGCTCACCAACGCCACCGATACCGGTGGGCGTCCCGGCATCGTCCTGGCGGACAAGGCGCTCGAAGACCTTTCGCTTGAAGTAGGTGACGAGGTTGTGGCTCGCGTGCCGACCGGTACGGGGGAGGGGTATGCGCTGGCCGACGTCACGTTCATGGTGTCGGGAGTTCACGCCGACCCGATCCGCACCCTCGCCTACGTCGATGCCAGTGACGCTGGTGCGCTTGGCCTTGAGGGTATGACCAACTCGGTCATCGTCACGCCGGCGTCGGGCACGTCCACCGACGCCATACGCCGGGCGGCGTTCGACCTGCCGGGGATCGCCACCATCCAGCCGGTTGCGGACCTCACCGGATTGCTCGCAGACGCTCTCGACCAGTTCTCCTCGGCGCTCGCCATTGCGGGCCTCGCCGTGCTGGTTCTCGCCGGGCTTGTCGCATTCAACTCCTCGGCCATTTCAGTCGACGAACGACAACGCGAACACGCAACGCTGTTCGCCTTTGGCCTCCCCGTCGGGCGAGTCGTACGCCTCCTCGTCGTCGAGGGTCTCCTGGTGGGCATTGCGGCGACGATCGTTGGCCTCGCAGGCGGATACGTCTTGGTGTCGTGGATCGTTCGTTCCGTCATTTCCGAGACGGTCCCTGACATCGGACTCGTCGTGGAGGTGAGCGGCGGCACAGTCGTGGCGGCGGTAGTGACCGGTGTGGTTGCCGTGGCCTGCGCGCCGCTCCTGCTCACCCGTCGACTGATGCGAATGAGCATCCCCGACGCTTTGCGGGTGATGGAGTGACCGCTCAGGTCAGCGTGCGGCGAGCGGCATCGGGTTGATCGGTGATGATGCCGTCAACCCCCCACGCTGCGAGTTCGTTCATCCGGGCAGCGTCGTTGACTGTCCACACGTTCACTCGCAGGCCGGCGCCGTGGGCAGCGCTGACGAGTTCGGCGTTCACAACATGGTCCCAAGGGTTGATCGCTGTGTGGCCCTCGTCGGAGAGCTGGCTGAACAGCTGGGTTGGTTCGTCGACCGCCACGGTGAGCAGCCCGGTCGGGAATTGCGGGCTGACCCGTACCTGGTTGATTGAGGCGGGACGGAAACTCGTGATGAGAAGCTGCTCGTCACGAATCTGACCACCTTTGGTGGCGTGGTCTGCCAACACCGCCACGACCGCCTCGGTCAGAGCCGTCGAGGTTGCCGCGTCGGCCTCACCCGGAAGGGCCTTGATCTCAACGTTCACCCCCAGACCTGCATCACTGCAGAGGTTGAGGACCTCATCGAGGAGCGGCACGTCGTCGGGCCGATCGGACGAGGCGACCTCGTGGACAGCTCGCCCGTCGTCGTAGTGGTCGTTGTGGAACACCACGACCTGGCCGTCGGAGGCGAGGTGGGTATCGAGTTCGACCCAGTCGGCACCAGCATCTGCTGCGAGTGCGAACGCGGTCAGCGTGTTCTCTCGAGCGGCTGCCGACGCGCCGCGATGGGCAATCACCAGTGGTGAACGATGACTGGGCATCAGGTTGTGCTCCATGTGTCTCGGATGAGTGGCGGTCCGTGCGGGTGCACCCTAAACCTCCGGGTTCAGTCATCGTGCGGACGCCATCGTCGGCGCTGTTTGCGGGCGGCCTGGCTGCGTTTGGCCGCAAGGCGCCGTTCAGCAGCGGCCCTCGACGGTCGGGTGGCGCGACGGGCTGGGGTCACCACCAGTGCGCGCCGAACCTTGGCTTCGAGAATCTGGCGCGCCATCTCACGGTTTCGGTGTTGGGAGCGGGTCGCCGCGCACACCACCCGGACGCTGGGACCGAATGCGTCCATGAGCCGTGTACGGGTGGGTTCATCGAGGCTCAGACTGTCAGCGATGTTGAACACCACCTCGACGCGCGTGTTGGACGTATTGGCGTGCTGGCCCCCCGGCCCGCCGGGGCCACTGAAGCGCCACTCAAGATCCGACTCTGCAATGGCCACGTCCACCACCTCGTGTGTTCCCTTCACGCTAGGTGCCCGATCGGCCGGTCCAACGGCTCCCGGTTGGGGCCGTGCAGGGGAGGCCGTGCGGTTGGGAGCGGTAGCGTCACAGTCATGTCAGTGGAGACCCCAATTGACGATCTCGCCGCCCTGTTCGTCTTCCTCGCTGACACGGATTTCGCCGGGTACAGCCCGCTCTATGAGAGCCTCGCCCGGGCCGTGGCCGCTGACACTGACCTGTTGGCATTCATCAGCGGCGCCGCCTCACCGAACACTCGTCGTGGTCGGATCCCGGTGTTGTTCTTCGCTGCGGTGCATGATGCGGCGCTGGCCAACCCCGGGAGTGATCTCGCCGCCGCTTATCGCGGCGAGTCGTCCGTTGATCCGTTCGAGGCGCTGGTCCGGCTTATCGATGAGCAGCGGGAGTTGGTTCTCGAAACGATGCGGACCAGGTCGGTGCAGACCAACGAGGTGGGACGAAGTGCGTTACTCCGTCCAGCAATCATCGCTGCAGCGGGTGACGCACGACAGATGGCTCTCGTCGAGGTGGGGCCGAGCGCCGGGATCAACTTGTTTCTCGACCGGTTCCACATCAGCTACGAACGTGACGGAGAGGTGATGGCCCGGGTTGGACCTCAGGGGTCACCAGTGCAGCTTTCTTGCGCACTGTGGGACGGACAGCTCCCGCCGCTGGAACCATTGCCCGACATCGTGATGCGGACCGGAATTGACCTCTCACCCATTGACGCCGCCGATCCCCGTCAGCGCCGATGGCTGTCGGCCTGCATCTGGCCAGGCCAGACCCAACGCGCCGCAACGCTCAGCGCGGCCCTTGATGTGGTGGCCGAGAGACCCCCAGCACTGGTCGGGGGCGATGCCGTCAGCGGGCTCGTTCCGCTTGTGAACGCCGTCGGCGACGACGTGTTGCCGGTCGTGGTGGCCACCTGGGCGCTGGCGTACCTGTCGGCAAGCGGACGTCAGGAACTCGTGGACCAACTCGACGGCGTAGGTGCCGAACGCGATCTCGCCTTCGTGACCTTTGAAGAACCCCGGTTCACCCCGTGGATTCCTCAACCCGTCGTCGCTGAGACGCCGCAGTTCGGCGAGGGCACACGCACAGCGATTGGGCTGCGCTCATGGCGGAACGGTCGGGTCGAGTCACAGTTGCTGGGTTTTGCCCATCCCCACGGTCGCTGGTTGGCGTGGGATCCACCTGTGGTTGGGGGTAGTTGAGGCCACCCCAGTGGTGACTGGGTCGGTGAGGACCTCAGGCGGATTCTTCCCACAGCGCGTTGAGTCGGCTCTGTACCTTGACGATCCAGATGATTGACCCGATCAGGGGGAGGAAGTTCCACAACCCAGTGAGCGCTGAGATATCGGTTTGCTTGCCAGCTGACTCGTAGGTGGCCTTCACGTCGTTGGGGATGGTGAACCACAGGACGAACCCGATGAAGATGGCAAGGAGAAGGTTCACGACGGGCCCGAGCCCGCTGTCGTTGTACTCCTTCATCTCACGGCCCAGTTGGTAGAACCAGTACAGGCCGTAGATGCCCAGCGTGACGATGATGAGCAGGACCACCGCAATGGGTGAGCGGACCTTGAACGAACTTCCAGGACTGGCGATGTAGTCGGTCATGTGCGCACGGTAGTGGTCGGGTGCCGCGACGGGAGCGATACCCCGTGAACTGCGTCACTGCATGCATCCCTCGGAGGTCGAGCCCGGAACGCTTGGACGGATGACCCGTCACCCACCATTCCGCTGGTTCGGCGTGGTCTGCACGTGGAGCGCTTCCGGTGAACTGGCGGAACGTGTGGCGGCGCTCGCCACTGGAACCTGTGCCGGTTCTCAGGTCGTCTCGGGTGGCGCGTTGGTGAATGCGGCGGCGTGATCGCGTGCTTGTTGCAGCGCTTCGGACTGCTGCACACCTGCGACGCGGTAGTCGTTGGTGTAGTCGTCAAGAACCTCGCCGTCGTCGCCGAGCAGCCAGACGGGTGCCATGCGCCGCGGCACGGTGATGACGCCAGTCGCCTCATCTGTACCAAACAGGCGGTCCCAGATGGGGGTGGTCACACCAAAGTTGCGCATTGGCGCACCGAAGTGGTGGCGGAGGTGGTGACGTCGGGCCCAGCGTCCGTAGCGGTTGACGGGTGGGTGGGTGTGGATGCGACGGTGGGCAACTTCATAGGCGAAGTAGGTGGCGACCATGCCGGCCGTGAATGCCGTCGCCCATCGGCGATTGGTGGTGGCGGCCATCACAGGCCACGCCACCGCTGTGGTGCCGGCGGCTGATGCGAGCTTCTTTGAGGCCGGCGAAAAATAGGTGACGTCGGCGTGGTGGGTGAGATGTTCACGCGAAGGAAGTCCGCGTCCTCTCATGACGTGCATGGCGACGCGGTGCAGTCCGTACTCGGCCGCCGTCCACGAGATGGCACCAGCAGCCATTGCGCTGAGCGGTGAAGTCACGATCGTCACCAGGTGATCTTGGCAGACCCGGCCCACCGATGGCAGACCCGGCGTTGGCTCGATGCCTCGTCACCGGGATCTCATCGTCTGGCCGATGAGCAGGACCACAGTGGTGAATGCTCAAGTCACAAAGTGCCTGCGCCTGCCGCTGCTGACACCGTGGAGACGAGTGCGACGGGAGCGGTGAGTTGCTCCGACTGCAGATGTGGCGCCGAAGCGAACCCGCCGCTGTACACCGACTGTGGCGGTCAGGGCCGGTGACGGAGGCGCCGTGTCGGGAACGTACCGGACGGTGTTCGTTGCATCGGCACCCAGTCCTCCCTGCTTAGCGCTGGGTCGGTTCGTGCGCCCCCTGGGGGTCGAACCCAGATCCCTCGGATTAAAAGTCCGGTACTCTGCCATTGAGCTAGAGGCGCAAGGTCATTCACTGTAGGTGTTTCGATGCCGGGCGGTGCAGGGCCCTCACCCTCTCAGACAGCAATGGTCTGAGGCGATTGCGTCGTGGGAGCTGGCTCAACCCCTGACGTTCGGGGGCCGGGTGGTTGGGAACACCACGTTCAGATTCGGAATCGCCAACCGGCGTGGTGCCGACCCGATTGCATTCACCGGTGACCCGGACGAGGCGGCGGCACCAACCGTTTACCGCCCCACCCGGGTCCAGTGAATTACTGACCCTGACCGAGGGTGTAGCCGGGCTTGCCGTCGAAGGTGTAGAGCCCCTCGGTCTTGATGAAGTCAAACCCGGCGTCATGCATCCGGCCCAGCAGCGCAATGGCCCCAGCCGTCGACACCGCACCGCCGTCGGTCGCCGACATGAATCGGCAACGCCAGTGGTCGGTGCAGAACGTCTCGGGTACGCCACCGGGGTACACCTTCTGGCCACGGTTCGAGATCATCACGAGCTTGAAGTCGTCGCCGGCGAGGCCCTCAATGTAAGCACCGAGTTCGTCGGGAGTGCCGGCGTTCCAGTGCAAGAACACGTCGATACCGACCTGCTCTTTCACCGCCGGCACAGTCTCTGACACCCGGATGGTGATGGGCTCGTCGGTGGCGGGGTAGGTCACGGCCTTGAGCACCTCGGGACGGCGCCCGATCCGCTCGATGACGGCGTCGGCGAACTCGCTGGTCCCGACCTTTTTGGTCGACACGCCTTCCTCGAAGATGTCGTAGGTGTGGATGCCGTCCTCGATGGTGGTGAGCCAGGCGTTATGGACCTTCTCGGCCACGTCACCCTGCCCGATGTGGACGAGCATCTGCACGGCGCCGAGGAACAGACCCGACGGGTTGGCCAGGTTCTGACCGGCACGACGAGGAGCCGAACCGTGGATGGCCTCGAACATCGAGACCTCCTGACCGATGTTGGCACTGCCGGCGAGGCCCACCGACCCTGCGATCTGGGCGGCAACGTCGGAGAGGATGTCGCCGTAGAGGTTCGGCATGACGATGACATCGAAGGCCTCGGGTGTGTCGGCCAACTTGGCGGCACCGATGTCGATGATCCAGTGCTCGTTCTCGATGTCGGGGTACTCGGTGGCGATCTCCTCGAAGACCTTGTGGAACATGCCGTCGGTCAGCTTCATGATGTTGTCCTTCGTGAAGCAGGTGACCTTCTTGCGGCCGTAGCGTCGGGCGTACTCGAAGGCGTACCGAACGATCTTCTCCGTGCCGGGAATCGACAGGATCTTGAGGCACTGCACAACCTCATCGGTCTGCTGGTGCTCGATGCCGGCGTAGAGGTCCTCTTCGTTCTCCCGCACAATCACCACGTCCATGTCGGGGTGCTTGGTGGCGATGTAGGGCGAGTACGACAGACATGGCCGCACGTTGGCGTACATGCCAAGCGTCTTGCGGACCGTCACGTTGAGGCTCTTGAACCCGCCCCCTTGAGGGGTGGTGATGGGCGCCTTGAGGAACACCTTGGTGCGACGCAGCGACTCCCACGACGACGGCTCAATGCCGGCGGAGATGCCCCGTTCGTACACCTTCTCGCCGATCTCGATCTCTTCGATGTCGAGACGGGCGCCGCCAGCCTCGAGGATGCGCAGGGTGGCATCCATGATCTCGGGGCCGATGCCGTCGCCTCGGGCGACGGTGATGGGCACGTTCGGTGACGTCATGTGCTTGCTCCTCGGATGGGTCGGGATGGGTCCGGAACACGTCCAGCGGTGTAGATGGATCGTTCCCAGGCGACAACGTATCGCCCCTACGCTCGGTGTCCCACATTGGACACGTCCGGGTGCCTTCGACCGATTCGTTGCCGTCACGCGGTGGCGTGACGGCAACGTGCTCAGGCAGTTGGACCGGGATGTGCCCACAAGGTTGCCCGGCATAGGCGGATCGGTGCGGGGCCTCTTGGTTGCGGTCGTGGCATGAGCGAAGCCGCGGTAGAAGCGCATGCATCGTGCGAACCGCATCGGGCGTTGCCCATGAGGTCGGTAGCCTTGTGGGCATGGCCAACGGTTCTGGGGACGGACTTCGGCTCGACCTCGATGGTTGGTTCGCCCGTGACCTGCCTGAGTTGTGCGTTCCGTGGCCGCCGGGCGGCGCAGTTGAACCGGCGCTGGTCCTGCTCAACGAGCAACTCGCATCGGACCTCGGTCTTGACCTTGACGCGCTCGCTCATCCCACCGGCGTCGCAGTGCTCTGCGGCGATGCCGTGCCCGCTGGAGCCAACCCCGTGGCCCAGGCCTACGCCGGACATCAGTTCGGCGGCTACTCGCCGCGCCTCGGTGACGGCCGGGCGCTGCTGCTGGGCGAACTCACCACCCCCGACGGCCGACGCGTCGACGTGCAGTTGAAGGGTTCGGGGCGCACGCCGTTCGCCCGAGGGGGAGATGGCCGGGCGGCGCTCGGGCCGATGCTGCGGGAGTACCTCATCAGTGAAGCGATGGCCGCCCTCAACATCCCCACGACGAGGGTGCTGTCGGTTGGCACGACCGGGGAGTCCGTGCGCCGAGAGGGGATCCTCCCGGGTGCGGTGCTGGCGCGGGTTGCGACCAGTCACCTGCGGGTCGGCACGTTCCAGTACGCCGCGTCGCTCGGGGACCCCGACGTCGTCAAGCGCCTCGTCACCCATGCGGCAACCCGACACCACCCCGGGGCGCTCGATGCCGACGACCCAGCGCTCGCGCTGCTCGACGCCGTCGTGGAGGTGCAGGCCGACCTCGTGGCGCGCTGGTCGGCGGTGGGATTCATCCATGGCGTGCTCAACACCGACAACGTCACCATCTCCGGTGAGACGATCGACTACGGCCCATGTGCATTCATGGACCGCCACGACCCCACGACCGTATTCAGCTCAATCGATCACGGTGGGCGATACGCATTCGGGAACCAACCGTCGATCACGCTGTGGAACCTCGCCCGACTCGCCGAAGCCCTGCTGGGTGCCATGGCCGGGGAGGTCGACGTCAACGTGGCGTCAGCGACCGAGGTCCTCGAGACGTTCCCCGACCGCTACCGACGCCAGCTTCATGACCGCTACGCCGCCAAGGTGGGTCTGGTCGCCACCGGTGACCGACCGGCCGGGCCCGTCCCGTCCGCCGTGGTCGGGGAACTCGTCGACGACCTCTCGGCTGCGATGACCTCGGCCCGGGTTGATCACACGACATTCTTTCGTCACCTCGGCCGGGCTGTCGCCGGGGACGATCGGCCGTTGGTTGACATTGTTGGCGACGACGTTGCGCTCCTCGACTGGCTTGATCGGTGGCGGACGCTCCGCAGCGCTGACCGGCGACCAGCCGAGGTCGTTGCAGCGGCGATGGACGACGTCAACCCGCTGTATGTCCCACGCAACCACCTTGTCGAGGAGGCGCTCGCCGCTGCCGGCGACGGAAACCTCGGCCCGTGCACCGACCTGCTCGATGCGCTCGCCGATCCATTCACGCAGCGGCCTCGATTGGAGCGTTACGCCGAACCGGCGCCGTCGAGTTTCGGCCCCTACCGCACCTTCTGCGGCACCTGAACCCGTCGCCTGCCGGAGAGAGTCTCGGGTGGTTGCCCGACCCTTTCGGGCGCCTCGTGGTTCTCAACGAGCGTGCCCATCCGTTCCTGAGTTCCCGAGGTGGTTCAGTCCCCCCGGTAGATGACCCCACTGGTGCAGGTCTCGCGAACCTCCACGGCGACGAGTCCGGGCAAGTCGGGTGCGATCCGTGTCCACAGCCAGTGGGCGATCACCTCGCTGGTGGGGTTGTCGAGACCCTCGATGTCGTTGAGTAGCCGGTGGTCAAGTTGGTCGACGATCGGTGACACCACGGCGGACACGTCGGCGAAGTCGGTAACCCAGCCCGATGTGCCACCGATCGGGCCCTCAAGGCTGACCCTGACGCGGAACGAGTGACCGTGGAGCCGGGCACACTTGTGGTCGTCGGGCACGTTGGGCAGGCGATGGGCGGCTTCGAATCCGAACTCTCGGAACAGTTCCATTGGTTCCAGTGTGCCCCACTCCGCCGCTGCACGGCGATTGCGTCAACGGGTGGCTCGCGCCACCATGACCCTATGACCGAACCTCGTCGTCGCCTCGGGCCCGGTGTCGCCGGTGGTGTTCTCGCCGTCGTGGCAGCGTCGCTCGGTGGCGTGGCGGTGTGGCGGCGGTTACCCGAGGTGCGGCGCACCCGCTTGCGACGGTCGGCGCGCGTCTGGCGTCTCACGGCCCGTCGGGGAGTTCACTACGCCGTGGTGAAGCTCACCGGTGTGGCGGTCGGTGATCGCCGACGTCAGGAACTTGAGGATCGGTTCGCTGTTGCCACCGCACAGGACGTCGCCGCCGAACTCGGTCAGATGAAGGGTGTGCTCATGAAGTTGGGTCAGCTCGCTTCGGTGGTTGTTGACGGGCTGCCCCCCGAGGCCCGGGCGGCACTCGCCCAACTGCAGGCCGACGTGCCACCCATGGCGCCGTCGCTGGCTGCGGGGGTGGTCACGGCGGATCTCGGCGCTCCACCCGAGGAGGTGTTTCTCGATTTCGATGTTGAGCCAGTGGCGGCGGCGTCGATTGGTCAGGTGCACCGTGCGGTCACCCGCAGCGGTCACCGGGTGGCGGTCAAGGTGCAATACCCCGGGGTGGCCGATGCCATTCGCGCCGATCTCGACAATGCCGAGATGCTGTACGGCTTGTTGTCAGCAGTAGCGCTACCTGGTCTCGAGCCTGCTGCGCTGGTGGCCGAACTGCGTGAACGCATGGGGGAGGAGCTCGACTATCGGCTCGAGGCGACGAACCAGCGCCGGTTCGCTGAGCGCTACCTGGGCCACCCGTGGATCCGGATCCCGGGCGTGGTCGACGAACTTTGCGGCGAACACGTGTTGACCACCGACTGGTGTGATGGGCGCGGGTTCGCCGAGATCGAGGTGGCCGACGAGGCGACCCGCCAACACATCGCCGAGGTGGTGTTCCGTTTCGCTCAGGGTTCGGTGTTGCGGTACCGGTCGTTCAACGGCGACCCGCACCCAGGCAACTATCGCTTCGCCGACGACGGCACCGTGGTGTTCTTGGATTTCGGTCTGGTCAAGCAGTGGCCCGACGAGGAGTTCGCCGGGTTGATGGCGGTGCTCGGTCCGGTGCTGGATCAGGATCCTGAACGGCTTGTCGACCACATGGTCGAGGCCGGGTTCCTGGCGGAGGATCACCGTCTGTCCGCCGAACAGGTATGGGCCAGCGTCTCAGCTCCCTATGAGCCGTACTTCCACGACGAGTTCACGTTCACCCCGTCGTTCGCCGCTGAGGCCATGCGCAACATCGCCGATCCGACCGGGCCGAACCGTGCGGTGATGCGTGCGTTGAACCTGCCGGGTTCGTTCGTGATCGTCAATCGGGTCCTGTGGGGCATGGGTGGGTTGCTGGGCCGGTTGGGCGCCACCAACCGTTGGCGGGGAATTCTTGAGGAGTACCTCTTCGACAGGCCACCGGCCACCCCCATGGGGCACGCCGAAGAGGCGTGGCGTTCGGCGCAGTCGTCGTCAGAGATTCGGCGGTAGGAACGCCAACTCGTCGTCAACGAGCTCGACCCGTTCGCCGAGCACCACACCCCGTTCGCCGTGATGGGTGAGGTGACGTCCCCCCAGGTTCGGGACCCTCACGAACCCCAGCCCGTGGGATTCCTCAACGACGTAGATCACCCCGCCGTGGCTGACGACGAGGATCTCGGCCCCGGCGTACTCGCGATGGAGGTGGTCAAGCGCTCCGTGGACCCGTTCGAGGAAGGGCTCGGTGGGTTCGAACCCCGGTGGGCGCCGCTTTGCGTCGAGGTAGCCGGGCCATGCCGATTCGATCTCGTCCTTGGTCAGTCCCTGCCACTCGCCGGCGTGCCGTTCCCGCAGGCGCGGGTCGACGAGTACCGGACCGACGCCGAGTTGTTCGGCCACGATGCCCGCGGTTTCGACGGCTCGGCCGAGGTCGGACGCCACGATGAGATCCACCGACCCCACGCGGTCGGCCGCAGCGTTGGCCTGCTGCCGACCGAGATCTGACAGCGGGGGGTCCTCCTGGCCCTGCCACCGGCCCAAGGCGTTCCACTCGGACTGGCCGTGGCGAACGAGCAGGATGCGGGTCACCCCCCGACGGTACCAATTCCGGTTGGGGCCGCCGCCGCACGTGGTGGGTGTGGCGGGCCCGGGTAGTCTCCGCCCATGCCCACACTGCGGATGTTCGCCTCGGCGCGTGACGCTGCGGGGTGTGGGGTTGACGTCGTGGAGGGCGCGACTGTCGCTGAGGTGCTGGCCGCCGCCGAAGTCCGCTACGGCGACCGGTTCGCTGCGGTCCTCCCGACGTGTCGCGTCTGGCTCAACGGCGAGGAGTGTGTCCCTGAGGCCCCCGTTGGTGACGCCGATGAGGTGGCGGTGCTCCCGCCGGTGTCAGGCGGATGCGGACCGGATCGATTCGTTTCTGGCCGGTGCTCGCAGTGACGGCGTCGACGAACCCGGTGCTCGATCGTGTGGTCGAACCGCCCACGACCGGCGTGGTCCACGTCGGTCTGGCGCTGGTGTGGATCGCCGCTCAGGTGGTGGCGCTGCTGGCCGGCGTGTGGGGTGTCGCCGTGCTGTTCGCCGTGGTCGGCGGCGTGGCGGGGCTGCAGGCGGCAAGGTCGTGGCGGGCGCTTGGCATCGGCGCCAACCGGATGGTGGCGGGTTGGGGGCCGGTGACCGTGACGGTGCTCGCCGTGTTCGGGCCCACCTGGGCGGGTGTCGGACTGTTCGCCGTGGCGGTGACGGCGATCGTCGTGTCGGCGGGCTCACGCAGCCGAGGCGGTCCGCTTGCGGCGGCGGGCGCCACCGTCCGTTGTGCGCTGGGCCCCGGCGTGGTCGGTATCTCGCTGGTGCTGCTCTTTGACACCGGTTGGGCGGCGGTGGCGATGCTGCTGATCCTCGTCGCTGGTTACGACCTGGCGTGTTGGGTTTGGGGTGGGGACGACGTCGGGCCGTACCTGAGCCGTGTCGTCGGGATGATCACGGTCATGGTGCTCACGTTGGCCGCCTCGGCGGTCCACACCGTGTTCGAACTCGACCCGTTCGGCCCGGTGGCCGTGGTGTGGGTGTTCGGCGGTCTTGCCGCCACGCTCTGTCCGTTGGGGCCGATGGTCGGTTCTCTCGTGCTGCCCAGCGCGTCGGCCGAGGCACCGGCGTTGCGTCGGATCGATGTGCTCATGGTCGCCGCACCGATCTGGTTGGCGGCCATGTGGGGCTACCTCGGCTAGACCGCTCCGGTCTCGTCCGACTCGGATCGGAACGAGTCGTAGATGTGCAAAAGGGTGCGTTTTTGGTCCTCGGTGAGGTGGGGGTCACGCCGGATGTGGGTGGGCAGGTCGGCACCGTCGGGTTCGTCGAGGATGCCGGCACGCACATAGAGCGATTCGGCGGAGATCTCGAGCGCCTTGGCGATGCGTTGGAGGATGTCGGCCGACGGTCGGCGCAGCCCCCGTTCGACCTGGCTGAGGTACGGGTTCGAGATGCCGGCGCGTTCGGACAACTTGCGCAGGGACAACTCCGCTGCACGGCGCTGCTCGGCGATGAACTGTCCGAGGTCACCCAGTCGCTGCTCAAGTTCGCTCACACCCCCGATGGTACGGCCACCGTCGCACCATCGGGTCGCCCGGGGCTGTTGGCGGGTGCGGGTCGGGCTGACAGGGGGGTGAGAGAGACCCCCCGGTAGGCTTTGCGCCGTGACGTCGGTGGCCATGTTGTCCATGCATACCTCGCCGCTCGCCCAGCCGGGTGTCGGTGACAGCGGGGGGATGAACGTCTACGTCCGCGAACTCGCTGGTGCGCTGGCGCGCGCCGGGGTGGACACCACCGTGTTCGTTCGTCGCTGGCGGGACGGTCTCGACGAGGTGAGCGAACCCGAACCGGGTTTCCGCGTCGTGCACGTTGACGCCGGCCCGGTGTCACTGGCCAAAGAGGATCTCCCCGAGGTCGTCGACGAGTTCGCCGACGGGGTGGCCGCCGTGCTCGGCGCCGAAGCTCCCGTGTCGGCGTTGCACGCCAACTACTGGCTGTCAGGTCGTGCCGCACATCGGCTCAAGCACCAGTTGCAGCTGCCGCTGGTGTGCACGTTTCACACGCTGGCGCGCGTCAAGGCGGACGTCGGAGAGTTCGAACCAGCGGGCCGGGTTGATGCCGAAGCTGAGATCATCGGGTGCGCCGATCGTCTGCTGGCCTCGTGCCAGGCCGAGGCGGACCAACTCGTCGATCTCTACGGCGCCGCACCGGACCGCATAGAGATCGTGCCCCCCGGGGTTGACCATGCGTTCTTCTCGCCGGGGTATGCGCCAGGTGAGCGAGCCGGGGCGCGGGCCGCTCTCGGACTCGGGGACGCTCCCATGCTGTTGTTCGTCGGGCGGATCCAGCCGCTCAAACGTGCCGGACTCGCCGTTGCGGCACTTGCCGCCATGGGCCGCCGTGACGCCACCCTGGTCATCGTGGGTGGCCCGAGCGGTGCCGACGGCGAGAGGGAACTGGCGTCGGTGCGGGCGCTGGCCGAAGTGGCCGGGGTTGCCGATCGGGTGCGGTTCGTTCCGCCCCAACCCCACCACCTGTTGTCGAGTTGGTACCGGGCTGCGGATCTGGTGGTGGTGCCGAGTCGCTCGGAGTCGTTCGGTCTGGTGGCTCTTGAGGCGGCGGCGTGCGGTACGCCGGTGGTGGCGGCTGCGGTGGGGGGCCTCACCTCCATCGTTGACGACGGGGTCACGGGTCTGCTCGTCGACGGCAGCGACCCCGCCGTGTGGGCGGCTCACCTTGACGCCGTGCTCGACGACACCGACGGGTCACGGGCCATGGCGCACGCCGCGGTGGTGCGGGCCCGTCACTACACCTGGCCGACCGCTGCGGGGCGTCTGCGGCGCCTGTACACCGACCTCGCCCAGCGGGAACCGGTGCTGTGCTGAGCGGACCCACGCGCCCAGTCGACGGGGTCTGTCGTGGCTGATCGGGTGGCCACCGACGACGAGTTCGCCGCTGCCGAGGCGCTTGTCGACACGTGGCTTGAACGCCAACTGGCCGACAACCCGGCGGTGGCGGCGCTTGACCGTGGCGAACCTGGTGAGTATCGCTGGTACCTGCGGCTGCGTGGGGAGGAAAAAGAGGTATTCACCATCTGGTGGACCCTCGGTCAGCGCACGTTGCACTACGAGACGTACATGATGCCCGCCCCCGAGGAGAATCAGGCTGCGGTGTACGAACTGTTATTGCGACGCAACGCCAAGGTGTTCGGTGCGGCGTTCAACATCGGTGATGAGGACGCCGTGTACCTCGCCGGCCAGATCGCCGTGGCGCACCTCGACGAAGGGGAACTCGACCGGATCCTCGGAACGTTGTGGGAGTGGGTGGAGCGGACATTCCGTCCTGCGATGCGCCTCGGTTACGCCTCCCGCTTCGTCGGGTGAGCGTGTCGTCACCCTCGATGGTCATCGACGGCTGATGCGCCCCGAGGCGTTGGGGCTGACCCCGCTGCTCCCTAGCGTCGGTGATTGTCCGGGATCCGGTTCGGGTGGCTCCTTCGGGGAAGGGAACCTCCCGACCGGTCCCGGCGCCCGCCTCGGACGGCACACCGTGGTGCGTCACCGTGGGGGTCGGCGGTGACCTCCACCGCCGGATCCCACCCTGCCCACGCGTTGTTGCGGCCTCCGCTGTGGGTGGTGTTCTCGATCACGGTGTCGGGGATCTTGTCGAACACGCTCATCAACGCGCCGTTGCCCGACATCATCTCGGCGTTCGGTCGGGGTGACGGTGCGGCGGGTCTGCTCGTCGCCGCCGCCACCCTGCCCGGCATCGTGGTGGCCCCCGCCATTGGGTTGCTCGCCGACCGGTTCGGTCGCCGCGCCGTGCTGCTGCCATGCCTCATCGTGTTCGGTCTGGCCGGTCTGGCCTCATCGTTCGCCCCGACCTTCGAGTCGCTCGTGGGTCTGCGGTTCGTTCAGGGGGTCGGGTCGGCGGGGCTGATCAACCTCGGGGTGGTCCTCATCGCCGACTACTGGGAGGGTGCCGACCGTGCCCGTGTCATCGGGTGGAACGCAGCGGTCCTCACCGTTTCGGTCGCCATCATTCCGCCTCTCGGCGGTGGCCTCGCCGCTCTCGGAGGGTGGAGATGGTCGTTCGCCCCGTTCGTCCTCGCGCTGGTTGCCGCCGTGGCGGTGGCCCGTTACGTGCGCAGCACCCCCCGGCAGGGAGCGCACTCGTTCGTTGAGCAGATCCGTGGCGCGGCGGTCGTGGTGCGCAGCCCCATCGTGCTCGGGTGCATCGCGTTTGGGACCGTGTTCTTTATCCTCACCTTCGGCCTCATCCTGACCGCCCTTCCGCTCATGTTGGAACAGCGCTTCGGTCTCGGGGTCGGGTTGCGGGGCCTGGTGTTCGTCGCTCCGGCGCTCGGCGCCACGCTGGTGGCGTTCAACATGGGCAAGCTCCGTGTGCGCTTCGGGGCGAGACGACTTCTCGTGGCAGGTGCGGCGTTGTTTGCCGTCGGGTACCTCACCATGGGTTTCCTGCCGGTGCTCGCCCTCGTGGTGCTCGGTGCGTTCATCCACGGCCTTGGTGAGGGCGGCACGGTCCCGACGGTGCAGGAGCTGGTGGCGAGCGCGTCCCCACCGGAGAGTCGAGGTGCGGTCGTGGCCGTATGGGTCGGGTTCGTCCGGCTCGGCCAGACCATCGGGCCGCTCGCCGCCGCGGCGTCGGTGGCTTCGTTCGGGTTCGGCCCGACCTATGGCGCAGGTGTGGTGCTGGCCATGATGCTCGCCGTCACCACCGCCGTGTTCGGTTCCCGGTTCCGCCCCCGACAGCAACCGGGTTGAACGCACCGTCGATCCCCCGGTGATGAGGGGTAGGTTGTCGCCGTGAGTACTGCGCAATCGGACCTGCCAACCCTGCGACTGATGATCATCGGTGGCGGTCGCATGGGGGAGGCGCTGCTGGGCGGATTACTCGTTGGCGGGTGGGCGCAGCCAACCGAACTCGGCGTCGTCGAACCCGATCCGCAACGGCGCCAGACTCTCGCCGAGCGGTACCCCGGGGTGCGGGTCACTGACACCGTCGGCCCGAGCGACGGTGTCGTGGTTGCGGTCAAGCCCGCCTACGCCACCGAGGTGTGCGCCGGTCTCGGCGACCTCGGGGTGACACGGGTGCTGTCCATTGCTGCGGGGGTCACCACGTCCCGACTCGAGGAGGCGATCGGCGCGCCGATGGCGGTGGTGCGCTCCATGCCGAACACGCCCGCGCAGGTTGGCGCCGGAGCCTCGGCGGTGGCGGCGGGTCGTCACGCCACCGAGGACGACTTGGTGTGGGCCGAGTCAGTTCTCGGGTCGGTCGGTGTAACGGTGCGGGTCCCCGAGGATCTCCTCGACGCCGTGACCGGCCTGTCGGGTTCAGGGCCCGCCTACGTGTTCTTGCTGGTCGAGGCACTCATCGACGCCGGTGTCGCTCAAGGTCTCCCCCGGGAGGTCGCCGGGGCGCTGGTGGTGCAGACCATTGCTGGTGCGGCGGAGATTCTCGAGCGCACCGGCGCTTCGGGCACCGACGCGGCGGAGCACCGCGAGGCGGTGACCTCCCCGCAGGGCACCACCGCGGCGGGTCTTGCCGTCCTCGACGGGCGCGACCTGCGGGGCATCGTGGCCGAGGCGGTGGCCGCTGCCACAGCGCGTTCCCGCCAGCTCGGCGCCAGCTGAGCGACGTTGCCGCCCCCGCTGCGGGTGACGGCTGACACGTCCGGGAATCGTGGGGTCGCAGTCCGGTAGCGTGCGGGCGATGCCGCTGCGATACGACACGGTGACGTTCATGTCCGACTACGGCCACACCGACGAATTCGTCGGCGTGGTGCATTCGGTCATCCGTTCGATCGCCCCCCAAGCCGCGGTGGTCGACCTCACCCACGGGGTCGCCCCCTACGACGTGCGCGCCGGTGGTCTGGTGCTGGCCCGCTCGGTGCAGTACCTGTGCCCCGGTGTGGTGTTGGCGGTGGTCGACCCTGGGGTCGGGTCGGAACGTCGCGCTGTGGCGGTGGAAGTGGGGGACGGACAGTCGGTGCTCGTGGGTCCCGACAACGGTCTTCTCGCCCCGGCGGTGGCCATGTGCGGTGGCGCCACGAGAGCGGTCGTGCTCGACGACCCCGAGTTTCAGCTGGCCACACCCGGGACGACGTTCGCCGGTCGCGACGTGTTCGCCCCCGCCGCCGCCTGGTTGTGCACCGGGGTGCCCCTCGAATCACTCGGCACCGTCGTCGACCCTGCTGGTCTGCTGCCGGGCATTCTGCCGGTTGCCCATGTCGACGAGGCCGACCCCGCGGTGCTGGTGGCCGAGGTGCTGTGGGTGGACGGTTACGGGAACGCGCAACTCAACGTTGACCCCGACGAACTCGACGCCCTCGTGGGTGCCGGTGAACCGGTCGAGTTGTCCTTTGCTGACACGAGCCGGGTGGCGCAGCGGGCTGCGTCGTACGCCGCGGTGTCGACCGGTGCGGTTGGGCTCGTCGTCGACTCCTACGGGCTGGTGTCGGTGGTGGTGGACCGGTCGTCAGCGGCGGGGGAGCTCGGTCTCGTTGCAGGCACCGAGGTCCGGTTGCGCGCCGTGGATCCGTCATCGGGTGTGCCGGGTGGGGTCAGTGTGTCTATCGGTGATCCGGGGAGACGTCCATGAGACAGGGAACGACCATCGCACTTGCCATCCTCTTGTTGTTGATCGTCGGTGCCACCTTCCTTCAGCTGGTGGTGCTGGCCCGATGACGACCGCTTGACCCGCCCCTGCGCACCGGGCCGTGGTGTGCCGCACAGGAACTGTCCAGGAGAGCAACGACGTGAATCTCGCATCCATCATTGATCCGCACCCCGACGATGCGTGCGCGCTCATGAGCCGTGGGAAGCCGACCACCTACGGCGAGTTGCGCCAGCAGGTCGCTTCCCTGCGGGGCGGGCTTTGCGCCCTCGGCCTCGAACCCGGCGACCGGTTCGCCATGGTGTGTGGCAACAACTGGTATTTCGTGGCCTCGTGGTTGGCGGCGCTCGGTGCCGGTCTCGTGGTCGTCCCCATCAACCCGACGGTGCCCACCCCCGAGTTGCAGCGCCAGTTGGCCATGGTCGGTGCCCGTGCGCTGTTGGTGTCGCCGACGGCGACCAAGGCGGTGGCCGGCCTCGACCGTTCCGTGCTCCCGTCGCTCGAGTTCCTCGTGGAGACCGCCGGCCTCGATGTCGAGGGAGCGGTCTGCCTCGACGATCTTGTCGGTCACGACCCGACGCCGGTGGTGGACCGGGCCGCCGACGACCTCGCCGTGCTGATCTTCACCAGCGGCACTGCCGGTGCGCCCCGCGCCGCCATGTTGACCCACGGGAACCTGCTGTCGAACCTCGAACAGATCCAGGCCTCCGACGGCCGCCGCCAACTCGCCTCCGACGTGTCGCTTGGTGTGCTGCCGTTCAGCCACATCTTCGGACTCAACGTGGTGCTGAACCTTTCGCTGTATGCGGGAAGCAAACTGGTTCCCGTCGAACGTTTCGATCCGTCGTCGGCGTCGGACGCCATTGTCCAGCACCGGGTCACCATCGTTGGTGGGGCCCCGCCGATGTGGACGGCGTGGGCGAGCCTTCCCGGGCTGGCCCCTGACACGTTTTCTACCGTGCGTCTCGCCTCGTCGGGGGCGGCCAAGTTGCCGGTGGAGACCGCCCAGCTATTCGATGACCGGTTCGGGGTGAGGATCACCGAGGGGTACGGGCTGACTGAGACGGCGCCGGTGGTGACCACCGCCACCGGAGGCAACGCTCCGTGGGGTTCGATCGGTGCGCCTTTGCACGGCGTTGAGGTCCGTCTCGTCGACACCGACGGGTGTGACGTGCTCATCGGTGACGCCGGTGAGTTGTGGGTGCGCGGCCCCAACGTGTTCGCCGGCTACTGGGAGGACCCCGACGCCACCGCCGAGGTGTTGGGTCCCGACGGGTGGTTGCGCACTGGTGACATCGGCATCGTCGACGACGATGGCAACCTCTATCTCGTCGACCGGGTCAAGGACATCATCATCGTGTCGGGGTTCAACGTGTACCCCGCCGAGGTGGAGGAAGTACTCGCCGACCACCCGGCGGTGGCGGCGGTGGCCGTCGTCGGCGTGCCTCACCCCTATTCGGGTGAGGCGGTCAAGGCTTGGGTGGTGCTCGAGCCGGGTCGGTCCACCGACGAGAACGAACTCGCCGGGTGGTGCGCTGATCGTCTGGCCCGATACAAGTGTCCTGACAAGGTGACGTTCGTCGAGGAGCTTCCGGTGGCGCCTTCAGGGAAATTGCTGCGCCGGAACCTGCGCTGAGCTGCTGTTCCGCTGTGGTTTGGCGTGCGCTCGTGACTTTGTGAACGGGGGCACGAGCACGGTAGGGTAGGGGTCGGAATGGCTTCCTCCCGCAGGATTCCCGAGGCCACCGTGGCCCGACTCCCGGTGTATCTGCGCACCCTCGCCGAGGCTGCCGAGGATGGGGTGAGCACCATTTCGTCCGAGCGACTCGCCGAACTCGCCGGGGTCAACGCCGCCAAGGTGCGCAAGGACCTCTCTCATCTCGGTTCGTACGGCACCCGAGGCGTCGGTTACGACGTCGACTACCTCGCCTACCAGATGAGTCGCGAACTCGGTCTGACCGAGGAACGTGCCGTGGTCATCGTCGGGGCGGGAAATCTCGGTCAGGCCCTGGCCAACTACGGCGGGTTCTCCAGTCGGGGGTTTCCGATCCTGGCGGTCGTCGACAGTGACCCCGCCAAAGTGGGTCGGGTCATCGCCGGTGTGCGGGTGCGACCCGTCGAGGACCTGCCGGCCATCGTCGCCGAGGCGGTCAACACCATCGGGGTGGTGGCGACCCCTGCCGGGGTGGCCCAGTCCGTCGCCGATCGTCTGGTGGAAGCCGGCGTGCGCTCGATTCTGAACTTCGCCCCGGTGGTGCTGACGGTCCCCGACGAGGTACTCGTCCGCAAGGTGGACCTCGCCACCGAGCTGCAGATCCTGTCCTTTTACCAGCAGCGTTCCTCTCGTCGGTCGCCGCGACGTTCGAGCGCCGGGGCGGCCTGAGCATGGTGACCTCTGACACACCGACGCCCTGGCGTCGACTGGTGCCCGTCCCGGGTTGTCACCGTGCGTCGCCAGCGGGGATGCTGTGGGGAGTGGCGGCACGCCACCCGGCTTGCCCGCCGGTGCGTGGCAACGAACAGGAGTGGTTGTAACGGTGTCTGTGGTGGTGATCGGACTCAGCCACCGAGGTGTGGACCTCGACCTGCTTGGTCGCATGACGGTGCCTGACACCGACGTGGTCAAGGCACTGACTGATCTGTCGAGCCGCCCCAACATCGGGGAGGCGGTGGTCCTGTCCACCTGCAACAGGGTGGAGGTCTACGTCCTCGCCGAACGGTTCCACGGGGCCTACGACGATGTTCGCGAGTTCTTCAGCACCTGGTCGCACCTGCCACCCGAACGTTTCGCTGACGCCCTCTACGTTCACTACGACCTTGACTGTGCCCGCCATCTCTTCGAGGTCACGGCGGGTCTCGACTCGGCGGTGGTCGGCGAGGCCGAGGTGCTCGGTCAGGTGCGCAAGGCCTGGGAACGCGCCCAGGAGGCGGGGACGGCTGGACCGGCGCTGAACCTGTTGTTCCGTCACGCCATCGAGGTCGGCAAGCGGGCCCGCACCGAAACCTCCATCGGCCGTCACATCGCCTCGGTGTCGAGCGCCGCGGTGGCCATGGCCGCCGAGCGACTCGGATCGTTCGAAGGCCGTCGCATCCTTGTGTTGGGCGCCGGGGAGATGGCCAGTGGCATGGTTCGTTCGCTGGCAGGAAGTGGTGTGGCTGAGGTGATGGTGGCCAATCGCACCTGGGAGCGTTCGGTCGAACTCGCCGAACAGGTCAACGGCCGGGCGGTGCCACTCGGGGATCTGGCTGAGGCGCTGGCCGCAGCAGACCTGCTGCTCACCGGTACCGGCGCAGCGGAACTCATGGTGTTGCACGCCGATCTCGCCGACGTCATGGTGGAGCGCAACGTCGGCGACCCCCGACCCCTGCTCATCGTCGATGTCGCCGTGCCTCGCGACGTCGACCCCGATGCTGCGGCGCTCGATGGTGTGACGCTGCTCGACATGGACGATCTGCGGACTTTCGCCGAGGCTGGACTCACCGCACGTCGCGGCGAGATCGCCTTGGTGCGCGAACTGGTGAACGCCGAGGTGGACCGGTTCGGTGCGGTGACGTCGGCCCGTGAGGTGGCGCCGTTGGTGGCTGCGCTTCGGGACCGTGCCGAGCTGGTGCGCCAGGCGGAGATCGATCGGGTGGCGACACGGCTCGAGGGTCTCGACGAGCGCCAGCGCGACGCCATCGAGGCACTCACCCGGGCGATCGTGGCCAAGTTGCTGCATGAACCCACGGTGGGTCTCAAAGAGGCGGCGGGTACGCCGCGTGGCGAGCGCCTGGCCGAGTCCCTGCGTCACCTGTTCGATCTCTGAGCAGGCCGTGGTGCCGCTTCGCATCGCCACCCGGGGCTCGGAGCTCGCGCTGTGGCAGGCCCGTCACGTGGCGGACCTCCTTACCGCCGCCGACCCCTCGATCGAGATCGAACTGGTGGTGGTCCGCACCACCGGGGATCAACGTGTGGATGTCCCCATCTGGGAACTCGGAGGCAAAGGGGTGTTCGTGGCCGAGGTGCGCACCGCCGTGCTCGACGGGCGCGCCGAGCTCGCTGTGCACTCCGCCAAGGACCTTCCTGCGGTACCGGTCGAAGGTCTCGAGCTCGTCGCCGTGCCTGAACGCGCTGATGCGCGCGACGCACTGGTGGGTGGTGCGCTTGAGGACCTCGCTCCCGGTGCGCTGGTGGCGACGGGTTCGGTGCGGCGCCGTGCCCAGCTGGCGTGGGCCCGCCCGGACCTGCGGTTCTGCGGGGTGCGCGGGAACATCGCCACCCGTTTGGACCACGTCGGACGAGATGGCATCGACGCCGTCGTCGTGGCGGTCGCAGCCCTGGACCGTCTGGGTCTCGCCGATCGCATCACCGAGGTGCTCGACCCGTTCGTCATGTTGCCTCAGGTCGGGCAGGGTGCGCTGGCCGTCGAGTGTGGTTCCGACGCCGGCGACGACCTGCGGGCCGCGTTGGCGTCCATCGATCACCGTCCGTCACGGCGGGCGGTGGACGCAGAACGGGGGTTCCTCGCCGAACTCGGGGGCGACTGCGACCTGCCGGCAGGTGCGCACGGCGTGATTGATGGTGATGGGGTGCGTCTCACCGGTCTGTTGGCGTCGCCCGACGGACACGTGGTGGTGCGACGTGTCGACGCAGGGAACGACCCCGCAGCCGTCGGCCGCGGGGTCGCCCGGTATCTGCTTGATGAGGGGGGCGGCGCCAGCCTCATGGCCGGCCGCCCTGATTGACCGCCGAGCGGTCAGTTGCCGCTCAGGCTGCTGGCGAGGCCTTGGCGGGCTTGTTCTTGGTGACCGCCTTGGCCACCGACTTGGTCATGGCCCGCTGCCGCTTGAGCAGCTCGATGGCGAACACGTACTGGCGGTCGATGAATTCGCTCATTCCGCTTCCCACCTTGGCCCGGGCGGGGGCGAGGTCGGGAGCAATACGGTCGGCGACGCCAACGGCACGCTTGGCGAGGTCGGTGGCGGGGGTGCGGGCCTGGTCGATGCCGTCAAGGACGGTGGCCTGCACGTCGGTGAGCCGGTCGAGAACGGGGTTGGTCATGGTGTCGAACCTCCGTGGTTCGTCGGTGGAGATCGTCGGTCGGTCTCCAGTGGTGGTGGGCCGGTGTGGCCCGCTGAATGCAAGTAAAGCGGAAGGTGCTTGCGATGACAACCATTCCGCTAGCAAAAGTTAGCATGACGTTTGTCACGCAGCCGCAATTCGCTGCGGGAGGCCCTGGTGCCAACGGCCGGGGCCAAGTGGTGCGATGCTGACGGGGTGCGGGTCGGATTCTTCGTTGTCGTCATCGGCTGGTTTGCCGGGTGGTGGCTTCTCAGCAGGGTTCCCCGCCTCACCCCATCACGGTCCGTCGACGGACCGTCTGGGAGTGCACTGGCCTCGGTCAGCGTGATCATTCCCGCCCGCAACGAGGCGCACAACCTTCCTCACCTGCTCGGCAGTCTCAACGCCCAGTCTCCCGGCCCCCGGGAGGTCATCGTCGTCGACGACGGGTCCACCGACGGCACCGCTGCGGTCGCCCGAGACCTCGGTGCCACCGTGATCCAAAGCGCCCCGCTGCCCGACGGGTGGACGGGAAAGTCGTGGGCCTGCTCGCAGGGGGCTGAGGCAGCCAGCGGCGCGGTACTCGTGTTCCTCGACGCTGACGTCCGCCTGCTCGAAGGCGGCCTCGCCGCCGTCGTCGATGCCCACCAGCGACTCGGTGGCCTCCTGTCGGTCCAGCCCTACCACCGCATGGAACGCCCCTACGAACGTCTGTCCGCGGTGTTCAACACCATCGCCGTCATGGGGGTGGGGGTCGCCGGACCCGGACGCGAAGGGCGCTCCAATGGTGCCTTCGGACCATGCCTGGTCACGAGCACCGAGGATTACCACCGCGTCGGGGGCCACGGCGCCGTGCGCGACGAGATCCTCGAGGACCTCGCTTTGGGCAAGGTGTTCGCCGATTCCGGTCAGCCGGTGCACGGTGCCGGCGGTCGTTCAACGGTTGAGTTCCGGATGTACCCCCAGGGTCTCGGACAGCTCGTTGAGGGATGGTCAAAGAACATGGCCTCCGGGTCGGCCCGCATCGGCCGGGTGCGCCTGTTGGCAACCATCGTGTGGGTGTGTGGCGTCATGGGCGCCTCGGCGGAGATGGTGCAGTGGCTGGTTGGGGTCGGGTCGGCGTCGACTGCCGACGTCTGGGTCGGATACCTCCTGTTCGCGGCGCAGCTGGCGGTCATGTGGCGCCAGTTGGGGAACTTCGGCTGGTGGCCGGTGGTCGCCTACCCAATCCCCTTTGCCGCCTTCGTCGTGGTCTTCTTCGACTCGTTGTGGTTGACGGTGGTCCGGCGGCGGGTGCGCTGGCGGGGACGGACGATCCCGCTCCCCGAGCGGAGGGGCTCGCTGCGGCGGGCTCGGGAGGGTTGAGTGCTCCTCCGACTTCCTGACACCTGGGCGGTGGTTTTCGGCAGCCTCATGTGGGCGGTGCTGGGTACGGCCACCGGCTACGTGATGCACCGCATGTCGGTGTCGCGCTTCGACCACGACAACTTCCTGACGCGGCTGCGGCCCTGTGAGGTTGACGGCCGCATCTACGAACGCCGTTTCGCCATCAGGCGGTGGAAGCGCTGGCTGCCCGAGGGCGGGGACACCTTTGAGGGCGGGTTCAACAAAAAGCACCTCCGCGGTCGAGACTCGGCACACCTGAAACGGTTCGTGGCCGAGACCCGACGGGCCGAGATGACCCACTGGATCACCATGGCCTACGGCCCGTTGTTCTGGTTGTGGTCGGCGTGGTGGCTGGGTGGGGTGATGGTGGTGTTCGGGGTGCTGGCGAACCTGCCGTGTCTCGTGGCCCAGCGCTACAACCGTGCTCGCCTGCTGCGGGTGCTGCGTCGCCGGGGAATCACCTCCGACTGTTGAGCGTCGCACGGGGTGTGGTCGTCTGACCACCCTGCGTGCCGGATTCGCTCACCACGATCCGCTCAGGGGTAGAACGAACCGGTCTGGGTTGGTGGGCGGGCCTGGGCGTGGCGACCCGGTGACATCGCTGCAGGGGGTGTGGCGTCGTGGGGAGGCTGATCGCCCGGGGGATTTGGACACCAGGAGGTCACGGTGAGGGCACTGGTCACCCTGTTCGTCGCCGGTGCAGGTCTTGGTGGTGCCGCCCTCGGCGGTGTGCTCGCCCTCACGCTCGGACCTCACGGGATGCTCCGACGGATTCGCCACCTCGAACACCTCGCCCTCACCGACCCGCTCACGGGCATTTCCAACCGACGCCTTCTCGACCACCTCGACGAGGTGGCACCCACCGACATCGACGGTGACGTGTGGGCGGTGATGGGCGACCTCGACGGGTTCAAAGCCATCAACGACCATCACGGTCACCCCGTCGGGGACGCACTCCTGCAGTCGGTGGCTGCCGTCCTGCGGACCCACACCCGACCCGGTGACCTCGTGGTGCGGCTCGGTGGGGACGAGTTCGCGTTGGTGCTCTGGTCGTGCAGTGCCGAGGAGGCCACCGCAGTCCTTACCCGCATACAGCAGCGAGTCGGTGAGCTCACGCCGCAGTGCAGTATCAGTTTCGGGGTCAGTGACGTGCGGTCGATGACCCGCAGTGCAGCGCCGCCCGTTGGTCCGCTCACCCGCTCAGCGGTACTCGGGGCACTCGCCGACGCCGACGCTGCGCTGATGGGACGGCGTCGCCGTCGGGACGGGCCCGCCGTGCTCGTCGTGCATCCCGACGACGTCGGCTGATCGCTCAGCCGAGAGGGCGACTGGTAGGAAGCTCGACACCCTGGCGGATGAGGTAGGACTCGGCTCGCCCGCAGGCGGCGAGGACGAGACTGGGGTGGTCGTCGTCAACTGCCCCGGCGGCCTCGCCCACCATGGCCGTAACCAACGCCGCAGCGGCGGTCACCGCTTCGGAGCCAGTGGCTGGTGGACCGGTCAGACCGGAGGCCACCATCGGACCACCAAGGGCGATGAAGTCCGGCAGGACGGTGATCTCGCGGCGACCCAACACGGCGAGTGCCCGGGTCGTGACCGGCACCCACCCGATGGGAGCGACGACCCCAGCGGCCACGGACGCCGCCGCCTCATGGTCGATGGCGCCGAGCTTGGACCCGACGGCGAGCACGGTGGCCTCGGTGCCGAGCAGTTCGGCGGCGGTGATCGGCGAGCCGAGGTCGTTGAGATTGGTGCCGCCCGAAACGACACCGGCCAGCGCCTCAGGATCGATGCCGCCGGGAGCGGAAATGACGTCGCCGCCCCTCGCCACCGCAACGACGCGACCACCCTGGCGCACCACGGCGATGGCGAACGCCACCGCCACCTCGTCGAGGGACTCAATGGCGACGCTGGCGCCCTCGAGTGGGCGGACACTGCCCACCGCAGCGGCGACCCCTTCCCCCGTCAACGTCGACCGAAGCTCGTGATAGGCGGGGGGTCGACCGTCGAGTGCGTGCAGCGGTGCGAGATCGCCGTCGGTGAGGCCCCGGCCGGCGTCGACAAACAACCCCTCACCCACCGCACCGGTGAGGGCGGACACCGCAGCGGTGACACCGTCGGCGCGGCCGTCACCTGCAGCGTTGACCCCCACCGACGCCCCGCCAATGGGGAGCTCAAGTGAGGCGAACTGGTAGGTGGCGCAGCGGGCGAGCAGCCACGCCGAGTCGGCCAGCACCTTGGGGGCGCAGCGTGCGACACCCCCGTGGCGTTCCAGTCCATCGAGGTCACTGACCACAAATCCGTCCGCACCGTCGAGCCGTCGCATCCCCATGGCTGCATCATGGTCCCTGGGCCCTCGGGGGGTCCACCCCCGGCGGGCCCGTCGTGGGGCGCCTGAGCCCTGCGCGTCGACGGTCGGCTGCGTACGCTGCAGTGGTGACCCCACCATCGAATCGCACCGGCGTGATGTGGTTCCGCCGCGATCTTCGCCTTGACGACAACCCGGCGTGGTCGGCGGCGACCACCGAGTGCGCGCAGGTCGTGGCGTTGTTCGTGCTCGACGTTCGGCTGCTCGACGACGCCGGGCCGTTTCGCCGACGTCAGTTGCTGGCCAACGTCGCCGCCCTCGACGAGGAACTCCGTGAGCGCACCGGCACGGGACTGACCCTGCGTCAGGGAAATCCGACCGAGGTCGTCGCTGAGGTCGTTGCGGAGGCCGCCGCCGGGATGGTCTACCTCAACGCCGACGTCTCGGGCTTCGCCACACGCCGTGACCGGGCTGTGACCGCCAGCCTCCCCGACGGTGTTGGGGTTCGCTCGCTGCATGGCACGCTCGTGCACCCACCGGGCACGGTGCTGACCAAGAACGGGGCGCTGTCAAAGGTGTTCACGCCGTTCTGGCGTGCCTGGGCGGCGACGCCGCTCGACCCCTGGTCGGCGCCGGGTTCGGCCGAGGTGGTCTCGCTGGCGTCGACGGGTTCGTTGGCCACCGACGGCGAGCCGCCGATGGTACCCGGCACCGCCGCCGCATTGACCCGGCTCGAGGCCTTCGTCGCCCACGCCGACCGCTACGGCGACGAACGCGACTTCCCCGGCGTGGCGGGCACCTCGATGCTCTCAGCCGACCTGAAGTACGGGACGTTGTCGCCGCGCACGGCACTCGACGTGGTGGGCGAGTCGACGCCGGGCCGGGCGGCGTGGTGCCGGCAACTGGCCTGGCGGGACTGGTACGCGCACCTCCTGGTGGCGCACCCGTCCCTTGAGCGTGAACCCATGTCGGAGCGGTACCGCGATGTGGTGTGGGCCGATGACCCCGTGGGGTTTGAGGCGTGGAAACAGGGTCGAACCGGCTACCCGTTGGTGGACGCCGGGATGCGGGAGCTCGCCGCCACCGGGTGGATGCACAACCGGGTGCGGATGGTGGTCGCCTCATTCCTGGTGAAGGATCTGCTCATTGACTGGCGTCTGGGCGAGGCGCACTTCCGCCGTCTGCTCGTTGACGGTGACACCTCCCAGAACGTTGGGAACTGGCAGTGGTCGGCGGGCACCGGCCCCGACGCCGCCCCGTACCATCGGATCATGAACCCGGTCTTGCAGAGCCGGAAGTTCGACACCGATGGGACATACATCAAGCACTGGGTCCCCGAGCTCGGTGGACTCCCTGCGGCGGCGCTCCACGCTCCGTGGGATCTCCCACCCCTCGAACTCGCTGCAGCTGGAGTGACGTTGGGGGAGAGTTACCCGTGGCCCATCGTGGACCACTTCGAGGCCCGCCAGCGGTTCATGGCTGCGTTCCGAATCGAGTGACCGTCCAGTCGTGACGGGTGAGCTAGCTGGCTTGTGCGTGTGATTCCCGATCCCGCCGGGACTCGCTGGCCGCAGCCTGCACGCTGCGACGACTGACGGACCGAGGTGGGTAGCCCGCAGCGGCGCGCTCCTCCTCGTTCTCTCCACCCCAGAACCCGCTCTCTCGGTTGAGGCGGGCGGCTTCCCGACAGGGCAGCAACACCGGACATGACGCACACACCTGACGCGCGGCAGCTTCTCGGCGGACACGTCGTTCCGGCCGTTCACCGGCGAGGCCGAAGAACAGGTCGACCTGGCCTTTGCAGGCCGCCTTGGCAATCCAGTTGGTGTTGAGTTGGACGAGGACGCCGGTGCCGTCGATGGAGGCCACGGAGGCCGTGGTCTCAGCGAACGAGGTCGTGATGCGGTCGAGCTGATCGGTCATGCCCGCTCCTAGGTCCAGCGCCACGCCGTCGGTGGCGGTGAGTGGTTCCCCGCCTCCACCGTGGGCTCACTGGTGGTGCGGTACCGGACCCGGCGGGCCCGGCAAAAGGGAGCGTACCCGCTTTGCCATGATTTAGCACTAATACTTCGTTGGGCAGTGAAAAACCATGATTTACAGGGCTTTTCACCCCTTGGGGCGGGGCTAATTCAGGAGGCTCGGGGCGTGGCGCCCGCAACCTCGAAGGACTCGAGGACCTCATCGGTTGAGCCGGTGATCCGCACCTGGCCCGATCGCACCCAATCCTCAAGCGCAGCGGTTTCGGCCTCTCCCACGCCGTACCCACCCAGAATGATCGGTGCGGAACTCACATCAGCGAGTGCGTCGACGGTTGCCGCCAGTGCCGGGGCATTGTCGGGACGCGTGGCACACACCCCGACCCCGACAAGTCGGTCGGTCGACGCCACCGTGCGGGCAAACGCCGCAGGCGGCGTGTCCGCACCAAGGTCAATCACCTCGAACCCTCTGGCTCGCAGCAGATCACCGACCAACAACAACGGGATGCCGTGCGCGTCGCCCGCCGGTGCGCCTAGCACCACCGTGCCCCGACGGCGACCCCGGCGGGTGAAGCGAGGACCGAGTCGCCCGACGAGGCGCTGCACGATGGTGCTGGCCCGGTGTTCCTCCTCGATCTCGAGTGTGCCCGCCGCCCAACGTTCACCGATCGAGGCCATGGCCGGTGCGATGACTGCGGTGTAAATCTCCTCGGGCTCGAGAGCGGAACCCATCGCGCCCTCAACCACACCCCACGCCCCGGCCTCGTCACCCTTGACCAGGCGATCCTCGAGGCGACGGGCGTAGTTCACCCGCTCGCGCCGCTCGCTCTGGGTTGTTTCGTCGGGGTCGAGAACGGGTTCGTGGTCCGCCATCGCCTCAAGGTCACCACGGCTCACCACCCAGGTGCCGCCGCGCTTGGTGGCGGGCAATCGACCAGTGCGGACATAGCGATACACGGTCATGTAGTGGAGGCCGAGTTCGTCAGCGACCTGATGGAGCGTGAGGTCTGATGCAACCTCCCCCCGCTGTCCTGGCATCGCACGCCCCTCACTGCGGTTGGTCCTACCCAGCGTTTTCCCCCACGAGACGGTACCCACCGAATCCTTCGAACACTCAGTCGGGCCGACACTGGGCATCGGCGGCTGGAGCGAGCCGTCGTAGGCTCCCGCCCATGAACCCTGACACCGACGCCCACCGCGACGCTTCGCGCGAGGGGCCGTTGGGGGGCCGGCGCGTCGTCGTCACCCGCCCCGAGGAGGGGTCCGGAACCCTTGCCTCAAGGCTGACGGACCTCGGGGCGGAGGTGTTCGAGGTCCCCCTCGTGGCCACGGTCGACCCGGCTGACGGTGGCACCGCCCTCAACCGGGCCGCCGTCGCCTGGACGCAAGGACACTTTGACTGGCTGTTGCTGACCTCGCCGACCGGTGCTCGACGATTCCTCGCCGCGCTCCCTGCGGACGCCGACCCGCCCTTGGCGGGGACCCGACCCGGCCGAAGCCGGATCGCCTGCATCGGCCCGGGCACCGCTGCGGTGATGACTGCCGCAGGAATCCACGTCGACCTCGTCCCCGATCGTCACGTCGCCGAAGGCATGCTCGAGGTTTTCCCATCCTCACCGCCCCAGGGAGGTTCGGTGCTGTTCCCCCGGGCTGCAGTGGGTCGCGACCTCATCCCGGAGGGCCTCGGGGCTGCAGGGTGGTCGGTGGAACTCGTCGAGGCGTACCGGACGGTGCCACTTGACCTTGACCACGCCGATCGCGCCGCTATCGCCGGGGCGGACGCCGTCGTACTCACGTCGTCCTCCGCGGCGCAGCGTCTCGCCGATGCGCTCGGAGCGGATCTTGGGACCGGACTGCCCGCCACCGTGGTCTGTATCGGCCCGGTGACCGCCGGGACTGCGACGACGGCAGGCATCGGTGGGGTGCACGTCGCCGACGTGCACTCCCTCGACGGTCTTGTCGACGCGGTCGCGTCCGTCTTGGCCCGCTGAGCGCGACGCCCCGTACACTCGGTGCTCGTGCCCTTTCCCCAGCGTCGTCTGCGTCGCCTGCGCCGCACGCCGGCGTTGCGAGAACTCGTCGCCGAGACGCGTCTGTCCCCCCGTGAGCTCATCGCACCGCTGTTCGTGCGTGAAGGCATTGACGCCCCCGTTGAGGTCCCGTCGCTGCCCGGGGTGCACCAGCACACCATTGCGTCCCTGCGTCGGGAGGTCGCCGAGTTGACGTCGTTGGGCGTCGGGGGAGTGGTGCTGTTCGGGGTTCCCGAGCAGCGTGACGCCGAGGGATCGGGGTGCTGGGCGCCACAAGGCATTGTCCAGCGCGCCCTTCGTGCATTGCGTGACGACCACGGTGACGCGGTGGTACTCGTCGCCGACCTGTGTGTCGACGAGTACACCGACCACGGACACTGCGGCATCGTCGCCGTCGACGGCACCGTGGACAACGACGCCACCCTCGAGCTGTACCAGCGGGGGGCTCTCGCCCAAGCCGAGGCCGGCGCCGATCTCGTGGCACCCAGCGGCATGATGGACGGCCAGGTGGCGGCCATCCGCAGCGCCCTCGACGGCGCCGGGTACGAGACCACCGGCATCCTCGCCTACGCCGCCAAATATGCGTCCGCTCTCTACGGTCCGTTCCGTGACGCCGTCGACGTCTGCATCGCCGACGGTGGAGACCGCAAGGGGTACCAACAGGATCCTCGCAACGCCCGTGAGGCGCTCGTCGAGGTGGCCGAGGACGTCAGCGAGGGTGCCGACATTGTCATGGTGAAGCCGGCGCTCGCCTATCTCGATGTGGTTGCCGCGGTGCGCGCCGCGGTCGACGTACCGGTGGCGGCCTATCACGTGTCAGGGGAGTACGCCATGGTGCACGCTGCGGCCCAACGAGGCTGGATCGACGGGGACGCCGTCATGGAGGAGCACGTCCTCGCCATACGGCGTGCCGGGGCCGACCTGATACTGACCTACGCCGCCCGCGACCTCGCCGAGAGACTGCAGTGACGGCGATGGGGGACCGCACCAACCAGTCGCTCTTCGACCGGGCCTGTGAGGTCATCCCAGGCGGGGTGAACTCCCCGGTGCGCGCCTTTGGGGCGGTCGGGGGAACGCCGTACTTCGTCGACCGGGCCGAAGGCGCCCACGTCTGGGATGTCGAGAACACCCGCTACATCGACATGGTCCAGTCCTACGGTGCGGTGATCCTCGGTCACGGTCACCCCGTCGTGGTCGACGCCGTGTCCACCGCCGCCGCTGATGGCACCTCATATGGGGCACCCACCGAGCGCGAGGTCCTTCTCGCCGAGGAGGTGTGCGCTCGAGTGCCGAGCGTCGAGCGTCTCCGCATGGTCTCGAGCGGAACCGAGGCGACCATGAGCGCCATGCGGGTCGCCCGCGGCTTCACCGGTCGTCGAAAGGTCGTGAAGTTCGCCGGCAACTACCACGGTCATTCCGACGCGCTGCTCGTCAGCGGCGGGACGGCCATGGCCACCCTCGGCATCCCTGGCTCGGCGGGGGTGACCGAACATGCCGTTGCCGACACGGTTGTCGCCCCGTACAACGTCGTTCCGGAACTCGACGAGGACGTGGCGTGCGTCATGGTCGAACCGGTCGCCGCCAACATGGGGCTCATCGGCCCTGTGCCCGGATTCCTCGAAGGTCTTCGAGACGCCTGTGACCAGGTGGGGGCACTGCTCGTGTTCGACGAGGTCATCACCGGCTTCCGGGTCGGCCGCAGCGGTGCCGAAGGACTCTTCGG